>OGZI01003711.1_pt1 | contig 10374 bp, 6 predicted proteins | sample 1576711 | NCBI WGS metagenome assembly OGZI01 (sample SAMEA3541482, study PRJEB24748) | human gut metagenome | biome: human gut; feature: human-associated habitat; material: faeces | place: China | collected 2012
TAATCAGGTTTCTGCCTCTTACATCCATAGATACGGGCATTGTCCTTTCATAAGCCGTTCCTATGTTTATTTTAAGCTGTTCGGCAGTTCTTTCTCCGATAAGTACATTATGCTTTTTTCGTATAAACCTGATTATCGCCTCGTCAAAATCGTCGCCGGCTACTTTTATGGACTTGCTGACAACAGTTCCGCCCAACGATATTACCGCAATATCAGTTGTTTCGCCTCCAATATCTACAATCATGCTTCCGCATGCCCTCGAAATGTCTATTCCCGCGCCTATGGCGGCCGCTACGGGTTCTTCTATAAGCACAACATTTCTTGCGCCTGCCTGGCGTACGGCGTCTTCAACCGCTCTCTTTTCAACTTCCGTAACACCACTCGGTATGCAAACCGATACGGTCGGTTTTACAAGCGATTTTCTTACAAATGCTTTATTAATAAAATATTTTATCATTTTTTCCGTCAGCTCATAATCGGAAATAACTCCCTGTTTCAGCGGTCTGACAGCCGCAATGTTTCCCGGCGTTCTGCCGAGCATACGCCTTGCCTCTTCGCCTACGGCAAGTATCGTATTTGTATCCCTGTCAACGGCAACAACAGACGGTTCTTTTAATACTACTCCCTGTCCTTTAATATAAACAAGCACGTTTGCCGTTCCCAAGTCTATGCCGATAGTTTCACCTATACCAAAAAACATAATTGTGCAGTTCTCCTTTTTCTCTTACGAGTTTTTAAGTTCCACAACGGTAACGCCCATTTCTCCTTCTCCGAAAGTTCCGGGTCTGTAGCTTTTAACATGCGGATTTGTTCTAAGATATTTTTGTACTGCCGCCCTTAAAACTCCGGTTCCTTTTCCGTGTATTATCGTTACGGTTTTAAGTCCGGCAAGATAAGCATCATCAAGATATTTATCAATATTTCCGAGACCTTCCTCAACATTTTGTCCTCGACAGTCTATTTCGGAAGCAATAAACTGGCTCTTGCCCGCTCTTACCTTAGACGATATGTTACGAGAGCTGTTTGTTTTAGGTTCTTTCTTGGCTTCATAATATGTTAGCTCCGCAAGAGGAACTTTTATCTTCATATTTCCGCACTGAACCATTACGTCGCCGTTGGAATCGGGAGCAGACATTGCCGTTCCCGTTCTGTCAAACGAAACTACATATACGTCGTCGCCTTGTTTAAGATCCTTTATCGGTTTTACGGCGGCTACTTTTTTCTTTCGGCTTTTTTCTATCAGCTCATCCATAGCGGATACTTTTCCTTTAAGCTCCGATCGTTTTTCGTTAAGCTTGTTTTGTCCGGCTTTTTCCCTAGCCGCTTTGTTGATTTCTTTTATTATTCTGTCGGATTCTTCTTTAGCCTGCTGATATACCATTCTGGCTTCGGCTCTTGCATCGGAAAGTATCTTTTCTTTTTGTTCGTTTATTTTTGTCCTTTGAGCTTCGACTTCGTTTTTAAGCCTCTCGGCTTCCTTACGATACTGTTCCGCTCTTTCCTGCTCGTATATAACGGATTTCTTGCTTATTTCAAGGTCTGTTATCACGTCCTCAAACTTGACGTTTTCACTGCTAATAAATTCTTTAGCGCTGTCTATTACAAAATCAGGCAGTCCGAGTTTTTTCGATATGGCAAAGGCGTTGCTCTTACCCGGTATTCCTATAAGCAGTTTGTAGGTTGGTCTGAGAGTCTCGACATTAAATTCACAACATGCGTTTTCTACTCCGTCTGTTGAAAGCGCATAAACTTTCAGTTCGCTGTAATGGGTAGTTACCGCCGTTCTTACACGCATTTCATGCAAATGCTGTATTATTGCCATAGCCAAAGCAGCGCCCTCTGTAGGGTCTGTACCTGCGCCAAGCTCATCAAATAAAACGAGGCTGTTAGGCGTAACGTTTTCCAGTATTTTTACTATATTTGTCATGTGAGCCGAAAATGTACTTAAGCTCTGTTCTATGGACTGCTCGTCTCCTATGTCCGCAAATACCTCGTCAAACACCGCAAGCTGAGAACTGTCAAAAGCAGGTATATGCAGTCCTGCCTGACCCATAAGCGTAAAAAGTCCCAGCGTTTTAAGAGCTACGGTCTTTCCTCCCGTATTAGGTCCGGTTATAAGCAGTGTGCTGAAATCCCTGCCTATATTAATATCTATGGGAACTACCGCCTTTTCATCGAGGAGCGGATGTCTTCCTTTTCTGATGTCAATAATTCCGTCATTATTGAATTTCGGTTCGGAACCGTTCATTTTTAATGAAAGTTCAGCCTTGGCAAAAACAAAATCCAAATGGGCTATGACGTTCATATTCGCTTCCATTACGTCTACGTTTTCCGCAACAAGGGAAGTCAACTCAGCCAGTATTTTTTCTATTTCCTCTTTTTCCTTTGACTGAAGCTCTTTTATTTTATTATTTAGCTGTATAACGGCAGTCGGTTCCATAAATACGGTAGAACCTGTATTTGAACGGTCGTGAACCATCCCCGGGAAGCTGCTTTGGTACTCTGCCCTTACGGGAACGCAGTATCTGTCGTTTCTTATTGTAATTACAGCGTCCTGAAGCATCGTTTTATATGCAGCGGAATATATAATCGAGTTAAGTTTATCTCTTATACTTCCGTTGGCGTTTCTTATTTCACGCCTTACGGTTCTCAGACCGCTGCTGGCGTCGTCTGAAATCTCCTGTTCGTTCAAAATACATCTGTTTATTTCGTTTTCAACATTATTTATTGTTTTAACTATAGCAAAATAGTCCTCTAAAACAGGAAAAGTATCAGCTTTATTTTCCTGTTTTGAATAGTTTTTTACCTTTCTGCATACATAAAGAAATTCTCCGACAGCCATAAGTTCATCTATAGCTAAGACGCCGCCGGCTTCGACTCTCTCTAAATGCGAGCGGATATCCTTTATTCCGCCGAGAGGCAGTCTCCCCTTCTTAAGCGCCATGTTAACGGCTTCCGTAGTTTCCTTCTGTTCTCTTACAATTTCGCTTATATTATCAAGAGGAACAAGCGCTGAACATTTCTCCTTTCCCATGGGAGAAAGCGCCTGAGCCGTTAGTCTTTCCCTTATTTTTGTATATTCAAGTGTTTTTAATGCTTTATCATTCATTTTAAAACCAAGTCTCCAATTTATTTTATTTCCTTTATGAGACCGCTCCTGTAAGCATCCATCAGTTTTTCGAGTTCCGCTATATTCTTCTTAATTCCACGTCCTATATCCGTTGTCGAAACTCTTATTCTTGCCTGAGAATATTGGAGAGCTACAGTTGAGGAATGTATATCTTTTTCCTCTGCTATCGCTTTTTCCATAGACTCAAACGGTTCATGCGATACAAGAACAAGCCCGTGAGAATTATAAATAAGCGTATATCCCGCTATGCCCGTTTCTTTCTGATATGCTTTGGCAAATCCGCCGTCTATTACAAACAGTCTTCCGTTTGCCTTTATGGGGCTTTCGCCCTTTCTTACCTTTACAGGAACATGTCCGTTTATTATATGTGATTTATACGGATCAAGCCCGAAATTCTTAAGTATGTTCATACATACTTTTTCATCGTTTCTTTTTTCATAATACGGACTTTTTATTTCTATATGAGTATCCGTATTTTCAATAAAATATCTTTCAAAAGTAGTCATGGCGTCCTTACCGAAAAGAGGTGAATTTTCTCCGCACCACAAATACCATATAAGATCCAGGCACTCTCTTTTCGTATTGCTGTGCGGTCTTGTATAATAGCCCTCTCTCACAGCTCTTTCAACTGCGTCCATATATTCCATTCCTTTAAGCTTTTTACCGCGGAATGTAACCTCTTTAAGAGTACCGTCTTCATTCATCGGTATACAGCCGTGGAAAAGAAGATTTGAGTTGAATATATTGTAAATGCTTCCGTTGCTGAACATAAATCTTATATGTTTCTGAAGCTTTCCGCTGTTGACAAAGGAGGATTTTATTTTGTCCATTACATCCTGCTCTTCTTCCGAAAGCTCGAACGGATCGTTCGGATCTATTGTCGGAAAGTTTGTATCCCTCATCGGATATTCTTTTCCTTTTAATGTTATTGTACCCTTTTTATAGTCAATTTTATCCAGTAAAAGTCGGCTTTCCATTTTAAATTCCGGATGGCGTTTTATTATCTGCGCCTCCATTTTAAACTGCATTATGGAAATTGCTTTATGCATCTTTGCGGTAAGTATGACTTCTTTATCGCTAAGTGCATCTGCGTCGGAGTTTTTCGGCATAAAATACGTACACGGGTCATCGGCATATTTTTCCATGGCAAATGTAGCCAGCGGAATAAGGTTTATACCGTAATCCTCTTCTATAGTATCCAAATTGCAGTATCTTGCCTGTATTCTTATTACATTGCATATAAGCGCCTGACATCCTGCGGCTGCCCCCATCCAGCTTATATCATGGTTTCCCCACTGTATATCCACAGAATGATAGTCTTCCAATATGTCCATAATTTTTGACGCTCTGGGTCCCCTGTCATATATGTCGCCTATTACATGAAGTCTGTCTATGGCAAGCCTTTGTATAAGTTTTGATATTGCGGTAATAAATCTGTCTGCCTGGTCAAGTCTGATTATTGACTCTATTATCTGGTTGTAATAAATCTCCTTATCTTCCCCTGTACTATCTTCATGTAAAAGTTCTTCGATTATATATGAAAATTCCGGCGGAAGAGCCTTCCTTACCTTGGAGCGGGTATATTTTGCGGATATGGCTTTGCATATAGTAACCAGACGATGAAGCGTTATCCTATACCAGTCGTCCATATCTTTTTCCGTCTTTTTAATCTCTTCCAGTTTCTGTTCGGGATAATATATAAGTGTAGCCAGCGTCTTTTTCTCGCTGTCTCTCAGGCTTGTTCCGAGTATATATGTAATATGATTTTTTATAACTCCGGAAGCATTTCTGAGCACATGGCTGAAAGCCTCATATTCTCCGTGAATATCCGAAATAAAGTGTTCAGTACCCTTAGGAAGATTAAGTATGGCCTGGAGATTAATAATCTCCGTACTTGCACTTGATATATTTGGATATTGTTTTGCCAAAAGATTAAGATACTTGAATTCTTCTTTTGTAAACTCTGTTTCCGCTTCGGGCATTTTAAACGTCCTCCTGTTTATACATTCATGTTTATCGCTGTTTTCCCGTTACCCTGATAATTTATATATATAACCGTTCTTGCAGCTGCAAATATCATGCTGACTAACGACAGAACCAGTTTCTCTATAACAATCATAAAATATGACGCGCCGGCAAACGAGAATATTACTCCTATCAAATAACTTAAAGCATAGTTTATTAAATTAAAAACTATAATATATAAAAATGTTCTCCACCATCTGCCTTTTACAAGTTCCCTGCTGTATCCCAGCGATTTTATTCCCTTACAATTATCAAGCACCATAGCCTGAAGATAGAAACTCCATACTACAGAAAATATTTCTCCAAAACTAACAGATAATCACGATATAACATCCACAGTGAATGCTATGGCCAATACAGCAGGAACTTCAGCGGATAATCCACTGGTGATTCCGGAAGAAGGACTTCTTTGGGATGGAAATGGCAGCACTGTTTTAAAGGGTGTAAATTCCGAATGGTACAAAACAAATGTAACAGATGCGGGAGTACAATTTGTTGCCATTAAAATACCTGAGAAAACAACTGAAATATACGCAAGTGTGTTCAGTCCCAATATTTATGCATCAGGAACTCCGACTGCAGGAGGTTCAAGTGTAAAAATAGCAAACATTGTGGATAAATTAGTAGCAGTAGACTTTTCTGCTGCTACCAATTTGACCAAGATTAACAAGCAAGTTTTTTATGATGCAAAAAAACTTGGAGGCGTAATTGACTTAAGAAATACAAAAATTACGGAGATAGGTGGAAATACCTTTAATGGTACTGCTATTACAGGTGTTATCTTGCCAAGTACGTTAACCTCAATTGGCAGTTTGGATTCGAATATGGCAGTATTTGGTAACTGTTCTAATTTAGCCTTTATTGGTATGAGAGACGCTGTTGGAGATGAAAATTTTTTGGAACTTCCGCAAAGTCTCACCACGATTGGTAAATATGCATTTTCGTTCAGCGGCAGTTCGCCTATTTATCAAAAGATGAAAAATGATGGTTTAGTAGTAAGTATTCCTGCATCAGTGACTACGATAAAAGCTTCCGCTTTTTCCAATTCACAATGCAGTAAAAATATATTTGTGTTGGAAGTTGCAAGTAGTTTTGAAGGTGCCGATAAAGATGCTTTCTCTAATTCCACATGGGAAAGTAATAGACCAACGGTACTGTTTCCAAATTTCAGCACTTACCAAAATGCAGATGAAACGAAAAAAAATGCAATGGCAAGCTATGCTAACTTGTCTTATGGTGTAACACTTAATTTTGTATATAACGGATTAAGCATAGCTACCGAACAAAAACTTTATAATAATACAGTTCAGTATGTAAAGAAAAACGGTGTTTGGAGCTTAGACGAACATTATGAACTGCCAAAACCGACTGGTGTACCCACTCCGGCAGCAGGATATTACGGAGGTTGGGAGCTGGATGGCAAAGAACTGACGGCCGACTCTCAAATTAGTGTTACTTCTCCGGCAGATACTTTAACCGTTACATGGAAAAATGATTTTGTATCTGAACCAAATGTAGAATATTCTATGAATGGTCAACCAATATCACAATCGAGTCCTTATAATGTACAACGTTTTGGTACTATTGGTGTCCAGGTTACTCATCCATTAATGAAAAACGAAAATACCAATGAAAGTACAGATACCTATGTAGAGTTTGAATATTATTGGTTTGATATTCAAAACGGAACGGTAGGGGAACGAAGCAAAGCAACCGGCACTGAAGATTATTTCTATCGTGAATCTACTCAAAATGTACCCACAACAGTCAGCGAAATTCCTATGAGAACAGAAGCTGATACACGTACCGGGGGAACAAATTATTATTGTGTTCAAGTGCTTGGTAAGCTTGTAGTAAACGGTGTTCCTCAATCCGGTTATTATTATAAATCCTTGGTTCCTATTATAAGTTTTGGTGGACATCCTATTAACAATAATGCAACAACAGATAAAGATTACATTTTTAATGTAAATGTAGTACCTGCACAATTTACAGTAAACTTTGATTCTCAGGGGGGAAGCATTGTCGCAGAACAGAGCGTTGAGTACGACAATCTGATACAGGAACCAACAGTACCGACCAAGGAAGGCTATACCTTTGCAGGATGGTATAAAGAAGCTGCATGCCAAAATAAATGGGATTTTGCAACGGAAAAAATGCCCGCAAATGCGGTGACATTATACGCCAAATGGGAAGCAAATGCGTATAGTGTAGGGTTTAACGCAAACGGCGGAACAGGAACAATGTCAGAGCAAGCATTTGTATATGATACAGCACAGGGATTGGAAACAAATAAGTTTACCAAAGAAGGATATACTTTTAAAGGTTGGTCAACTACAACAGATGGTCAAGTTGTGTATGCAGACGGAGAATCAGTGAAAAATCTTACATCAGTTCCTAATGAAACAGTGACTTTGTATGCAGTATGGGAAGCAAATGCATATAGTGTAGAGTTTAATGCAAATAGCGGAACAGGTACAATGCCTTCACAAGCGTTTGTATATGATACAGCACAGGCATTAGAAACAAATAGGTTTACCAAAGAGGGATATACTTTTAAAGGTTGGTCCACGATAGTAAACGGACAGGTTATGTATACAGACGGGGCAACTGTCAACAACCTTACAGCAACTAATCATGATACAGTAACCCTGTATGCAGTATGGGAAGCAAACCAATACACAGTAACCTTCAAAGACTGGGACGGAAGCGTGCTGAAAACAGAGCAGGTAGCATATAACACAGCAGCGACAGCCCCGGCAGCCCCGACAAGAGAAGGCTATCGCTTCACAGGCTGGGACAAAACCTTTGATGTCATTACAGGTGATACAGAAATTACAGCGCAATACATAAAAACTTGGACAGTCACTTTTAAAGATGAAGACGGAACCGTGTTAAAGACAGAAATTGTAGACGAGGGAACAGGAGCAACTGCACCGACAGAGCCTGCAAAAGAAGGGCATACCTTTGCAGGCTGGAATGCTGCTTTTGATAATGTAACAGAAGATACAGTAGTAACAGCGACATATACAGTAAATCAATATACAGTAACGTTCAAAGATTGGGACGGAAGCGTGCTGAAAACAGAGCAGGTAGCATATAACACAGGAGCAAGCGCGCCAACAGAACCAAACAGAGAAGGTTACCGCTTCACAGGTTGGGATGTATCATTTGAAAATATTATGGGAGACACCATAGTAACAGCACAATATGAGAAAGAAGAATCTATCGTACCACCAACAGAACCGGAGCAGCCACAAGCACCGGGACAAGGCGGAGAGATGAACAACACAGAAATAAAAACACAAACAGGCGCCAATTTGGAAGCAGCCAAAACAGGGGATGATTTTATTGTAGAACCACTATTGGTAACAGGAGGTATTTCCTCTATTGCAGCTGCTATCGCTTTCTTCTTTCGCAAAAAGAAAAAATTGAATCATAAAGAGAAATAAAAACAGCCAAAGTATTGGATTCCTCCATACTTTGGCTGTTTTTATTTTTTTTCGTATTTTTGTTCACAGTATGCACAGCGATACACATGGTTTTCTCTGTCACTTAATTTAAACACTTGGTCAATTCCACGTTCAATGGAAGTGATACAGCGTGGATTTTTGCAAGATACCACATTGCGTATGGTTTCCGGCATGGTCAATTTTTTCTTTTCGATTATTTTTCCGTCATCAATTACATTGACTGTAATGTCACAGTCGATAAATCCGAGTACGTCTAAATCAATATCCAAAAGACCTTCCACTTTAATGATGTCTTTTTTCCCCATAGCATTGCTTTTTGCATTTTTGATAATCGCAACACTGCAATCTAATTTATCCAGTTCCAGGTATTTATAAATATCCATACAGCTGCCTGCTTTAATATGATCAATTACAATACCGCGTTTTAGGCTGTCAACATTCAACATCATTCACCTCCAATAATTTCATAATAAGCGCCATGCGAATATATACGCCATATTGTACTTGTTTAAAATAGGCGGCGCGAGGGTCGTTGTCCACTTCAACCGCAATTTCATTTACTCTTGGCAATGGATGAAGTACAATCATATCATCTTTTGCAAGAGACATTTTTTCCATGTCCAAAATATAGCTGTCTTTTAAACGTACATAATCTTCTTCATTGAAAAAGCGTTCTTTTTGCACACGGGTCATGTACAGTACGTCTAAATCTCCAATGACATCTTCCAAACGCTCTACTTCTTGAAATGGAATGTTCTTTTGTATCAGGGTAGTATCCCGAATATAATCCGGAATTTCCAATTCAGGAGGAGAGATTAAAATAAATTGAATTCCCGCATAGCGAGCCAGCGTTGTAATTAGGGAGTTTGCAGTTCTGCCAAACTTTAAATCTCCGCATAAACCGATGGTTAAGTTGCCAAGTCTTCCTTTTAATGCACGTATGGTCATAATATCAGTCAGTGTTTGGGTAGGATGTTGGTGACCGCCATCACCTGCATTTACAACAGGAATTCTGGAATACTGAGAGGCGACCATAGGTGCGCCTTCCTTTGGATGACGAATAGCACAAATGTCAGCAAAGTTTGATACTACCCGTATGGTATCTGCAACGCTTTCACCTTTGGTTGCAGAACTGTTTTCGGCAGAAGAAAAGCCAAGCACACTTCCGCCCAGATTAAGCATTGCAGCTTCAAAACTTAATCTGGTACGTGTACTCGGCTCATAGAATAGAGTGGCTAACTTTTTTCCGTCACAAACATGAGCATATTTTTCCGGGTTTGCAAATATGCGGTCAGCTAAATCCAAATAGCTGTCCAGTTCTTCAACAGATAAATCCAGTGGGTCAATAATATGTTTCATAAGCGTCCTCCATCTATTCATTTTTGAACATTTTCGTATTCACAACAAAATTCAATATATTATACTGCCATATCTCTCAAATAGCAAGAGGTTAAATGAAAATAACAGAAAATTTTAAAAAAATTTTTCAAATATTACAATTTTTTTATTTCATCGACAGCCTAAGATTATTTTGTTATAATACCCTAGAGATATTTCGTATTTTGGAGAAGAATCAACCATGAGAATGAGAAAAAAAGCTTGGGCAAGACCTGAATTGGACGCATGTCCGTATTTTATAAAAAATCCACAAGAATTAAAGGGAAATTGGAGCAATTGGTTTCCCAAAAAACAGCCGCTTCATTTAGAACTTGGCTGCGGAAAGGGTGTCTTTTTATCAGAGCTGGC
>OGZI01003713.1_pt1 | contig 10367 bp, 9 predicted proteins | sample 1576711 | NCBI WGS metagenome assembly OGZI01 (sample SAMEA3541482, study PRJEB24748) | human gut metagenome | biome: human gut; feature: human-associated habitat; material: faeces | place: China | collected 2012
TGCTACGTGATATCCAACGCAAGACCGGAATCGGCATCGTGCTGGTTTCGCACGATCTGGGCGTGGTCGCCCGCATCGCGGACCGGGTCGCCGTGATGTATGCCGGGAAAATCGTCGAGATCGGGACCGCCGAGGAAATCTTTTACGACCCGCGCCACCCGTACACATGGGGGCTGCTAGGCGCCCTTCCCTCTCAGGCCGTAGAAAACGGGGAGCTCAGGGGGATTCCGGGTATGCCGCCGACGCTCCTTGATCCGCCTCCGGGTGACGCCTTCGCCGAACGCAATCAGTATGCCATGAAAATCGATTACGAGCGGATGCCTCCGATGTTCCCCGTTTCCGAAACCCACAGCGCCGCAACATGGCTTCTGGATGAAAGGGCGCCCGCGGTCACGCCTCCCGTCACCATCAAACGCCGCGGTATGGTCCATTGAAGAATCCGGTTCTTTTATCCGTCAGAAACTACAAGCAGCATTTCCCCATCAACAAGTCCCTGACGGTGCACGCCGTCAACGGGATTTCTTTCGACTTGCGAAAGGGGGAAATCTTCGGGCTGGTCGGGGAATCCGGCTGCGGCAAGTCGACGGTGGCGCGCGCCATTATGGGCATTTATACCCCGACGGAAGGCGAGATTTACTTCAAAGACTTTCTGATCTCGGAAAAGCGCTCCTACCGGGAGCACAAGAAAGATATCCAGCGCAATATGCAGGTCATCTTCCAGGACTCTGCGGCGGCCCTGAATCCTCGCATGAAGGTTGCCGACATCATTGCGGAGCCCTTGGTTATCAATCGTGTTTATCCCGATAAGGTCCGGTTGCGGGCCGAAGTGGACAAACTGCTCACGCTTGTCGGGCTGGACACCAGCTACGGCAACAAGTTTCCGGCCGAGATCTCCGGCGGGCAACGCCAGCGCGTCGCCATCGCCCGCAGCATAGCCGTCAACCCCGAACTGATCGTCGCCGACGAGCCCGTTGCGTCACTCGACGTTTCCATACAGGCGCAAATCGTGTCCCTCTTTCAGCACTTGCAGCGGCAGCATGGCTTCACGTTCCTGTTCATCGCGCACGACCTGTCGATGGTCCGCTACCTCTGCGACCGCGTGGGCGTCATGTACGAGGGCAGGCTGGTGGAGCTCGCCCCGGCGAAAGAGCTTTTTGGGAACCCCCTGCATCCCTATACCCGTGCGCTGCTCTCCGCCATTCCCGTACCGGATCCTGTTTACGAACGCTCAAAAAAGATCATCCCCTACACGCATGAAACGGCGGATCTGAGCGGGGAATGGCGGGAAATCCTGCCGGAACATTTTCTGCTCGCCCGGAGTGAGTAAGGCCATATCGCGGGCCGGATTTTACATTTCCGCTACGCATTTCCCTGAACCATCCCGCCGGTAGCGCGGGGAGGCTTCATCCGTACAAGGCACGGACATGGCGTGATCTCCTCTTCCGGATAGGAAAAATTCCCCGGGATGTCTCGCATGGCGCCACCTTGAAGGGCATTCATCTCCGGCAGTATCCTTTTCAATCTCTTTTTTCCGTGCGCTCAACGATATACAGTTCCCCGGCTTTTCCCCTTTCATCATCAATAAGTTCGTTCCATTCGGCAAAAAAGATATCTTTATACGATTCGTATCCCCTTTTATGTAATTCATTTTTCAACCATCCTTCATCCTTTTCCATCATTTCCAGAGCGTCTGTATCTATTGTCCCGTTCGTTATGAGTATATTTGATGTTTTGCGGGCATCTTTTTTCTGAATGGTGGCCTGCCCATTCGGCTCAATCTGCGCATTCCATATATCATAGAGGGAGTGAACGCCCTGGATTCTGGATAATGTCGCAAAATCAGCGATATCAAGACCCAAGAGTTCAAATTTATCCTGTAAATACTTGCCTTTTATCACAACAGGAGTAGGCCTTCCCACTATCATCTTCTGACCGGACTCCGTGTGTATGCGCAGGGCATTTACCCCTAATACCAGAAGTTGCCATATCGCCAATACGATTATGAATTGTACGGTAGTTATGTCCTGATTATAAATAACACCGCCAATGATGCCGCCCATCACGAAATTGCCTATAAGGTCGACCGGGGTCATCTGTGCCAATTGGCAGCGATTGGTCGTCCGCAGCACCCAAAGAAAACCGATCAGCCCTACAGCCAGTTTGATCGCAATGTTCCCGTATGAAAGAAGCGAAGCTATCATGGCACTATCCATTGAACTCTCCAGAAACGTTCTCTCTCAAGCCCTCTAACGGCCTAGGCGTATTCCCTTTGCTCTCCCTTGCCTGTTTTTCGTGGTCCAAGGATACGCCCAGAAAACCTTGCTGTCCGTTATCTTATTCCGGAGGAGGCGATAAACAGCCAGGGCAAGGGGGTGAAATGACGCACTCCAAACTGGAAAAGGCAATCCCATCCGTCATCTATGAAAATCAAACGCTAAACGCCCTTTACATTCCAATGGCCAGCGATTATTGCTTTATGAAAATACTGAGCAAAGGTACCCCATGTCTCGTTTCCGCCATCAGATTTCAGGCATGACCTGACGCCGTCTGCGGTGGGGCTGTATGTCCCCGTCACAGTTGGCGGTGTGCTGATAGCGGCATCCCCTCCCGCCTTTCTTTCCTGACGGACATTCCCCCATCGCTTTTCCCGTATGGTTGCATACGGGCTTTTTTGTATCTTGTGCGCGGTACACGTTTCACTGCCGCGCGGAGGCTCCGGAATCCTTTCGGAGCGTTCATACACAACAAGCATTGGGAAATGTCCATGTTCGCACCCTTCCGCCGGGCCCCCCTTGCCGGGCTTACCGCACACGGCCTGCTCCGGAAACCCTCGGCCGAGCTTCCCTCCTTTGAGGCGGCCTCGTTTTCACGGCACGCCACTCCCCGCCCATCGCGGCCGTGTCCAAGGACAGGGCCTTCGAAGCTCAATGCGTCTGCCCTAAGCCTTTCGCCGATCGGGAAAACTACGCGCTTGTCGAAAACGGTAAGCCCCTCGGCGTTTCCTGATACCCCTGCCTCGAAGAGTTCTTCCGGAGCCGCTTTCTTTCGTGCCCAGAAGCATATGGACATGGGCACGCCCGTGAAGAGCCTCTGCCCGTTCCGGACGGAAGGGCGGGCTCCCGCCACCCCCAAGGGTTCCGCATCCGACGCCGCCCCCATAAGGAGAACCGTATGCCTGTAGCCGGTGTCGATGTCGGCTCCGTAGCCGCCAAAGCCGTTATCTTCGATCCCCAATCGCGTTCGCTGTTGGGCAAGGCCGTCCTGCCCACAGGCTGGAACGCGCGCGAGGCCGGGGAAAAGGCGCTGGCCGCCGCCTGTGCCGACGCGGGCGGGATCGCGGCATCCCGTATCGTCGGAACGGGGTACGGGCGCATTTCCCTGCCCTTTGCGGACAAAGTGGTCACGGAGATCACCTGCCACGCACGCGGTGCCGTCCACCTCTTCCCCGGAACGGGCGTTGTGCTCGACATCGGAGGGCAGGACAGCAAGGTCATCAGTACGGCCCCGGACGGCTCGGTGCAGGATTTTCTGATGAACGACAAGTGCGCGGCGGGCACGGGCCGTTTTCTACAGGTCCTTTCCGGCATCCTCGGCATGGAGCTGGCGGAGCTCGGTGAAGCCGCCGGACGGGGAAAGCCCGCCGCCATTTCCAGCATGTGCGCCGTATTCGCGGAGACGGAAATCATCGGCCTGCTTGCGCGGGGTACGCCACCCGCCGATATCGCCGCCGGCGTCTTCCGCTCCATCGCCCGGCGTATGCGGGGCCTTGCCGCCCGCATACCCTTGCGCGGCGAATGCACGTTCACGGGCGGGCTGGCGACAAGCCCTTCGTTCAGCAGGCTGCTTTCCGAAGAACTCGGCGTCCCGGTCAACGTGCCCGAGTATCCGCAACTCGTCGGAGCCATCGGAGCGGCCTTGATTGCCGCCCGCATCTGAACGGCTTCACCACCATACCTTGAAGGAGAACTTTCATGGCATACGCAAGTCTCGAACGGTTCCGCGACATCACCGGGCGCAATGTGCTGGCGCTGCAACAAGCCAAAGAAGCGGGGAAAAAGGTCGTGGGCCAGTACTGCATCTATTCGCCGCTGGAAATCGCCCTTGCCGCAGGAGCCATTCCGGTTTCGCTGTGCGGCACGAAAAACGATTCCATCCCGGTGGCGGAAACCATGCTCCCCCGCTCCCTTTGCCCGCTGATCAAGAGCAGTTTCGGTTTCGCGCTCCAAGACAGCTGTCCCTATCTCGCCGCCTCGGACATCGTGGTGGCGGACACCACCTGCGACGGCAAGAAAAAGATGTACGAACTGCTGGCCGCCTACAAGCCGGTCGTACTGCTCCAGCTTCCGCAGATTCAGGACGGGGACGCCAAGGACTACTGGCGCGCCCAGTACGCCAAGCTCGCCGCGAGGCTGGAAAAGGATTTCGGCGCCTCCATCACCACGGACGATCTGCGGGATGCCGTCCGGCTGACCAACCGGCTCCGCCGAGCCCTCAAGGATGTCCTTGACCTTGCCAAGCGCAAACCGTCGCCCCTGACGGGCATGGATCTGCTGGACATCTGTTTCCGGGCTTCCTTCATGCCCGACTACGAGCAGGCCATCGCGCTCCTTCAGGACATCGCCGCCGAGATCGGCGGGGCGAGTGACGGGGCCGTTTCCCCGGACGCGCCCCGCGTCCTGCTCACGGGCGTCCCCACGGGGCTGGGCTCCCACAAGGTCATCCAGCTCCTCGAAGAGTGCGGGGCGAGCATCGTCTGCATCGACAACTGCACCTGTTATAAAAAAGTGCGCCTGATGATGGATGAAACCGCCGATCCGCTGACCGAACTCGCCGGACGGTATCTCGACACGCCATGCTCCGTCATGTCGCCCAACCCCAACCGCTACACGGCGCTGCGAGAGCTGACGGAAGCGTTCCAGACGGACGCCGTGGTCGATCTCACCTGGCAGGGATGCCAGACGTACGATGTGGAATCGTGGTCCGTCAAAAAGTTCGTGCGTGAGGAACTGGATCTGCCGTTCCTCCAGATCGTGACGGACTACTCGGAGGCGGATACCGAACAGCTCAAGGTCCGGATCGAAGCCTTCCTCGAAATGCTCAACTAAGCCTCTCGGCGGCATGGAAGCGCCGACCAGCCGTTTGTGCGGACGGCGGCCGCTTATGAAAAAACAGAAAAGGATAGTCACATGACCAAGGAATTGAATTGCTGCGGGTTGGCCTGCCCCGAACCAGTCATCCGCTGCCGCAGGATGCTGGAAGAAGAAAAACCCGCCTCGCTGCGCGTGCTTGTGGACAATACGGCGGCTTCGGAAAATGTGAGCCGCTTTCTCGGTCGCACCGGCTATTCCGTGGAAGTACGGCAGGAAGGAGCCGACTTGTGGTGCGTTTCCGCCACAGCGTGCGGATGCCGCGTCACCGAGCCGGAACCCGCCGCCGCAACCCTCACGCCCGGCAAGACGTTGGTCCTCATCACCACCGAAACCTTCGGGCGCGGCGATGATGAGCTGGGCGAAAAACTGATGGGGAATTTCCTGTCCACCCTGCCCGAGCTGGGGGAGAGCCTGTGGCGCGTCATTCTGCTGAACGGCGGCGTGAAGCTCGCCGCCACCCCCGGAAAAGCACTGGACAGCCTGAAGGCTCTGGAAAACGCGGGGACGGACGTCCTCGTCTGCGGAACCTGCCTTGATTTCTACGGCCTCCTTGAGGCGAAGCAGGCCGGACAGACCACCAACATGCTGGATGTCGTGACCAGCCTCGCACTGGCCGACAAGGTCATCCGCCCGTAAAATCCCTTTCCGTTTGCCGAGGCACGGGTTCAGGCCCCACTTCTGGAAAAAACAGCTCGGTACACAAAAGACTCCCCCTCCCGGCGCAAACCAGGAGGGGGAGTTTGGACACATATCCCGACACCCAGCTACACGCTCTTTAACCGCACGTTATTGAGGATAAAGAAGTGTATTCAAGCGGATGGAATATGCGTGCGTCCCCCCGAGGGAACATGCATTATCTATTAATACATTGAAATAAAAAATATATGCTTATCATGATGTGTCAGTATATATGGCCAAAAACATCCCCTCCCAGTAATGTTTGGGAGGGGATGTTTTTACAAATAAATCTTAAACTCGACGATAGGCCGCGCGAGGAACGATTCAGGACTCAGTAGACGGCGGGGTTCCCTTTTTATTCGGAATCTACGTATTTCCATGCCTACCCCCACGCGCTCTGGAACGCCTCACCCTTCTGCCGGGCCTTCGGCGTCATGCGTGCTTTCCTCCTGCGTTGCGTTACCCTCTTCTGGACATCCTTTATCAGAATACGCATGTGCGGCTTCCCTTCCTCCTCCATCTTTAACATTCTAATCTTTCAGCACATTCCGTGCACGCACCATTTCCGCGTTGTCTCCGGCGTCTAACGCCTTGACCATGATGGTCGCAACCTCGTCGGTCTTGTCGGCCCGCACGCTGTCGAAATGCTTTGACGCCGTGTAGGCGTGAACTTCTGGTTGCGGAAACCGGCTAGAAGCCGAGCAACTTGCCGAACGCTTCGCCGGATGACAGCTTGCGCGCCTCCTGCTCTCCCGGATTATTGATGTCCCGCCCTTTCAGGGTCTTCTGCCCTTTCGTGACAAGACGCCATGCCTTTATACCGTTGCTGACGGCGGTGTGTACACACAGTCGTCTTCCGAATGATGGTACAGAGCGTGAACCTTCCAGTCCTCAGGAAACCGGACCCTCACGACGTCTGTTCGCCCGAGGTTGAACAGGAGCCCCTCGTTCGTACCGGAAAAGAACGCGACGTACCGCCCGTCGTGCACCGTGCCCATGAGCGTTTCAGGATGCAGCTCCTGCCACTGCTCACGCGTGAAGGTCTGCCCGGAAACAAGGGACTGCTCGTTGCTCGTAAACATCATGAGCCCGTCCGGGCTGGCGTATAGGACGCCTCCGGGAAGCGACGCGACGGACCTGGCGGACATGCAGGCCTGTTCGATGGGCAGATGCACGAGCTGGAGCGACTCCGGCACCCCACCCTGCGCAAGATATGGCCTGCCAGTGGTCAAGATGACGATGGTGGCGTCAACATGCCCGAGTGCAATGATGGTGTCCTCGACCGTCAGCCTGTAGATGGACGGGAATGCATACGGATAGAACGGCTCCGACACCAGCAGTTCATTTCCGCGAAACGCCGCATAGATGCCGTTGTCAGCCTTGATCAGTCCCCGCGCGTCGTCGGGTATGGGGTCCCAGGTGGACGTCCGGAGAATCTCCGTGGAAACATCCTTGTCCAGTATGGTGTCTGTATAGGATGTCACCTCCGCCGGAAGCTCTGCGAGAAAATGGAAGTCGGACGCCGTGGTGCCGGAAACCGTGCGGTAGATGCGAATATGCGAAACCGTGAGCCCTTCAAGGGCGGGAACCACAAAACCGGACAGGGTAACGCCCGCCCCATTCGGGACGTCGACAACCTCCGACAGCGGCGACGGCGCGGACTCCTGTTGGATAAGACCGCCCGCGAGAGACTGGACGAAGGTGTAACAGTACGCTGATGAACGAACGAGGACTCTTTTTCCGGGGTAAGGATCTCTTCGAGCGTCGCATAGGGAGTGACTTCGACATTCCTTTCCTCCACTAGGGCACCTTCGGAACCATACCGGAGGGGAAGCTCCGCATGAGTCCGCGCGCAGAACCCGAATACGGAAGTGGCCAATGCCGCCTCTTTGGCGACGTTCGCCACAGGCGCGACGGAAGGCCGGGGAATCCCCAACCGGTGGATCTCTCCGCCAGAAAGCCGCTGTGTTGGATAGCCCCTTTCTCCCGTCACAAGGACATGTCCAAGCGGCTTCTCACCATCTACATCAGCCACGGCGCTCTTCACGGCGCTGACCTCGCCTTCCCATGCAAACCAGCCGTCAATGTCGTGCTTGAAAATGGCCACGGCGGGAGCATCCAGCGGCTCCATAAACGCGGCGCCACGGAGAGGCCGGAGGCTCCCCCGATCCAGACAACAGTTCACAGTAGCGACCGCATACCCGCTCTCCAGCATCCGAGGTTCCATACGCGGCATTTCACCGAGAAATGAAGTCACAGCAAGAGTAGGCATCACAACCCCGGGCCATCGCCACCGCTTCCGCCGGACTCCCCGCCGGAGCTTGTGTGATGGGTCTTTACGTGTTCCTTGATGGCTTCGGCGATGATGCCGTCAAGTCCTGCCGTTCCCGACAGGGAAAGGAGTACATCTTTAGAACCGTCGATCTCCACTACCCCGGAAACCACGCCCAAGCAGGAGAGCTTCACAGGCGCGTAAAGCCTGCCCGCCGTGTCCGCGCGTTTGGCCACATTGGCCTCCTCGACGCGCTCATCAAGCGTACCGTCGGCCTTGCGCATCCAGCCGCTTCCAGCCCTTCCACTCGCCTCCAATGGTCGCGCGGGCCGCAATCTGAAGCTGCTCCGTGTCCACGACGAACTGGAGCAACTCCCCGGAATCAGCGTTGAAATGGAATCCGAAAATCATGCAGGCCGTGCCTCCAACGCCGCAAGCTGTTTCATCAGACTCGCTATCTCGGCATCACGCTTTTCACCAAGCCACCGTTGATATGCACACTCCAGCGCAAGGGCTTCTTCGTAACGAATGCTGTAGCAATCCCCCGCCTCTCTTTCAGGAATCAGAACACGTTCTTCATAATGAAACTCTTCCGGTTCCTTTACCGAACCGTCTTCATTGTGCGTTTCTTCTCTCGTAACGACCTTAAAGCGTTCCGTTACGGCTTCCCGTGCGTCCCATTTGTCATAGCAGACGATGCCGTACCGCATGGCGTCAAGGCCCTCCGAAGCGAAAGCCGCGATCACCTGCTGCGCTATGAGTCCGATATGGATACGCGCCGCACTGCCCTTTTCAGCAACCGCATCCTTGAAGAGAAACTGTCTGAATTCCACCTTTCCCCATGCCTTGAAGACGGATTCGTCTATGGGCCTGATATCCTTTTTCAGCCGTTCGTCCGATGTTTCTATGGTCCCTGTGGATGCGTATACCTGTGACCATCGGTGATCGGACCACCCGCTTGCGACGGCGCCATCCCTGCCCGGCATGACGGCTTCCGTTCCAACGGAGAGACTGCCGAGCAACTCTCCAGAAACGTTCTTACAGAAAAAAAGATGGTGGGAAGACGCGGACTGGAGCGCCCTGTAAAACGTGTTCGGATTTCCTTTTTCTACGTAAATATCGTTCTGGCTTGTGCCATCAACCTGTAAAATGATTCCGGCCGTGCCTGCTCCGGAAACCTTGTTGATAATGACGGAAGCGTTACCACCGTCTGTATTGTTTTTGATTCTAAGGGAATCTCCGGTTATATTGAATGGATACGCACCAACAGTTTTTATGTGGTTCGGGCAGTAGCCGACGTGCCATCCGATATCCGGATACCCGAGATCCTGAAACCACGAATCGCATTTGAATGCGGTTGTTCCCGGAATGCCGTCCATGCTGCCGTTGCGCATGAATGCGCCACGGGAAATCTGTATCGCATTCCACATTCCATAGGGGTAATTGTCCATTCCGCCCGAGATCAAAATACCCGCATGGGCCATGCCCTTTGAAGAAAACGCCTTGACATGTTGGCAGATTGTAGCTCCTGCGGGCGTCCCATTCGTTTGCTCAGTTCCTCCATTTTCACCGACTATGGCCCAATGTTCGGAAGCCATGATCAGCCCTGAGCCCTTTGACTCGTTATATACGGCGGAATGGATCGCGCAGGTGTCAGAGTTGTTGATGCCATCGGCGGGATCTTCCTTCTGGCAGCGCCCCCAGATGGCCACGGCGTCGCCGTCGCCATTGAGCCTGTTCTGCATGAAGCCTCTGATGCAGACGGGGTGGGAATTGCCCATGCCCTTGGCCGATCCGCGAACCTGAATTCCCTGAGCGCCGGATCCGTATTCCGTCCAGTCAAAATAGCCGTCGCTGTACGACTCAAAGCTCAGGTCTACAAGTGGCGACCATGACTCTTTGCCCTGAAATGTCCTATAATGCTGAATAACAGGACCAATCGTTCCCATATGGTTGGCAAAGGCGCTTTCGCGCATACCAGAAGCTCCATCACCCTGATACACCGAAGCATCCATCACATGATCGACGCCATTGCCGAAACATCCCTGGACAATGGAACGGATGATTCCATTGACACGGTATTGCCCAGACGGAATGTAGCCTACCCCTCCCCTTTCAAGAGCCGCCTGCCAGTGTTCCCACGCCTTGGTATCATCATGCACCCCGTCGCCCGTCGCCCCGAAGTCCTTGATGTTAACGATGTCGGAAAAGCGGGTGGAGAGCCCCCGGGGGGTCATGGTGCCGTTTGCCAGTACCTGTAACCGACC
>OGZI01003720.1_pt1 | contig 10355 bp, 6 predicted proteins | sample 1576711 | NCBI WGS metagenome assembly OGZI01 (sample SAMEA3541482, study PRJEB24748) | human gut metagenome | biome: human gut; feature: human-associated habitat; material: faeces | place: China | collected 2012
CCGTTTTGCCTGGACCTCACTGACCCCCTCTCATTCGATCTGGTCGAGGGGGCACTGGCGGAAACCAAGGACGCCCAGGTGACGCTGCTGGTCAACAACGCGGGCTTTGGCGTTTTTGGCGATATGGCGCTGCAGAAGCGCAACGACGCGCCCCGCATGATAGAACTGCTGGTCCGCGCGCCCATCGAGATGATGTACCGCGCGCTGCCGTTTATGAGCGCCGGCTCCAGAATCATCAACATCGCCAGCGTGGCATCCTTCATCCCCCAGCCGCGCCTGGCCGTATACTCTGCGGCAAAACGGTTTATCCTGGACGTCTCGCGCTCGCTTGACGCGGAGCTGGGCGACGTGGACATTCACGTCACCGCCGTGTGCCCCAAGTTTATGGACACGGAGTTTCTCAGCTCTCCCGGCGACAAGCGCACCGCCAAGAAGATGACCGTCATAGGGTTCGAAAAGCCCGATCACGTGGTCAAGGCGGCCCTGCGCAGCGCGCGGCAGGGCAAAAGCCTGTGCATTCCCGCCGCCGACATGAAGGCGCTCTACGCCGCCTCGCGCGTCGTCCCCTATAAGCTCGCCCTCAAGATCGAGAGTGCCATAGGGGCCCTATAAGGAGCTCTATTGAAAAAAGGCCGGCAGGCGAATCCTTAAGTAGGAAGCGCCTGCCGGCTATTTGTTAATAATGACGAGGATACGCCGCGGCTACATGGCGTCCGGGTGATCCGCCGCCTTCTTCGCGGAGCGGATGAGGAATTCCTCGTTGCTGTTGGTGCCCTTGAGACCCTTGATGAACGACGCCGCCGCACGCTCGGTGTTGTTCATATTCGCCAGGATCCTGCGAATACCCCAAACAAACGGCTGGATGCTCTTGTCGATAAGCAGATCCTCGTTGCGGGTACCGGACTGGACGGGATCGATAGCCGGGAAGATTCGACGGTCGGCCAGGTCGCGGTCGAGCTTGAGTTCCATGTTGCCGGTGCCCTTGAACTCCTCGAAAATCACCTCGTCCATCTTGGAGCCGGTTTCCACCAGCGCAGATGAGATGATGGTCAGGGAGCCGCCGTTTTCGATGTTGCGGGCCGCACCGAAGAACTTCTTCGGCGGGTAGAGGGCCTGCGCGTCCACACCACCGGACAGGATGCGGCCGGAGGCAGGGGCTGCGATGTTGTAAGCGCGAGCCAGTCGGGTCATGGAATCGAGCAGTACGACCACGTCCTGGCCGAGCTCCACAAGACGCTTGGCGCGTTCGACGGCCAGTTCGGCAACCGTAGTGTGATCGGAGGCCGGACGGTCGAAGGTGGAGGAAATGACCTCGCCCTGGACCGTGCGCTCCATATCGGTGACCTCTTCGGGTCGCTCGTCCACGAGCACCACCATAAGGTGGACCTCGGGGTTGTTGGCGGCGATGGAGTTGGCGATGTTCTGCAGGGTGATGGTCTTACCGGCCTTCGGCGGGGAGACAATCAGGCCACGCTGGCCCTTGCCGATTGGGGAAACGATGTCCATGATACGGCCGGTGAGCTTGTTCGGGGCGGTCTCCTGCTTCAAACGCTCCTGCGGGTACAGCGGCGTGAGCTTGGAGAACTGCGGACGGTTGAGCGCTTCTTCAACGCTTTGGCCGTTGATGGAATCGATGGCCTGCAGCGGCACGAACTTCTGGCGCTGGTTGCGGCGGTCGCCTTCACGCGGGGCGCGAATCGAACCATGCACGGCATCGCCCTTGCGCAGGCCGTACTTCTTGACCTGGCCCATGGAAACGTACACGTCGTTCGGGCCGGGCAGGTAGCCGGAAGTGCGCACAAAAGCGTAGGAGTCGAGCACGTCGACGATGCCGGCCACCGGCACCAGATCCTCCTGCGGCTCTTCGCGGCGGCTATCACGGTCATTGCGATCGCTACGATTATCGCGATCATCATAGCGACGATCATCATCGGCGTTGTCGCGATCACGGCCACGCATGCGACGGTTACGGCGATCGCTGCGATCATTACGGGTATCGCGATCGTTGCGATCGCTACGGTCGCGGCGGTTACGACGCACGAACTCGTGATCGTCGTTCTGCTCGCCGTCTTCGGACGTTTCCTCGTGCTTCTGCGTGGGCAGCGTGGCCAGGATATCGTCGAGGTCACGCACGGTTTCTTCGCTGTTTTCCGCAGTGCGACGACGGCGGCGAGGCTGCTCGTCCTCATCATCACGGACTCGGCGAATCAGCGGAACTTCCACGTCCTCGTGACGCTCGCGGCGACGCTCGGTAGGCGCTGCATCTCCCAAATCGAGCGTGGCCAGCAGATCGCCGGCCTCATCGGCCTTCTTGCGCGGCTTGCGGCGAGCGAAATCGGGCTGGTCGTCATCGCGACGACGGCGGGCCGCACGCGGTTCGGATGCGGCATCATCGGCGGCCTTACGACGGGTGCGTCGCGGTTCGGTCTCGTCCTTCTTGGCATCGTCGGCCACGGGAAGCGGCAAATCGAGCTGCGGTTCCGTGGCAGCCGGAGCCGGAGCCGGCGACTGGGTGGCCACGTCAGCATTGTCTGTGGTGTTGGCCTCAGCGGCATCGGACTGCGGAGCCTTGACGACCTTGGCGGTTTTGGCGGCCTTGGGGGCGCGCACGGTCACACCGGCCGGCGGCTCTCCACCATTGCGCGCCGCCTGCAGGGTGGCGAGCAGCTCGGGCTTGCGCATGGTCGACGTGCCGCGCAGGCCCATCTGTTTAGCGAGCTCTTTGAGCTCAGGCAGCTTCATATCCTCAAGATTCTGGCTATTTGCCACTGGTTGCCCTTTCCATACCGAACAGACCCATGCCTATCCAGGCGTTAAGAGTGATTATTGCGGTTGCACCGCTCATGAATGTTCGCTGCGTCTCTGAGTCTCTGCGAACTTCGTTCACTGTACAACGCCAACTCGACCAACGCAAAACGGCCCGCCGAAAACCAAAAAAGCTCCCTCTGTGACGAGGGAGCTCAACAAGGTTTATTCACTTTTCTTCGTGGTAGGACTTTTCGGTGTTGACGGACCACACGTTCTTCTTGGACGTCTTGCCGGTCTTGATGTTGCCGACGGCCTCCATGGCGGTGGCCATGGAGTGGTCCATGTTGTTGTAGCGGTGCTGGCCGTTACGGCCCACGCAGTACAGGTTGCCGAAGCCGTCGAGGTACTCGATGAGCTCGTCCATGTGCTCATAGGTGTCGAAGTAGGCGGGGTACGCCTTCCTGACGCGCTCACGATGGGAGTCGATGACCTCGTCCGGACCGTTGATCACACGCATGCGGGTGAGCTCGGAAATCGCGAACTTGGTGACATCCTCCTCGCTCATGTTCCAGAACGAGTCGCCCTCCTCGCAGAAGTACTCGAGACCGATCCACACGGTGTCGTCCACGTCCTTGACCAGGTACGGGCTCCAGTTGTTGAAGATCTGCAGACGGCCGACCTTGTAGCCCGGGTCCTGCACGTAGATCCAGCAGTCCGGCACGATCGGCGGATTGCCGAGGGTGGGGATGCTGGTGGTGTTCTTGAGCTTCAGGTGCTTGACCAGCAGGCCCACGGTCACGAAATCGCGGTACGGCAGGCCGTTGGCCACCTCGGTCATATCGGCCGGGGCGGGCTTGGAATCAACGGCCTCGGGATCGGCGCCGGCCGCGTCGATGGCGTTGACCAGGTCCTTGACCGGCATCGAGGAGATGAACTGGTCGCCGGAAAGCTCGGTGCGGTTGCCCTCGGAATCCTCGTACACCACGGAAGACACGGCACCATCGGTCTGGCGGACCTCGACCACCCTGGCGTCGGTCAGCACCTTGACGCCGGCGGCCTCGCAATTGGACTCGACGGTCTCCCACAGCTGGCCGGGACCGTACTTCGGATACCAGAACTCCTCGATCAGCGAGGTCTCGACCTCCGCGTTGGAGCGCTTCTTGGGCAGCAGCTTCTGGAAGGCGTTCTTGAGCACGCCCATGATGGACAGGCCCTTGACGCGCTGGGCGCCCCAGTCGGCGGAGATCTGGGAGGGGTGGCGGCCCCACAGCTTCTCCGTGTAGCCCTCGAAGAACATCGAATACAGCTTGCGGCCGAAACGGTTGATGTAGAAGTTCTCCAGATTGTCTTCCGGCAGCTTGTGGAACATGGACTTCAGGTAGCTGAAGCCGGCCACCATGGTGAGCTTGAAGCCCATGGCCTTCAACGTGTTGGGGCTCAGCGAAATCGGGTAATCGAAGAAGTGGCGGTTCCAGAAGATACGGGACACTCGGTGGCGCTTGAGCATCACCTTGTCCTCCGTCTCCGGATCGGGGCCGCCCGGCTCCATGTCGTGGTCGCGGCCGAGCTTCTTGTCATCATAGGAGGGTGCGCCCTGCAACGGCAGAACGGTCTTCCACCAATCCATGATGCGTTCGTCTTTGGAGAAGAAACGGTGGCCGCCGATATCCATGCGGTTGCCGTTGTGCTTCACGGTGCGCGAGATACCGCCGAATTCGCGGGTCCCCTCCAGCACGGTCACGTCGTACTTGTCGGCACCGCCGTCCTTGATGAGTTCCCATGCGGCGGTAAGTCCAGCCGGACCGCCGCCGATAATCACTACGGATTGCTTGTCGGTCATTATGCTCCTTATAAACGCAAAATCAGAGACAGTCTACTAGAAGCCCCGGAATCGCACACCGAAAGATGAGCGAATGCTTACAGAATTCTCCCGATATACGACCGATGCGCCGTCTTTCCATCAGCAGAAAGGCGACGCATCGAATCGTGAGGTAGGGGTATTCGGCAACGTTGCGTCACACACAGCGCGGCGAATCGGTTTGGTCTTAGGCTAATTCGTCAGCGACGAACTTTCCATAGATTCAGCGAGATGCCTGCAAGTGCAAGCAGCATCATAATCCCCGCAACACCAGTAACGGCAACACCAGTACGACTCAACTCGTTTTCCGTACCATTAGCCTGAGTGTTGCTGGGCTGATGAGTTCCCGCACCATTGTTATTCGGAGTGGTACTCGTTCCTTCACCAGTGTTAGGTCCTGTGCCCGGCTGCGTTGTGGAATCATCAGTCAGATGCGCATCGTCGCCTAGGGTTTGGTGGTCGGAGGCCAAGCAACTTTTAAGCTCAGTGAGCTTGTACCACGTGGAACCATCGGCAATCGGCGTGCATTCGGAGCGGAAGGCGATTTCCTGCTCGTTGTAGAGCATACGAACGAGCGGCGTGTAGGCACGGCCGGTCTTCGGGTCGTTGCCGGATTTGACGGCAACATCCCACTGCACATTAGCGGCCATCGGAGTCACCGATTCACCGCGCCATTCATTGTTGGCGTAGGTGTACACGTCGGTGGTGCTGGCGGCCGCCTGCTGGGTGGAACCGGGAAGGCCAAGCAGCGCGGCGAACGGCATCATCGTTTCGGCATGGGCAAAGCGGAAAGTAGCAACGGTGGATCCGCCGTTTACGCGCTCATCAATCGACGAGAAGAAATCGTCAAGCAGCGGCTGTGCGATTGTGTAGGTCTCGTCTTGGCCGGCGTAGCTCGGGCCCTTCTCGTAGAAGTCCTCGGCGTCAAGCGCCCAGGCGAACAACTTGGCGTCGTCTGCCTGCTCACCTTGGAAGTACTGGTTGAAGTCGAAGGTATGGCTGCCGGTGTTCTCGTTCTCCATATCAGCGGCGATGATGTACAGGTTGTACAGATCCATCGCGGCATCGTATTCGGAGGCGATCTTCTTCTTGGCTGCGCCGCAGGCGTCGGCATCCTTGCTGGGGTCGGCTCCCGGCGCGCAGTTGGCCTCGCCGCCCTTGGTGCCATCGACAGTGTTGTACCAGGCGTACGTGCCGTCGGCCAGTTTGGCGAGGAAGTCATCGGTGAAGATTTGTGAAAGCAAATCGTGAGAGGCTGTTTTCACGTCCTCGTTTTCGGCGATGGTTTGCTCAGCGCCTGCGATAATCGCATCGTTTTCCACGAAGTTCTGGTAATCGTCGGCACGCTGCTTGGCCTCACCGGTTTTCTCAGTGCCGTCCGGGTTTTCGGACTTGTGGAAGTACAGCGTGTTCGGCGTCTTGTCGAAAGCCGCCGCCTCGCCGGTGCCGGCCGGATCGGCGGGCGTCACAGTGCTGTTCGCCAGTTTATTGTTCGAGGCCGCGTTGAAACCGCGAGCAAAATTCTCGCCTGATTCAGTAGCGCGGGCTTCGCCAGAGGACTGATAGGCAATCTTGCCACCGTCCTTGGCTGCGTTGTCGAACAGCGTCTTGTTGCGCTCGTAGGCACGTGCGCCAATGCCCTGATGTTGGTCAGCACCCTGACCGGTGAGCATACCGTAGCCATTCTCCACATTTGCGGCGGTGATGGCTTTGAGATTCTTCATGAATTCGGACTTGATGGCATCAGACTTAAAACCGTTATCCGCTTCGGCGGCTTCGGCCATCTTCATAAGCAATGCGTCGTATTTGTAGCTGGACAGGCCGCGTGAACCGTGGCGAGCCATCGACTCGGTGTATACCGTTTCGTAGCCTTCCGGCGCCTGGCTATAGCTGGCAGTGGTCGCTTCGCTAGGTGCCACATATGGCTGCTTGCTGCTGTAATACTGGCCATCGGCCTCCAAAGCCATGGCGTGCGGAACGGTCAGGATGCCACCGGCCAGCAATGTGGCGGCAGCAACCACGCCCGCGATGGAGCTCTTAAGGCCCTGCTGCATATGGTGTGTGTTCATGCAGCATTTTCTATCAGCCGCAAGCAAACAAGACACACGATGGCAAGGTTACGAGTCTGAACTTTTGCTATGCGTTGTATGAACAATGCGCGACGCCCCGCCGTAAGATGACGGAATGCCGCGCATTGTCAATACAGGCTGTATCAGACGATTGCCTGTCAGTGAATATCGTCGGGAATGTCGATATCGGTTTTCTGGACTTCTTCGACGTTCACGTCCTTGAAGGTCACGATGCGCACGGACTTGACGAAACGGCTGGAACGGTAGACATCCCATACCCATGCGTCAGTCAGCTGCACATCGAAATACACGTCCTGACCAGCGGAACGCACGTTGAAATCGACCTTATTCGCCAAGTAGAAGCGACGCTCAGTCTCCACCACATAGGTGAACAGCTTGATGACGTCACGGTATTCCCTATACAGCGCGAGTTCGGCGTCGGTTTCGTAATTGTCGAGATCCTCGGCACTCATGCTTGTTTACTCACTCACTTTCCGTATCGCGTTTGCGGCCGCGGCCCAGCGTACGCCACCATGCTTCCTTTGAGGGCTTGCGTTCTGCCTGACCGTACGGCCAGTTGCTTTCCTCTTCGAGACTGTGGCGCGTGTTCTTCTGCGTATCGTCGTGGTGCTCGGCCTGTGGCTCGACTGGCTGCGCGGCCGCCGGCGTCTGGGCCTGGGACTGCACGTCACTCGTCGTGGCGGCGGCTGCCTCACCACGCTGTGCCGGCTCGGGTTCCGGCTTGTTCTGCTGGATGGCGATGGAATGCTCGCGCGCGGACAGCGCTTCCTTGACACCCGGGTTGTCCTCAATCAAGTGCATGCCAAAAGCGTCAAGCGAACGAATCGGATCGTACTCGTCGGCCAACGTGTCCATGACGATAAGGTCCTGGTATTTGTTGTTTTCGGCATCCCACAACGCGTCGCGCGAGGTGCCGGACGGCACGAAGCCGAGCGACTGGTAGACCGAAATCGAGCGGCTGTTCTTTTCCGGCACGCTCACCCAGATGCGGTGCATACCCAGGCCGGCCGGTTCGGGCGCGAAACCGTAGGTCATCACACGCGGCATGGCGTCACGGGAGTAGCCGCGGCCACGGTATTCACGGCCCAAGATGATCTGGATGCGGGCGGACTTGGACCAGCCGTCGATGTCGATAAGGAAAATCATGCCGATGACATTATCGGTGCTGGCCGCATCGAGCTGACCGTCATCGTCATGGTCGGCGTCAGTCAATACGGCCCATGCGATGGTGCGGCGGGATTCCGGATCACCCACACCGGATTCGGCGGGTGCCTGACCGGCTTCCCAAGCCTGGGAGCGGCGGACCCACGTGTGTACGATGGCGCGTTCGGTGACCGCATCCTTACCTGTGATCTTGGATGCGCCATAGAAGGCATCAAGTTCATCCAAACGAGGCAGGTCCTCGACGGTGGCGGGGCGCAGGTGCACCATTTCTCCACGGATTGGCGGAATGACGATGCTCTGTGGCAGATCGCGCTTCAGTTGCGCTTCGGTAGCCATGCTCAGCGTCTCGTTGGTTGCGGTCATCGGTATACATCCCCCGGTTCGGCTTGTTTCGGCTCACGGTCCAGTGCCGAACATATCTTACTCGACTGGGTGAACGCTGGAAATGCTCTGAGTCGACTTTCTTACAGAATCAATAAAGGCTCCCGCTGGCGGGAGCTGTCTAACGGATTTGAACTGGAGAATTTCCCTACAAATAAGTGCTCCCGCTGGCGGGAGCTGTCCGCGAAGCGGACTGAGGGTGGTCATCCGTACATGGCGACCACCCTCAGTCTCACTCCGTTCGACAGCTCCCACCAGCGGGAGCCAGTGAATCTAATCAGCCCTTGATCTTGCCCATGACGACCTTGGTGACGGCCTTGGCGTCGGCCTGACCGCGCGTGGCCTTCATCACGGCACCGATGATTACACCCATCGGCTTCATGTTGCCGCTCTTGAGCTTCTCGACAACGTCCGGGTTGGCTTCGAACGCCGCGTCGACGGCCGCCTCGATGGCACCGTTGTCTTCGACGATCTTGTAGTCGTGCTTCTTGACGACTTCATCCGGAGTGCCTTCGCCCTTAAGCACGCCTTCGACGGTCTGCTTGGCGAGCTTGTCGTTGAGCTTGCCGGAGGCGATGAGCTTCTCGACCTCGGCCACATCGGCCGGGGTGATCGGCAGCTCTTCGAGGGACACACCCTTGGCGTTGGCTTCGCGGGAAAGCTCGCCCAGCCACCACTTGCGGGCACCGGCAGCCTTGGCACCGGCCTTGACGGTTTCCTCAATCAGGTCGAGGGCGTCGGCGTTGAGGATGTCGCGCATCTGCAGATCACTCAGGCCCCACTCGGACTTGAGGCGGTTGCGGCGCTCGCGCGGCATTTCCGGCATCTGGGCCTTCATCTCCTCGATGTGCTCCTTGGTGATGTGGAGCATGACGAGGTCGGGGTCCGGGAAGTAGCGGTAGTCGTCGGCATCGGACTTCAGACGGCCGCCAGCGGTGGTCTGCGTAGCCTCATCCCAGTGGCGGGTCTCCTGCAGAATCTCCTTGCCGTCGTCCAGACGAGCGGCCTGACGGCGAATCTCGTACTGGATGGTCTTCTCGATGCCGCGGAACGAGTTCACATTCTTGGTCTCGGAACGGGTGCCGTACGGAGCGTCCGGGCTCGGGCGCAACGAGACGTTCACGTCAGCGCGCATGTTGCCCTGCTCCATACGAGCGTGGGAGATGTTCAACGCGCGCACGATGTCGCGGATGGCGCGCACATAGGCACCGGCGATTTCGGGAGCGCGGTCGCCCGCCCCCTCGATCGGCTTGGTGACGATCTCAATCAGCGGCACACCGGCACGGTTGTAGTCGACCAGCGAGTGGTCGGCACCTTCGATACGGCCGTCGGCGCCACCCACGTGGGTGTTCTTGCCGGCGTCGTCCTCGATGTGCGCGCGCTCGATCGGCACGCGGAACACGGTGCCGTCTTCCAGCTCGACGTCCAGGTAGCCGTTGCCGTTGGTGGGCTTGTCGTACTGCGAGATCTGGTAGTCGCGCGGCATGTCCGGGTAGAAGTAGTTCTTACGGGCGAACTGGCTCCACTCGGCGATTTCGCAGTGCAGGGCCAGACCCAGCTTGATGGCGTAATCGACGGCGGTCTTGTTGATCACCGGCAGAGAGCCCGGCAGGCCAAGGCTCACCGGGGTCAGCTCGGTGTTCGGCTCGCCACCGAACTCGATGTGGGCCGGGCAGAACAGCTTGGTGTTCGTGGACAGCTCCACGTGGGTTTCCAGACCGAAGACCACATCGTACTTCTTGGTGGCATCGGCGTACTTCATCAGTTTTTCAGCCATGATGTTGTTTCTTTCCTTCCGATGCTCACTTGCCCAGACCGTCAAGCCACGGGGTCTTGAGGTCGTTCCAGATCGGGCCGTTCCAGCTGTCTTCCAGCGCGGCTTCGAGGGCCGCGGCCGGCTTGTACATGACTTCGTCGCGCTGCTGCGGGGCGATGAACTGGAAGCCGACGGGCAGGCCGTCGTCGGACAGGCCGGCCGGGATGGACATGGCAGGCACGCCGGCGAGGTTGGCCGGAATGGTGGCGATGTCGTTCATGTACATGGCCAGCGGGTCGTCCATCTTCTCGCCGAACTTGAAGGCCGTCTCGGGGGCCGTCGGGGACACAAGGACGTC
>OGZI01003721.1_pt1 | contig 10354 bp, 8 predicted proteins | sample 1576711 | NCBI WGS metagenome assembly OGZI01 (sample SAMEA3541482, study PRJEB24748) | human gut metagenome | biome: human gut; feature: human-associated habitat; material: faeces | place: China | collected 2012
GCATCGGCTTGCTTTCCTCTCCGCTGCGGGACCGTTTCGGCATCATCAGCCGTTTGGAGTTCTACACGCCTGAGGAGCTGTCCCGCGTGGTCATCCGTTCCTCCCGTATTCTGGGGGTGCCGATCACCGAGGGCGGCGCGCTGGAAATCGGCCGCCGTTCGCGGGGAACGCCGCGTATCGCCAACCGGCTGCTGCGGCGCGTGCGCGATTTCGCCGCCGTCTACGGTTCCGGCGTGGTGGACGAGGAACAGGCGTCTCACGCGCTCCGGCGCATGGATGTGGACGAGAACGGGCTGGACCAGATGGACCGTAAATTATTGCGCGTCCTTGTGGACATTTATGGAGGAGGGCCCGTGGGCGTGAAGACGCTGGCCGTGGCTTGCTCCGAAGAAGTCCGTACGATTGAGGATATTTACGAGCCGTATCTTATTCAATGTGGATTTTTGAAGCGCACCTCACGGGGCAGGATGGCTACGGCGAAAGCGTATAAACATTTAAATATGCTCGGATAGCCGGAGACCATATGCCCGTAGTCCAACCTCGTGTCGAATTGCTTGCCCATACGCCGGAACCGCTTTCCTTGGTGTATGCGGCGTTTCGTCAATGCTATCACGCCGGATTTGTGGCCGATATGTGGCCCCGCCTGCTCGCCGGGGACATCGGCCGCGAAAAGCAGGCTCAGTTTGTGGCTTCCATCATGGAGTCCGGCCATGCCAGCCCGGTTGAGCACGTCAGTTTCACCTTTGCGCTCGGCGGCGTGTCCCGCGCCTTGACGCATCAGCTCGTGCGCCACCGTATCGCCTCATATTCGCAGCAGAGCCAGCGCTATGTGGACGGTTCCGATTTCGACTATCTGATCCCGCCGGAGATCCGGAAAAATCCGGAAGCGCTGGCGCGGTTTGAAGGGATCATGCGGGAAATTGGTTCCGCTTACCGGGATCTTAAAGGATTGCTTGAAGAAGCAGGTCGGACCGGGTCCAAGGCGAATGAGGATGCGCGTTTTGTCCTGCCGCAGGCTACGGCGAGCAACATTGTCGTGACCATGAACTGCCGCGCGTTGCTGAATTTTTTTGAGCACCGCTGTTGCCGCCGTGCGCAGTGGGAAATCCGGCACGTCGCGGACGAGATGCTTGCGCTGTGCCGGGGCGTGCTGCCCGAGGTGTTTGGTCTGGCTGGTGCCAAGTGCGAGCGGCTGCGGTACTGCCCCGAAGGGGAAAAATTCTCGTGCGGGCGTTTTCCTGCCAAAGCATAGAGAGGGTTGTAATGGATAAACTGATACTCGCCTTTTGCCGGCTCGGTTTTGCGGGGCTGTCTCCTATCATGCCGGGGACATGCGGTTCCGCGTTGGCGGCGGTTCTGGCTCCGTTTCTGTTCATCCCGCTGCCGTTCGTCGCCCGGATTGTGGTGCTCGTGCTCGTGTTTTGGATTGGCGGGATGGCCGCGACCCGTGGCGAGCAGATACTCGGCTACAAGGATCCGGGTGAGATCGTTATCGACGAACTGCTCGGCATGTGGCTGGTCCTGTTGCCGTTTTCCAATCCTGGTTGGGCGAAAATCGGCATTGCCTTCGTCTTATTCCGTATTTTCGACATGTGGAAGCCGTGGCCCGTCCATGCGTCCGAGAGCTGGCTGCCCGGAGGCTACGGCATCATGATCGATGATGTCATGGCGGGTCTGCAGGCGCTGCTGGTCATGTGGCTGTTGCAGCTGGTCGGTTTTTGGGGTGTCTGAACAGTGTGATGCCCCATCAGGGAATGGGATTTTTTCGCAGAGCCTCTGTTGGGGAAGGCTTCCAAAGGCGAAGGCGGAAATTTCCCCTACGGCGGAATCTGGCGGAAGCATTTTTAAGCGCCATAAGAGAAAAACGCGGCAGGTCCTTTTTGATGAAGGCTTTGCCGCGTTTTCAATATAAGAGGGGATGGTTAAAACTATCCTCTTTTTTTGATGGCCTTGCTCCAAAGGCCGTTTGTGCCGGAAAACTGCGAGCAGGCTTTTGGTATGCACAAAAGGTTTTGGAGGGAGGTAGAGGCGTTTCTTTTTGGAGGGTTTTTGGGGGAAGTGAGGGGAGCCTTTCCTGAGAAAAAGGCTCCCTCACTGATACTTTCAGAGTGTTTCGAGGAATCTGATCTAGCGAACGGTCTTCACAGGGGTCAGCGCGTAGGGGAAGGCCATGAAGACGTTCCGCGCCACCAGACGCCAGCGGTACGCCGCCGCCTTGGTTTGCGGGCAGTAGGTAAACGCGAACCGCGTTCCCGAATCCGTGGGGACGGCTTGCTGCGGCGTCAGTTCGCGCGGGGTGAAGGGGCAGCCTTCGCAGGTATCCTGCGGCGTCTGCAATTCCTTCGGCAGGGTGGAATCGGCGGACGCGGCCAGCGGCTCCAGCTCGATGGAGAAACCGTCCACGTTGCGCGCCGCGCCTTTCATGAGCGCGGAGATGGCGAGGCAGCCGTTTCCGGTGAGGGCGGCATCAGCGCTTTCCCACGAGAAAAGGTTTTTCTTGTCTTGGGGGACCGGATCCCCTTTCTTGCCGCATCCCGCCGCGATCAGCAGCAGGCAGCACAGTATCGGCGTGATCCATGTTTTCATTGCTTTGGGGCTCCCCATAAAAGTTTCCATTCCGTGATTCGTTTCAGGGCCTCAAGAGGGGTTAGGGCATCGGGATTGGTGTCCCGCAGCGCCACGAGCAACGGGTGCTCCGGTTCCGCAACGGCGACTTCCTCGACGGCCTTCTTGGGCTTGGCCTCGGGAAGCTGGATGCCGGGCAGAAGGTTCGGCATGACCTGGCGGACGGGTGAGGAGCCTTTGTTTTGCTCCAGTTGGGCGAGGATTTCCCGGGCCCGCTGGACGACGGGCTGTGGGACGCCCGCCAGACGCGCAACTTCGATGCCGTAGCTCCGGTCGGATGGTCCGGGGATCAGGCGGCGGAGGAAGACGATTTCCCCGTTCCATTCCCGGATGGCGATGTTCATGGTGTGCACGCCGGGGATCTTACCTTCCAGTGCCGTGAGCTCGTGGTAATGCGTGGCAAAGAGGGTTCGGATGCTGCCCCCGGCCCGCCTTGCCAGCTCTTCAGCAACCGCCCACGCCAAAGCCAGCCCGTCGAACGTGCTCGTGCCGCGTCCGATTTCATCAAGGATGACGAGGCTGCGCTTGGTGGCCTGACGCAGGATGCGCGCGGTCTCCATCATCTCCACCATGAACGTACTCTGGCCTTGCGCCAGATTGTCCGAAGCGCCCACGCGGGAGAAGATGCGATCGCACAGGCCAAGCTGCGCTTCCCGGGCCGGGACGAAAGAGCCCATCTGCGCGAGGAGGCAGATCAGCGCGGTCTGGCGGAGCACGGTCGACTTACCGGCCATGTTGGGGCCGGTGATCAGCAAGAGCCGTCTGTCCTCATCCATATGAAGATCGTTGGGCACAAACGCGGCTTCCCCGATGATGCCCTCGACGACAGGGTGACGTCCTTCTCTGATCGTGATGGATTGCCCGGTATGGAGCACGGGGCGCGACCAGTTGTGGCGCACCGCCGTTTCCGCCAGCGACTGCCAATAGTCCAGCTGCGCCAGCATGTCGGCCATGAACAGGATGCGGGGGCGGGCTTCCGCCAGTGCCCCGCGAAGTTGCTGGAACAATTTGTATTCCAGAGATTTGCGCCGGTCGGCGGCGGAAAGCAGTTTTTCTTCCAGCTCCTTGAGGCGGACGGTCGTGAAACGTTCGGCGTTGGCCAGCGTCTGCCTGCGGATAAAATGCTCGGGAGGTGTGCCGCCAACGGCTTTGGACAGCTCGAAGTAGTAGCCGAAGACCCGGTTGTAGCCAAGCTTGAGCTTGCTGATGCCCGAGGCTTTCTGCTCCTCGTCGAGCAACGCCTTGACCCTGTTTTCCCCGTGCTCGACGAGATCCAGCAGTTCGTCCAGTTCGGCGTTGTAGCCCTGCTTGAACAGCCCGCCTTCGGTGATGAACTGCGGCGGATCGTCGGCAAGGGCTTTTTGCAGCGTGGCGGCGTGGTCGCCGAGATCATCCCAATGTTCCGTAATGGAGCGGAGCACTCTGGGCGTATCGGCATCGGAGGACGTGATAGCGGACTTGACCGGAGGAAGCGCCGCAAGGCTCTGCCTGAGCGACAGCATGTCCCGGGGGGAGGTCCGGTTCAGGGCGATACGGGTAGACAGCCGCTCAAGATCATAAACGCCGGAAAGCGTTTCTCGCAGCTTTTTCCTGTTTTCGGGATGTGCGATAAGCCATGCAATGGCATCCTGCGTTTCCTGAATGGGCGCAAGCTCGCGCCAAGGGTTGCGAAGGCGCTCCTCAAGCAGGCGGCCGCCCATCGGCGTCTGCGTGGAGTCGATCACATGGCGCAGCGTACCCACGCCTTTACGCCCGTCGAGGCGGCGGAACAGTTCCAGATTGCGCTCCGTAACGTCGTCGATGAGGAGGTGCTGGCCGAGATCCAGAGGCTCGAACGGCGCAAGATGTTTGGTGTCCTGCATCTGAGTCTGTTCCAGGTAGGCGAGCAGTGCGCCGCAGGCCTGCACCAGCTCTTTGCGGCCTTCCAGACCCAAGGCTCCCAGTTCGGCGACGGACTGGGCGGCAAGGACGCGCTCGGCGGAACGCTTGTAGTCGAAATGGCTCCGCAGCGGGACGCGGACGGCCTGAATGTCCGTAAGGTGCAGCGAGGCCGGGACGTCGGCGTCTTCCGGCAACAGGAGTTCGCGCGGGGCGATCTTCTGCGCCCACTGCCAGAGTTCCTGACTCTTTTTGACATGCAGCCCGGCCCAGTAGCCGGTGGAGACGTCCACCCACGCGAACCCGCCGCGATCCGTGTCGGCACTCCAGAACAGGGCCCCGAGATAGGTATGCCCCTTGGGTTCGAGGCTGACGTCCTCAACGGCGGTCCCGGGCGTGTAGACGCGGGTGACGGCACGCTCGACAAGCCCCTTGGCGGCTCTGGGGTCTTCGACCTGATCGCAGAAGGCGATCTTGTAGCCCTTGTTCAGGAGCTGGCTGACGTAGCCTTCGGCGGCATGCCACGGGACGCCGCACATGGGGATGGGGGCTTCCGCGTTGGGATTGCGCGAGGTCAGCGCGATTTGAAGCTCACGCGAGGCGACTTCGGCGTCCTCGAAAAAAAGTTCATAAAAGTCGCCCATGCGATAAAAGAGCAGGGCGTCAGGATAGCCCTCCTTGATGCGGAGGTACTGTTCGAACATAGGAGTAAGGCGGGGAGATGCGGGCTGTTGGCTCATATGCTGCAATAATGCCCACGCACGGCCCTGCGAGGGACCATCCGTGGGCATTATGAAAGATTAAGGGTTACGCCTGTTCGGTGAGCGCTGAAGCGGACTTTTTCGCGTTTTCGACATCTTCGGCGAGCTGGACGGCCTTGGCTTCGGCGGCGTCAAGCTTCTTCTGAAGGGCCTCGTTGGTCTTGAGGGCCTTGGCGACGTCCTTTTCAAAGCCGCGGGCACGCATGTTGGCCATCGTCAGCTTGGCGGACAGGGAAACCCGGTCCCACATCAGCATGGCGAGGATGCACAGGGCGCCAAGGACGAAACAGATGATCAGCAGGGTGTAGAAGGGCAGAGGAGCGGATTCGACCGGAGGGAGGAACAGAAGGTCGAGTTTCAGCGCGACGGCCTGCGAGAACGCACTCTGGTTCTGCACGAAGAACATCATGACCAGGAAAAACAGAATGACCAGCAGCAGCACTTTGATGTAACGCATAGACCTCTCCTCATGCGGGTTGGCCCGGGCGCAACCGGGCGAAAAGGGGTTTGAGTTTGGTATAGGTCGAAGCCAGATGATCGGGGATGACCCGCGTTTCACTCATCACGGCCATGAACGAAGAATCGCCATTCCAGCGGGGGACGAGATGGAAATGCAGGTGGTCGCGGATGCCCGCTCCGGCGGCTTCGCCGAGGTTGAGGCCTACATTGATGCCCTGCGGTTTGAAAAACTCCCTGAGAATGGTCGTGCACTGCTTGAGCAATTCCATGATTTCCGTCGATTCCTCCGCCGCCAGAAGCGGCAGATCCATGACGTGCCGCAGGGGAGCCACCATGATATGCCCGTTGTTGTACGGAAATTTGTTCATGATGACGAAAGCTGTCTTGCCACGGTACAGGACGAGCCGTTCCTCGTCATGGGAAAGATCATCGGGAGGGAGACACAGAACGCACGAATCCGGTTTCGGCCCCAAAATATAGTCCATACGCCACGGGGCCCACAGAGGATGTGTCATACGACAGCTTCCTTATCTTGAGTGAAAATCGTTTTTCCTCTTCTACACGGCAAGGGCGCTCACGGCAAGCCCTTCCCGCTTGCGGAGGAGGCTTCAGCGCGGCTTCTTCGGGGCGGCGCCCGCCGTCCCGTTTCCCGGAAATCCTTTCCTGATCAGTTCCTCAGCCAGTTTCAGCTGCGCTTCTCTCGTTTCGGCCTTCCCGTCCAGCTTTGCGGCGAGGACCATGCGCATTACGCTGCCGAACTGCGGCCCGGGCTCCAGGCCGAGGCGGTGCAGGTCGTCGCCGTTGATGTCTACCTTGATCTGCCGCCATTTGTAGATGTACTGGGAAACGCTGCTGCTGATTTCCTCGTTGTCGGAGCGGGCCATCAGGTAGAGCGTGCTTTCGAGGGGCAGGGGAGCAAGCAGGGCGCACAAGCGGCTTACGGATTGTTCCGCCTGCCCCTTCTTCTGCGTATCCCGGTGCCAGTTGATGAGTTCCACCAGCGTCATGCGCACGCTTTCCCGCAGGCTGAGGATTTCTTCGCGCATCGTGGGCGTCAGCCCGAGGCGGTGCAGGATGTCCGCCGTCTCGATGGCCGGGACGGCACTGCACAGGGCCATGAGGTACAGGGTGGAGAGTTCCGGCGTTTCCTTGAAATAGAGGAGGCGGTACCAGTCGATGACTTCGCGCAGGGAGTCGAGGAGTTCGTTCTTGTCGGCGTTCAGGACGAGGCTCGGATGGATTGCGGCCAGTACGCCGAGTTCGTTGAGGCGGCGCAGGCAGGTTTCCGGTTCGTCCTCGCGGAAGATGAGGTTCAGCTCGTGCAGGATGCGCGCGCCGGACAGTTTTTCCACGAGGTTCAGGGACAGGGCGTTCTTGATGAGCTTTTCGCCCTGCGTGCTGATGTGGAAGCCGTACCGCTGCTCAAAGCGCACGGCCCGGATGATGCGGGTGGGATCCTCCACGAAGCTCAGGGCGTGGATGATACGGATCGTCTTGCGCTGGATGTCGCTCTGGCCGCCGAAGAAGTCGACGAGGCAGCCGAACTGCCCCTTGTTGAGGCGGAGGGCCATTGCGTTGATGGTGAAGTCGCGGCGGAACAGATCCATTTTGATGGAAGAGAGCTCCACGGTGGGCAGGGCGGCGGGGTATTTATAGTATTCGAGGCGCGCCGTGGCCACGTCGAGGCGTTGTTCCTCGCCGTTTTCGTCATGATAGATGATGAGGGCCGTCATGAAGGTCCGGTGCTCGCGGACGCGGCCTCCAAGTTCCTGCGCCAGCGCCCTGGCAAAGGCGATGCCGTCGCCTTCGACCACCAGATCGACGTCGTCGAACTCCACGGCGGGGCGGCTGAGCATGATGTCGCGGACGAAACCGCCCACGGCATAGACGCTGACCTGCAGGCGGTCACCGAGTTCCCCGGCCCTGTGGAGCATGTGCAGCATGGGTTGCGGGAGCCGGGTGGACAGCAGTTTCGCCAGATTCCGTTCGCGTGCGCTGGTGTTGACCGGGATGGGCACGCCGGAAGGATCCTCGACGAACATGTTGATGAGGTCGGTGCGGGTGACCACGCCGATGACCTCGTTCTTTTCGACGACGGGAACCAGCCGCTGGTGCGCGCCCACGATGATCTTCATGAGGCGTTGGAGAGGGGCGTCCGGCGGGACCGTCAGGATGGTGCGCTGCATGTATTCGGAAACCGGCATGTCGCCCAGTTCGTGGGCTATAGCCTTGGAAGCCGTCTGGCATTCCATATAGCCGATGCAATGGCGCGTCCCCGCCCGGAAGACGGGAGCGGCCTTGAGGCCGTAGCGGTTCATGAGCTGTTCCGCTTCCCGGATGGTCTGCCTGTCCTCAATGCCGACGGCGGGCGAGGACATGAGATCCCGCGCCTGCTTGTTCGGGTTTACCTGCATGTACAGCTGTTGGAAGATGGCGTCCTTGAGTTCGGGGATGGGGATGCTCTTGACCGAAGCGGACGCCGCGAAACGGTGCCCCCCGCCCCCGAGCGCCTTGCAGATCTGGCCGACGTCCACGGCGTCCACGCGGCTGCGGGCCACGACCTGTACCTTTTCCTCCATGTTGGCGAGGGCGAACAGGACGTTGCAGGATTCCATCTCCATGAATTTCTGGGCGAGGTAGGCGAAATCGCCCATGAAGCTGTCCAGCGTGGCTTCGGCGAGGACCACGCTGTAAGGGCCGATTTCGTGCGCGGTGGCGGAGTCGAGCAGTTCGTTGAGAACCTTGATGTGGACGCTGGTCATGCCCGTCTGGACGAGATCAGCGATGAAGGGCAGATCCATGCCGTGCTGGCGCAGCCATGCCCCCGCAAGGAAATCTTCCGGCTTGGTGGACGTGTAGGTGAACGCGCCCGTGTCGCCGTAGATGCCGAGCCCGAGAAAGGTGGCTTCCTGACAGGCCGGGGTGATGCCCCGTTCCTGCAAGGCTTGGCAGATAAGCGTGCAGGTGGAGCCCGTGGTCCCGATGTGCGTCACGTCGGCATTGATGACCTTGTTCTTTTCGCCGGAGTAGGGGGTGGGGTGGTGATCCCATACCTCCACCTCCACGCCGGGAAGATCGAGCAGATCCTGCACCTGCGGCACGCGGGAACGGATTTGCGTGTCCACGACGACGACGCGCTTCACGCTGGCGTGATCGATCTCTTTTATATTTTTAAAGGTATACAGAAATACGGCGGTTTCGTTGAAGAACTGGTTCAGCGGCTTTTCCATGCTGCCCGGAAAGATCATGATGCTGTCGGGGTAGATCATGGACATGCCGATCATCGAAGACAGGGCATCCCAGTCGGCGTTGCTGTGGCAGGTGATGACGGTGGGGGCGGAGGCCAGGGAAGGTTTCATGCGGTTTCCTTATGCAGCTTACGACAGGTCGTCTTCGGGAGAGGAGGCGTCATCCGGGCCGGGCTCGGCGTGCTGGGACCGGGGATGGTATTTCCTGTGGATCTGGAGCAGGCGTTCGGACTGGACGTGCGTATAGAGCTCCGTGGCGCTCATGTCCGCATGGCCGAGGAGGATCTGCACGGAACGGAGATCCGCCCCGCCTTCCAGCAGGTGGGTGGCGAAGGAGTGCCGGAACGTGTGCGGGGAAATGGGTTTTCGGATGCCCGCCTCCAGCGCGTAGCGTTTGACCAGCTTCCAGACGCCCTGCCGGGAGAGGCCGTTGCCGGAGCGGTTGAGGAACACCCGGTCCTCAACGGGGGTGAAGAGGGGGCGCACGATTTTGAGGTATTCGGCCATGCGTATGACCGCCGCGTCATGCAGGGGGACAAGGCGCTCCTTGCTTCCCTTGCCGAAAATGCGCACGACGCCCCGCTGGAGATCCAGATCGATGGGTTGCAGTTCGATGAGTTCGGAAACACGCATACCCGCGGCGTACAGCAGCTCCAGCATGGCCCGATCCCGGAGCCCGAGCTTGCTGGTGGCGTCCGGCGCGTTGAGCAGGCGGACGATCTCATCTTGCGTCAGCACGTCGGGCAGGAGGGAAGGGAGCTTGGGCGTGTCGATGAGGGCGGCCGGGTTGGAGGCCAGTTCCCCCCGTTCGACGCACCATGCGAGGAAACTGCGCAGGGACGAAATGCGCCGCGCGAGCGTGCGGGTCGCGTCGCCGCGTTTGCGCAGCCAAGCGATGAACAGCGTGATGTTTTCGTCGTCTAGGCCGCTGAGGGGCGTTTCCAGCTCGTCGAGGAAGTCCCGGAGCGCGTCCAGATCTTGCCTGTAGGCGGCGACGGTGTTGCGCGAGAGCCCCCGTTCGGCTATGAGTCCATCAAGCCAGCGGGAAGCCAGTCTGGCGGGAAAACCTGCCGGAGTATCGGGGCGCTGCCCGTTCTTGTCGGAAACGGGAGATGCATGGATTCGCGTGGTCGTCTTCATGTTCGCAGAATACACCAGAGCATGGGGAATCGCAAACCGGTCGCGGTTTTTGGAGTGATATGATGAATGAGCGGCATATGGCGTATGTGTGCATGGGTTCCAATATGGGCGAACCGGAAACGAATCTGGCCCGGGCGCGTGAGGTTTTGGGGTCCCTGCCGGGCTGGAAAATCGAGGCGTCGTCGCCCGTGTATTTTACGGAGCCGCAGGATATGCGCGACCAGCCCTGGTTCGCCAATCAGG
>OGZI01003722.1_pt1 | contig 10353 bp, 6 predicted proteins | sample 1576711 | NCBI WGS metagenome assembly OGZI01 (sample SAMEA3541482, study PRJEB24748) | human gut metagenome | biome: human gut; feature: human-associated habitat; material: faeces | place: China | collected 2012
CCCGCCGTATGGCCGGTCCCGGCGTGACCTACAAGCTGCCCCCGCATGAAGGCAAGATCGATTTTATCGCGGAGCGCGAAGGTTTGTTCAGCGTGGATGCGGAGCGGATGTTCCGTTTCAACATGCTGCCGGAGATCATGGTGGCCTCGCGGCAGGACGCCACGGTGGTGGGCGAGGGTGCGCGCCTTGCCGGGACACGCGCCATTCCGCTGTATATTTCCCGCAGCCGTCTCGGAGAGGCGCTTTCCGCGCTTGGGGAAAAGCCGCTTTTCGAAGTCTTGCCCCTGCGCAAGGCCAAAGTGGGCATCCTTGTTACCGGGACGGAAGTTTTTCAGGGCATCATTGAGGACAAATTCATCCCGGTCATCACGGCCAAGGCGCATCAGTTCCACTGTGAGGTGGTGCGCTCGGTCATTGCCCCGGACGATGTGAAGCGCATCGCCGAAGCGGTCCGGGAAATCCAGGAGGCCGGGGCCGATCTGCTCGTGACCACGGGCGGCCTGTCGGGCGATCCCGATGACATGACCCGCCGCGCCCTGCTCGAAGCCGGGTTGACCGGCGTGTTGCACGGAGTCCCGGTATTGCCGGGGACCATGAGCCTCATGGGCCGCATTCCCGGCGATCTTGCCCACCCGGAAGGGATGCAGGTGCTCGGCGTTCCCGCGTGTGCCCTGTACTACAAGACGACATTCCTTGATCTGGTGCTTCCCCGCCTGCTTGCCGGGCGTGAACTCACCCGCGCCGAACTCGCCCGCATCGGTGAAGGCGGGTATTGCCTCGGCTGCAAGATCTGCACATACCCCAAATGTTCTTTTGGCAAATAGCGTAACCAGAAGGCATGGTGAGGACATAATCCGAATGCTCCGTCAAAGAAGGTGGGGAGACCTCTTTGGCGGAGAATGGACTGTCATGTGACGTTTCAATGAGAAGGTAGCGCTACACCCCTCTGACGGAAACCAGGGCTTTTCTCTGGAATCCGCACGGCGTTGCGGAACGCTGAACCGGCGTCCGGTGCGCATGGGCATTTTTCAACGCTGCATTTCTCGAAGGCAAAAAAAGAAGTCCGGTGATGCTTTTCACCGGACTTCTTTTTTTGCCGCTGTCGGTATTTTTCATGTTGATGGTTGGTATAAGAGTAAAACGGAAGCAGGGGAGGGCATCAAGAAAACGCTAGTCCGCTTCTTTATTCCATCCCTCTATCATCATACTAAATTTTTTTGCTTTTTCGTACAAATGAGGGTTTATGACCGTGGTTTTGCCGTCTTTCGCTTCCATCATGACGGACCAGATGCATTGATCCTGGCTGAAAGAGAGCGTGAAGGTTCCGGCAGCCTTTTCCGAAGCCTCTTTCAACGCATGGATGGAAGAGTCAAGCAGCGCGTCCGCGCAAAGAAACTTGCCGGAAGGGGCGCAGATCGAAAAATAAAGGCTCATAGTGCAAGTCCTTTTTCAAAAATGTGTCAAACGGAAGAGATACAACCAATCAAGACACCGTATCGACAGTACCTAAAAAGAGCCCGGAACACTACTGTAGATTGCCTGTCCGTCGCCAGTGCCGCAATGTTGGCCCAACAGGATGGAACCCCGTCCGAGATTTGGCCAAAGGGCTTCCCGCCCGTAATGCTTTTTGAGGATGGCTTTTCCCTGGCAGCCGGATGCCCAAGGAAACGCTTTGGATGTAAGGAAACGGTCTCCCGGCTTGAACCGGAACTGCCCCCAAGCGTCCGTTTTCCGCCTTTATATGAAGTCGGAAGGAATGATCCCGTATTTTTTCAGCTTGAGATAGATGGTCGAGCGTTTGAGGCGGAGCAGGGATTCCGCGCCGTCCGGGCCGCAGACCTTGCCGCCCGTCCGCTCAAGGACATAGCGCAGATAGCGCTCCTCAAGTTCGGGGATCGTGGGAAAATCCGGGATGATGAAGGCCCCCGCCCCCGATCCGGAAGCGGTCGCTCGGCTGGGTGACACCAGTTCGAGCAAGGGCGCGTTCAGGATGACCGCCCGCTCGATGATGTTCTTGAGTTCCCTTACATTGCCGGGCCAGGAGTAGTTCAGGAGGCAGGCCCGTTCCGCATCCGTAAGCCGGAGGGATGGCCTGCCGTAGCGTTGGCAGTAGGATTCCGCGAACGCCTCCGCAAGCCCGATGATGTCCTCCCGGCGCTCGCGCAGCGGGGGGACCCGCAGGGGGACCACGGAAAGCCGGTAGAAGAGATCTTCACGGAAGCGCCCTTTGGCGACCTCATCGCGCAGATCTCGGTTGGTGGCGGCGACGAGGCGGAACCGGGATATGATTTCGGCGGTGCCGCCCACACGCATGAACCGTTGGTTCTGGAGCACGCGTAAGAGCTTGACCTGCATACTCAGGGGCATTTCCCCCACTTCGTCGATGAAGAGGGTCCCCCCGTTGGCCATTTCGAAGTACCCGATTTTTTGGCTCGTAGCGCCTGTAAAGGAGCCTTTTTCGTGCCCGAAGAACTCGCTTTCGAAAAGCTGTTCCGGGGTGCTGGCCGGATGGACCGCCACAAAGGGCCCCTTTCGCTGGCTGAAAAGATGGATCTGCCGCGCGATGACGTCTTTTCCCGCTCCGGTTTCCCCATAAAGCAGGACGGCGGCGTCCGTCATGCCCACCTGCCGCACCTGCGAGACGAACGGTTTCAGCCCTTCGCCGATGATGGGGGCTTCGCCCGTGTTTTTTTGGAGCGTCACGGCGTTGAATTTGGCGTTTTGCCAATGGATTTCCTGTTGCAGCATGTCGTCGAGGCGCAGTGCGGTCCGCACTTCCGCCGCGAACAGCCGCGCCAGTTCCCCGAGTTCGCTTTTTTTGAGCTGCGTCAGAAAGCCCGGCCCGAACCGTGTGTCGAGATACAGCAGCCACGGCTGCCGCCCGCCGACATTCAAGGACAGGCAGATCGCCTGCCGATCCCGGTCCCCCTTCCCATTGCTCAGGCAATCCGCGATCCACGCAATCCGGTCGCGCATGGCCGGGCTTTGCATCTCCGTCCGGGTAAGGTTCACCGAGGCGGCGCACTCCACGGAGTTGCCGCCCGCCGAGGGCCTGAACAGCGCGGCACGCTCGGCCTTGAGTTCGAGCTGGGCGACGTTGACGATGCGCTGGAGGTTGTCCTCAAGCGTCTGCCGGATGGGGACGTCGTTGAAGGCGTCATGGCAGCGGTCCATGAGTTCTTCTTTCAGGAAGAGGGTACCGATATTCGGGACGCCCGGCGAAAAGACGTCGCTGTCCCTGTCCCGCGTGGCGAGGATCGAGATTTCGAGAGGGTCCATGCCCGCGTGGGATGCCCGGCCTATGGACTCCGAAACCAGCATCCGGAAGGGGCGGGCCTCATCGTGGCGTCCGAGCCTTTCCAGCGTGTTCGCCAGCTCATGGCGGGACAGGGCCAATTCCCGTACGTCCTGGGAAGAGGCGAGGCAGCCCACGCTTTGGCGGAGGAGGCTTACGGGCTCGGTTTCCTCCGCATCCCACAGGTCCGCCCTGCCGTCCCGCAGGCACAGGGCCTTGACGCGGAGTGCCGCACCACGCAGCTGCCGGTTGGGGCTGCGGAGGAGTGCTTCGAGCGTGTCCCGGAATGCGTAGCGGGGGATCTCGGGATACCCCGCCCTTGTGAAGCCATACAGCATATCCAGAATATAGGGATCGACAAAGGGGGAGTGGGGCGAACCCGCGGCAATGGCGTTTTCTGTTTCGCGGCGGAGGATGCGGTAGGCGGCGTCGAGCCGTCCGTTGAGATAGTGATAGAGCGCCAGCCCGCGCACCGTGCTGGAGAAAATTTTGGGATTCTCTACCGGATGGGTGCAGGAAAACAGGAAGTCCAGATGGTTGAGCGCTTCGTCCCAATCGCCTTTGCGCAGCAGCAGGAAACAGAAATGGGTCAGCCAGAGCAGGGAGAAGGTTTTCTCTCCGGCAAGTTCGGCTGAGTGGCGGGCGGATTCCACGGTCCCGATAGCGAGGGTGTAACGTCCGAGGTACATGGCCGACTGGCTGATGCTCATGGCATGGAACAGCGCGATCCGGTTGAGCCAGTCGCCGGGTTCCCCCTGATGGACATGGCTGCGCAGCGAATCCGGATAGTTGCCGCTGATGGCATAGAGCAGGCCCGCAAAGCAGGCGATGTGGTTTTTCATCTCCTGTTCGCAGGCGTCCTTCAGGCGCAGGAATTCGGTCTCGATTTCGCTGATGTTCCAGGGCTCTTCGGGGAGCTCCAAGCAGAGCAGCCGCATATAGCTTTTGAGGATGCCGATGAGGGGGCGGAAGCGTTCGTTGCCGCCGTAGCCCGCCAGCTCGTAGGCGATGGACGAGAGCCTGAAAGCCAGAGGAATGTGGCGGTTGGCAAGGATGCACATGCTCTGAAAGGTCAGGGCGAGTCTGCCGTACAGGCAGCTTTCCGAGCCTCCGGCGGTGTACAGGTGGCGCTCGCCCCAGGCGATCAGGAAACGCAGCGCGCATTCCATGCAGATGATGCTGCCCGGCCGCTGCTTGCCGAGATCGTCGCCGATGGCCTCGGCGATGGCGGTGCAGTCGTCGAGGGCCATGTCCGGAGCCCCGAGCCGCGCGAGGGCATGGGTGAGGCTGCCCGGAGGGGCGTTCCGGATGAGAAGGCGCACGAATTCGTCCCGCACGGCATCCGGCAGGCCGGGGCAAACCCACGCGTCCGGGGCTTCGGTATGGGCAACGAACCCCGCGCCGAGGAGCGGTTCAAGAAGGGAGGCGATGGCCTCTTGCGGTTTTCCCGCCAGCACGGCGAGTTCCTGCGTCAGGAGTGGGCGTCCGGCGGCGTGCAGGGCGATGGCGAGGATGGCTTGGGGAAGATTCAGAGAGCGGGGCATGGATACCTCCAAAGGCCGGGGAGGGCGGCGCGTCCGTATGCGGTATATGGCGCATGGTGAGCGGCAGAACCGTATCTGGTCTTATAGGGATATCCGATGGGAATGAAAAGGACTTCATATGAAAATCAGCTATGTCGGAAACCAAACGTCGACACTATGTATGGCGCCTGAAGGATAAAAGGCACCGGCTGAAGGGATATGCCGGACGTGGCCAGCCCTATCCGTCTCTGGAATAAGGTATGCCAACGGCCCGAGGCATTGATTGGTGTGGCAGCAAAGGAAATATGCTTATTACGGCTGGGGGGATCTGGATAGGAAGTCGGTTATCCTTCCGATTTCCAAGAGGGGATATAGCTTTTTATCCCTCTATCAGCCACCCCACAAAATCGCCAAGCCGGAAAGCCTCCACGGCATCGGGCCCCAACTCGCTGCGGTAGAGAGCCGAATATATCTCTAACGTATAGTGTCCTCTCCACTTCCTTGCTTCATGGGCCTCCCTTTCCACTTTGCAGCCGAATGTCAGCCGGGATGCTGTGGCGGACAGGGAACCTCTGGGGGGCTTTTCTTTATTTATGATGATGATTGCCCCGCCCGGCCTCATCTTGCTCCGCAATGTCGACAATAAAAGTTGCCGCGTCGAGGAGGGCAGGTCCATGAGCGTCAGGAAGGCCATCGCCACGTCGAAAGGCTTGTACGGATAACTGGCCACGTCCGCCATAATGGCCCTTCCCGGCCCGCAGTAGTCAACCACGACGTCCCGGCAGCCGTCCAGGGCCACAAACTGCGCCTCCCGCTCATGCAGCGTCGGCGCCAGCACGCGTCCGACGTTCCCGGCAGCGCATCCCAGATCATACACTTTGCCGCCCTGCGGGATGTAGGGCCGGGCAATCATGGCCACCGCCGCCGTAGCCATGTCATACCACGGAGACTGCTTCTCGCTGCGCCTGTCCGCTTGGCCGGGGAGCACGTTAAAGGTCCAGTTTTCCACTTCCTGCGTCATGAGCACTCTCCCCGGATGGATGTTGAAACTATAATCATTACATTGTGTTATTTATGCCATATGGGTATGCAGTAGTCCCTTTGGCCCTGCATTTTTGGGTGCTCGGCTGTTTCCTGGGCGTCAGAGGGGCCCTTTGTGGCAGCCGCTTGAGAGGCCGTGGCCATGTTCGTTTATAATAAAAAGTTACTTCAATGAAACTTCTAAGTCAACGAAAACCGAACTACCGATGTAACATCGTTTCACTTATGTAACTAAAATGAACGCAGAAAAAGTTTTTGAACAGGTCTGGAGGGAGTTCATCCGGAGGCTTGAGGCCTTGCGCAACCAAAAGCCCAAAATGACCTATGAACAGCTTGGAGAGATGTGCGGTGTCAGCAAAGTGACCACAAAACGGTGGCTTGAAGGTGCCGGTGGGGAAAAGACGTCCTTCCCGGACATGCTCCGGTACATGCAGGCGGTGGGGATGAACATCCGGGCCGTTATCCCACAGAGCCAATCTGAAAAGGAGGCCGTCTTGGAGAGCCGGCTTTCCGAGATTCAGAAGGAGCTTGCCATATGCAAGGATGCGCTCAAGCAAGCCGAGAAAGAGCGCGACGCATACAAATCAAGATGGGAAGGTCACTTGGAAACAGTCCGCGCCCAAAGCGGCAACCATCCGTCCGGTCCTTTTGCGCATGGGCAAAAACCGTTGGGGGAAAAGGCGGATTGATGGGGTGTGGGATCGGAGGTGTATGCCACGCCGTATCTTCGCCAGTTTCCGCAGATGATGTTTCGGAAGGCTGACGCTGTCGCCGGAGGAACTTTTTATTTTTAAAGTTATGTCAAGGTAACTTCTTTTGCCGGAAAAGTCCTGTTCCTCAGCTTGGCATAGAGGAACAGAGCAGCTGCGGCAAAACAAAAGAGGGGGAGTTGCAGACAGGTTCGTGTCTATAAGGGAGGAAAGCCTCACGCAGTGCGGAGCGGGGGCCCACAGGTGTTCTAGTGGCTTTCCTCGGATTATCATCTCTGCCGGATGAACCTGTCGGGGGAGCTTGTCCCTTCGAAAAAGGCAAAGTGGAAAGAGCCGCGTCTTTATTTTTGGATGATTCCAGTTTTCTGGAAACATGGTGAGGCAGTGACGCAAGAAAGACTCTTTTTGAAAAGGATGAATGATTTTTAATGATTCAGGGAAAAGGGATTTCCCTCCTGTCCTTTTTCTACGCCGCTTCAGCGTTTTCTTTTTTCTCTTTTCTCATTTTTATTCAACATATTATGTTCACGCTAACTCCGTTTTGTCCAAAAAGCTGGACTCCGGGGCCTCTGGTGCTTGCTCTCCGCGGGGGATGCGGGGGGCTTTTTTTAAGATAATGTAATAGAAACATAGGGATCGCTGCTAATAGGCTCCGCGTTTTCCGATTGGCATGTCGATTGCTCTAAAAAGATCAATCGCGTGAACAATCTCAACAAAGGAGCCAGCACCATGGGCAAGGCAACGCAGATCTACCGGAACGGTACGATATTGACGATGGATTCACGGGGAAGCGTGGCCAGCGCGTTGGCCGTTGAAGGCAACATCGTCCTCGCTGTGGGAACGGACGATGACGTTATGGCCCATGCCGGGCCGGATACCGTGGTCACTGATTTACGGGGCCGGACCATGCTGCCCGGTTTCATCGATGGGCACAGCCATTTTGTATGGGCCGGGCTCATGTTCGCCACGCAGCTTGATCTTTCCTCCCCGCCGGTAGGCAAGGTGAAGGATATTGCCGAAATCCGCGATCTGCTCAAGGAAAAGGTCGCCTCCACGCCTAAGGGCGAGTGGATTCTTGGGTATGGCTACGATGACACCGCCCTTGCGGATCGCCGCCACCCGCTCGCGTCCGACATGGACGACGTGACGCCCGATCATCCGGTGCTCCTGCGCCATGTTTCCGGCCATTTGTGCTCCTGCAACAGCCGCGCCCTGGCCTTGGTCGGTTATGACCGGAATACGCCCGATCCCCTTGGCGGGATCATCCGCCGCGACGGGCACGGCAACCCCAACGGCGTTCTGGAGGAACCCCCGGCGATGAATCCCGTTGCCGCGTTGCTGCCCGAAGCTTCCGAGGAAGACTGGATGCGCAGCATCGTAACCGCCTGCGACGCCTACACCGCGAAGGGCGTCACGTCCGCGCAGGACGGCTTCACGCAGGAAAAGCAGTGGGCACAGCTCCGCAAGGCCCATGAAAAGGGACTGCTCCGTAACCGAGTGCAGATCCTGCCCGGCCTCGACTGCTGCGATCTCAACCAGTTCACTTCTCACGCTTCCGGTACGCCGCTGACCGCCGACCGCAAGATCAGCCTCGGCGCTGTCAAGCACCTCGTCGACGGCAGCCTGCAATGCTATACCGGCTGCCTGAGCAATCCCTACCACAAAATCATCTATGATCTGCCGGACGGCCCCATGTGGCGCGGCTATATCCAGGAAAACCCGGAAGGGTTCATCGATCGCATCGTGGCTTTACATCGGCAGGGCTGGCAGATCGCCATCCACGGCAACGGCGATGAAGCCATCCAGCTCATTCTGGATGCCTATGAAGAGGCGCAGAAGCGCTATCCCCGCGCCGACGCCCGGCACATCATCATCCACTGCCAGACCGTGCGCGAGGATCAGCTCGACCGTATCAAGCGCCTCGGCGTGGTGCCTTCGTTCTTCGTGGTCCACACCTACTTCTGGGGCGACCGCCACCGCGACATCTTCCTCGGCCCGGATCGCGCCAAGCGCATCAGCCCGCTCCGCAGCGCCCTGAAACGCGGCATCCTGTTCAGCAACCACAACGACACGTTCGTAACCCCCATTGATCCCCTGCTCTCCGTGTGGTCTGCGGTCAACCGCATCACCAGCAGCGGGCAAGTCCTTGGCGAGGAATATACCATTTCCGTCATGGACGCGCTGCGCAGCGTGACCTCGTGGGCCGCCTATCAGGCCTGTGAGGAAACGAGCAAGGGCAGTCTCGAACCCGGCAAGCTGGCCGACATGGTCGTGCTTGGGGACAACCCCCTCGCCGTGGACAAAAAGGCTATCCGCGACATTCCGGTGCTGGCGACCATCGTCGGCAACGAACTCGTATACGGGTCGCTGGAATAGCCTTGCCGGAAACCCGGCGGCATGGGGGCGCTCCTTCCCGCCTTCTCCGTCGGGTTTCCCCGGCTCCTGTGGTTGCGGATACTCACAACTTTGACGGTTGCCTTACCAAGAGAGGGATTCATGGAAGCGTCATTTTATCCGTATCTGGGTGCATTGTGTTGGATCGGTATGCTGCTCATGCTCGGGACGTTAATCCGTGCCAAGGTGCCGTTGTTCCAGAAGCTGCTGTTTCCTTCCTCCCTTATAGGTGGCCTCATCGGGTTCGTGCTGATCAACCTTGATTTGGTCGGGATGCCCACCTCCACCGGCTGGAAGGACATTACGCCGAACATTTTCAGTATGATCACCTTCCACTTGTTCGCGTTCGGCTTCGTGGGCATCGGTTTGCTCCAGACCAAGAAGCCCGCCAGCGGCAAGGTTGTGATGCGTGGCGCCCTGTGGATCGCGCTCGTGTTTGGTATGACCTTCTCTGTGCAGGCGCTCATCGGCAAGGGCGTTTTCGTGCTGTGGCAGGACCTGTTCGGGGGCACGTTTGAAACCGTCAACGGCTACCTCCTCGGCGCGGGCTTCACGCAGGGCCCAGGCCAGACGCAGGCCTACGCCACCATCTGGCAGACTTCCTATCAGACCGCCAACGCCCTGAGCGTCGGGCTGGCCTTCGCCGCCGTCGGTTTCCTCGTGGCGGGCATCGTGGGCGTGCCGTTGGCCTTCTACGGCATCAAGCGCGGCTGGTGCACCGGAGGGCGTTCCGGCGAGCTGCCCCAGAACTTCCTGCGCGGCCTTATGGATCGCGGCGACAATCCCCCCTGTTCCCACAGCACCACCCCCCCCGCCAACATCGACAACCTCGGCTTCCATGTGGGCCTCATGGCGGCGATCTATGGCGTGGCCTATCTTTTCGGGCTGTTGTTCTCCAAGTACATGCCCGCCGGCATCGCGGGGCTCGGTTTCGGCCTGACTTTCTGCTGGGGCATGTTCCTCGCCATGCTGCTGCGCAAGTTCATGGGCAAGATCGACATCCTGCACCTCATAGACGGCGAAACGACCCGGCGTCTGGTCGGCGGTTCCGTGGACTTCATGATCTGCGCCGTGTTCCTCGGCATTGAAATGAGGGCCCTTCAGGAGGTGCTGCTGCCCTTCATCGTCGCCATCGCCGCCGCCACATTCATTACCCTGATCATTTGCGTGTGGTTCGGCCGCTCCCCCGAGTACGGCTTCGAGCGCTGCCTGATCATGTTCGGTTACGCCACGGGCACGGCGGCTTCGGGCCTGCTGCTGCTCCGCATCGCCGATCCGGATTACGAAACCCCCGTCGCGGTGGAAGGCGGCCTCATGAACGTCTTTTCCTGCCTGACCTTCCTGCCGGTCACGCTGTCCATGCCGTTCGCGCCGCTGCCGGGATATCCCA
>OGZI01003740.1_pt1 | contig 10310 bp, 4 predicted proteins | sample 1576711 | NCBI WGS metagenome assembly OGZI01 (sample SAMEA3541482, study PRJEB24748) | human gut metagenome | biome: human gut; feature: human-associated habitat; material: faeces | place: China | collected 2012
AAGCGGTGAGGAACAAAAGGACAGTTTTGCAAAAGCCGCAAAAGATATCGCCGTCATGAGGGCTGGATTGGTTGTCAAACAGCTTGTTTTGTATCTTCTGGGGCTGTTGGGGCCGTTATTGGGAGGGCTGGTTACGATTGCCTTGCCCTTTGTCCTGATTATTGTAATCCTGTATAACACCCCTTTGGCTCTCTTTCTACCACCATTACAGGAAGGGGATACGGTACAAAGCGTATTATCGGAGTATTACCGGGAATTTAACGAGGAAGTAAGGGCGGCGGAAGAAGACAGTGATGAGGATGTAACCTACAAAAATATGCAGAGTGGCGTGGCTCGTAGCAATTTTACCGATGTGATGATGGTATATATGGTGCGTTATGGAACCGGGCAGGGAAATTTCTCAACCGTCATGAGTGATAAGAATAAAAAGCACTTAAAGGAGATTTTTGATGAAATGAACCACTTTGCATCTGAGACAGTGACAGATACGATCCGGGCCGGTGAAAGCCTTGGAATCATGACATTCAGTGGTTATTGCAACTGTTCTATCTGCTGTGGCCAATGGTCGGGAGGTCCTACGGCAAGCGGCGTCATGCCGAAAGCAGACCACACCCTGGCCGTTGATGCTTATAATCCCACGCTTCCTATGGGGACACATATCATAGCAGGCGGAAAGGAATATGTGGTGGAGGATACCGGAGATTTTGACCGTTATGGTGTAGACTTTGATATGTATTTTGGAGACCATGGGACAGCCCAGAATTTTGGACATCAGGATATGGAGGTATTTTTGGCTGATTCCAATGGCAGCAACACGGTGGAAGTAACACACACCTCATTATATGTGTACAACCTTACCTATGAAGATTATATTGAACTTGGCAAACTGACACCCAGTCAGGAGAAGTTGCTGCGTGAGGTCATGAGTGACGAATTCCTGCACAGTATGCCTGCAAGCGGCATTGGCGAGCAGGTGGCACTTGCGGCGTTAGATAAGGTTGGCTGCCAGTATAGCCAGGATTTGCGGTATGAGGAAGGATATTATGACTGCAGTTCTCTGGTACAGAGGTTATATGCAGAATTTGGTATAAACCTTCCATCCGTTGCATCAACACAGGGACAGTATATTGTAGACAATGGTCTACAGGTTAGTGAAAATGAACTACGGCCAGGAGATTTGATCTTCCATTCCCGTGATACAAATGCGGGGGAATTTATGTCTATTGGGCATGTGGCGATTTATGTAGGAAATGGGATGCAGGTGGACGCACGAGGGACAGCATATGGCGTGGTTTACCGGCCATTGGTTCCGTCTAACATCGGTTTGTATGGAAGGCCATGTCGGTAGCATCAGCATACAAATTTGCTTTGAAGTTCTAATCGTAATGTAATTTAAAGGTAATGAAACTGAGGAGGGATAAACATGCTGTAAATGAAAAGAAGAAATCAATAAGAAATGAAGAAAAAATTGAGGGCAGTCGGCAAGACTGCCTTTTTGAAAGGAGAATGCCAATGTCTGACTATATGGAGGACAATTTTTATTATCTTGAAAAGGTCAGGATGAAAGGGGAATACCATGTAATACTGTATAAAGCCTGGATGGGGCTGTGGGAGGCACGGGAGGCGTTTCTGGACGGTCTGCAGGAAGGTATGATAAACAGGCAGCTAGTCTTGGGAGTAGAAAAGGATGGAGAGAAAATCCCATTTTTCCAGTGTGATGATGGTAAATTCTATATACCAGAAATAAAATCCAGAGATATGCTAGGGAAGCCTGCAGATACATTACTGGAAGAATTGAGTGGGCGTTTTGGGATAGAAGAATGTGGGGAGAAGCAAGTTGTTTATATAAGCGATACCAAAGAACAGGATTATGATATCCGCATAACCGAAACATTAAGTAAAATAGTGACGGTCAGGGCACAGAGCATGGAATCATCCTTATCAGAGGCACATGACAATTATTCGGACGCAAAAAGTGGTTATGTATTGGATTACAGCGACCTGCGGGGTGTAACCTTGTCAATGGTGGGTATCCATCGGGAAAAGCCGCGGAATATGGGTGGGAGATGAGTAGGGAAACATTAAAAGAAAGACTGGAAGACTCTTTTTGCCGCTGGGACAAGGAACTATTAAGTGGAGGCAGTGATCCTTATTATACTGACGGGCAAAATATGAACCTGTTAAGAAACCATATCATTAGCGCGAAGTATGATATGAAGGAGTCATGGGAATTTCCAGAAATTTACCACCGAAAGACACCGGAGAAGCTGCCGGAACATTTTATGGTACAGGCGGAAAAGATTTATTGGGCAGCCGTTGGTATCTTCCGTCAATGTAGGGACGATGTGGACTATCAGTATTTATGCGGACTGGAACTAAGTCCTAAAATGGATAATGGGCTTGAAATCAGAAATGCATTAAGAAATGTAAGGGAATTGGAGGATGCAATCAGGAACCAGGATTTTGTCATTATGAGAAGGCACCGTGAGATACCTGATTTTAAAAAATACAGACAGATTATTGAAAGCAGCCCAGAGAAAATAGAACCCAAAATGGAACAGATGAGTTTATTTACTATGGCAGACCGGGAAAGAAGGTGAACCTATGGATCAGCACACCATGAAGGTATCAGATTTGTATGATATTGCAATTTTTGATATCTCGCGTGACGGTGAACAGTGGAGAAAATATCTGGAGTTTTCTGCCAGGGGGAATTTATATCGTTTTGACTTTTTGAATACATGTATCATTTACGAACAATACCCGGAGGCAGAAATCCTCCTGGGATTTTCAGACTGGAAGAAAGCAAAGCGTTATGTCAGGGGCGGTGAGATTGGAATCGCAACATTTCCCATTGAGATGCTGGGAGGTGCGCAGTATGTCTATGATATCAAAAGCACCGGCGGAAGGGTTATGCCTTGGATATGGGAAATCAATGAAGAAAATGCTCCTGCTTTTGCAAAGAGGCTATTTCCAGAACAATATCAGGAAGAAAATAATTTCAGGATAGCAATAAAAAACTTTACGAGAACATATGTACGTGCTATAATGGAAGAGGAAAACGACAGGATTCATGAAATAGCAGTTCTTACCAGCAAGGATGAATTGGACGATAAACAAATGTCACCAGTTGAAGAATTCATCCTGCAGAGCACCGCATACTTGGTATTAAGGCGATGCGGGATTGATACTTTTGATACAGGACTGTCTGCAATAACAAACTACCAGGAAGAGGTGATACTATCCAAAATAGGTATCCTCATATCGGATATTGCAGAGAGGACGTTGCGGAGATTTGCAGAGATTGCGAAAGAGATCCGGGAAGATGAAAGGAGAAATCAAGATGGTAGAACTGAATTACAGGAAAGAAAAGGACGGGCTGCTGTACCCGATGCTGGAGACAGGGAGCCAACAGGCGGAAGGGCTGGAGACGCTGGGCAGATACGCGAAGCTGGCACAGGAATACCTGCTGGAGAAGGAGGAAAGCCGGTACAGCCTGTTGCTGCGGACGGGCAAACTGCCGGAGCTGCTGAAACAGATAGAGGCGGAAGCGTGGGAGCTGCACGACCAGATCGTGGAGAGCTACGTGAAAATGAAAGCGGCGGATCGGAAGATCAATCCATCGGATACGATGGAAATGACCAGACTGCGGAACGAGGCGGCAATGATAGCCCAGGAGACCGTGATTCAGGAGGTTATCTGCAAACCGAGATAACTGATATAAATGATAGTGATGTTAAAGAAGGAACTGCTGTTGCAGTTCCTTCTTTTTCTTCGATACCGGCAGAAATATCCGAAGAACTTCGCATAGAACTGCTTTTGGCGGGAACATCAGAGCCAATGGCGAGACAGAAAATTTATCATTTCTTTGAACTGAATGAGGGATTAAGAGATCGTGCCAGATACCTGTGCCAGATGTATGAAGCTGGAGACACTATTTCAACAGAGGCGGGGCATGTATTTAGATATGAAACGGACGAGGCAGGAATCCAATTATATTGGCATGAGAACGGACAATATCTGAGCGGTTATCTTCCGTTTGAGGTAGCAGCGGAAGAGATACTCCATTTGATCGACAGGGGGAAGTATTATCAACCAATAAAAACGGATATGGAAATCCCGCAGCCATTGGTCGATACGGTTGAAAATTTTGTGGAAGTTGCAGATGGCAAGGTGATTTTTGACATGATTTATGATGTCATGACCGTAAATCTTTTGCCACAGCAGGAGACGGAATTTGTCCGGCAAAGTTTTCTGGCGTTGCTTGGCTCCGATGCAGAATGGTCTTTCTCCGCAACACTGGTTTTCCACGAGCAGGATGTGTCCTGTTCCATAGACGGGAAAGAGACACTGGCCTATTCATGGAGCATAATCAGAGACATTTTGGCACGGAGCATTGAGCAGGATAATTATCCGGAATCAAAAAACGATCTGCCAGTTGAAAAATTAATAGAATTCCCTGGTTCCAAAGGTTGGCTGTCCAATATCAGGATTTATTGGAGCAGGCAGGAGAGGAACCGGCGGTAGAAATACCATATCTAAGTTCAGAAGCTGCTATTGAGAAAGAGAATACAGATGGGGAAAAAGAGGAAGTACCCGACAATGAGAAAAGTGATATTTTAGAGACAGTTTTTTATGATGTTACAAAAGCTTTTTCCCTGCATTCCATGACATTGATTCCTTCAAAGCCATTGATTCAGAATTTTTTCAAACAGGCAGGAGATAAAGATAAGCAAGAATTTCTTTTGAGACTTTTGGAATTGCAGTCCAAAAGAGATTACGGAAAATCTGTTCTAAATACAGACCAGGGGTTAGTCCATTATACCATTGAAAAAGGGACTGTTGATTTTCAGCTAATGCATGGTGAGAAGGAAGGACACGGAAGGTTCACGATGCAGGAGGCTGCGCGTGTGATACAGGAAGCGATTGATGCTGGAGAATATCTATCACCTGGGGAATACGAAGCGGCTGTAAAGGAAGGTTTTTCCCTGTGTCCGGAAGAAAGTTACCAATTATATAAGGAAATGCAAAACCGAAACCAAAGCGTCAGCCAGGCTTCGGATTTTTTTTATCCTGATGCCTGGGAAATACCTTCTGGTGATAAAACAAAGTACAAAAGCAACGTGGCAGCTATACAACTGTTGAAGGAGCTGGAGCAATCATCCAGGCCGGCAACACCAGAAGAACAGATTATCCTGGCCCGGTATGTGGGCTGGGGTGGTCTTGCCAATGCGTTCAACCCCAAAAGCCCCAATTGGACAAATGAATACCAGGAATTGCAGGAGCTGCTGACAGAAGAAGAATATGAGCAGGCAAGAGCAAGCGTTAATTCTGCTTTTTATACCCCGCCTGTTGTGGCAAAGGTGATTTATAAGGCGCTGCAACAATTCGGATTCGAGGGCGGCTCAATCCTGGAACCCAGTATGGGAATCGGAAATTTTTACAGCGTACTGCCAGAAGATATGAGAAACTCACAGCTTTACGGAGTTGAACTGGACAGTATCAGTGGAAGGATTGCAAAGCAGCTTCATCCTCACGCAACTATTCAGGTGAAAGGTTTCGAGAAAACAAAGTTTGAAAAAAACAAGTTTGATGTCGTTGTGGGAAATGTGCCATTTGGCGCTTACAAGGTTTTTGACCCAGAATATAAAAAGTATGGTTTTCGGATACATGATTATTTTCTGGCAAAATCCATAGACCTGGTCCGTCCAGGGGGGATGATAGCAGTAGTGACGACAAAATTCACTATGGATAAGGCTAATTCTATAATCCGTAAATATATAGCGGAACGTGCAGACTTTGTTGGCGCGGTGCGTCTGCCGGGAATCGCCTTCAAAAAGGACGCAGGTGCCGAAGTTACGTCAGATATCATTTTCCTCCAAAAAAAAGGACGGCTGTTGACTGCTAATACATCAGAGGATTGGATGAATATAACCTATACAGATGATGGTGTTCCGGTCAATGAGTATTTTAGCAGACACCCTGAAATGATGTTGGGAAAGATGGCCTTTGATACACATACCTATGGACCAAATTCTAATTACACAGAATTGATCGTTGAAGATGAAGAACATTTTGATTTTGAGGAACAACTGAACCGTGCTATTTCTTTTTTGTCGGCCACTTATCTTCCGGAAGAAAAGAAAACAGAGGGTGTGGAAAACAATAAAGAGGAACTTCCTGATACTATACCGGCACTTTTGGAGGTGGCAAATAATACTTATACCGTCATAGAGGGCGAGATCTATTACCGGGATAATGATTCCATGGTCAGATGGAAAGGCAATGAGACAAAAAGAAAACGGATCCTTGGAATGCATGCTATCCGGCAGTCTGTCAGATATCTGATAGACATCCAGACTCGGGGATGCACCGAGGAACAGCTAACCGAAGGGCAGGCACAACTAAATAAAATCTATGATGCCTATGTGAAGGAATACGGATATCTGTCCAGCAGAGGAAACAAACTGGCATTTCGGGAAGACAATGATTATTATCTTTTGTGCAGTTTGGAAACAGAAGATGAAAATAAAAATGTAAAAAAATCAGATATATTTTATAAGCAGACGATTGCGCCACAGACATATATCGAGAAGGCTGACACGGCCATGGACGCGTTGCAAATAAGCTTAGCAGAATATGGGAAGGTCCACATTCCATACATGCAAAGTTTGTATCCAGTGGACCGAGAACAACTCCTTGCCGAACTAAAGGGGCAGATATTCCTGAACCCTGTTAAGGCTGATGAAACGAATCCTAATCAGGGGTGGGAGACGGCGAGTGAATATCTGAGCGGTCCGGTCCGGAAAAAACTGAAAACAGCGGAAATGTATGCACAGCGTGAGTCTCAATATTCTGCAAATGTAGAAGCCTTGAAAGCTGTGCAGCCAGAAGATTTAAGTGCGGCTGATATCAGCGTGAAACTGGGGACTGCCTGGGTTGAACTGGAGGATTATGAGGCTTTTATTTATGAACTGTTAAACACGCCCGAGTCATATAGAACTGGACCTTATGCAATCAAAGTACAACTAAATCGGTATACTATGTCGTATAAGGTTACAAACAAGTCCGCAGATTATTCTTCCGTGGTCGCAAAACAGACATACGGTACGAAGCGGATCGACGCATACTCTATCATTGAAGCCCTTCTGAACCAGAATATAATCACCGTGAAAGATGCAATTGAATCGGGCGACAGCGTGAAATATGTAGTCAACCAAAAAGAGACAACTCTGGCGAGAGAAAAGGCAACTATGATAAAGGAAGCCTTTAAGGAATGGATCTGGAAAGACCCTGATCGGAGAAAGAAATATGTTGATTTTTACAATCAGAATTTCAATGATAACAGGCTCCGTGTATATGACGGCTCTTACTTGACCTTTCCCGGTATGAATCCGGAAAAAAAGATGCGTCCCCATCAGCGTAACGTTATTGAGCGGGCAATCCATGGCAGCACCCTTCTGGCTCATGCGGTGGGGGCTGGAAAAACCTATGAGATGGCAGCTATCTGTATGGAGCTGAAACGGCTGAAACTAATGAATAAGGCAATGATCGTAGTGCCTAATCATCTGGTGGGACAGATGGCGTCCGAGTTCCTTACTTTGTATCCAGGCGCAAATTTACTTGTTACCAGAAAAGAAGATTTTACAAAAGAGAATCGGCGTAAATTAACCTGTAAAATAGCAGCAAATAATTATGATGCCGTTATTTTAGGACACAGCCAGTTTGAACGAATCCCTTTATCTGCGGACAGACGTGCTGCAATGCTGGAGGAGCAGGTTGACCGTATTTCAAATGCGGTATCTGAATTGAAAGAGGAACAGGGAGCAAAATGGGGAATAAAGGATATGGAGCGCCAGAGGGCAAACCTGGAAGCCCAGATATTGGAGTTACGGAATGATGCGAAAAAAGATGATGTGCTGGATTTCGAACAGCTAGGGATTGACGACCTGTTTGTTGATGAAGCCCATGTTTTTAAGAATTTGTCTATTTTTACAAAAATTCGTAATGTGGCGGGGATTGCAACAAATGGTTCCCAGCGGGCAATGGATATGTTCCAGAAAATTCAGTATATACAGGAACATACAGGAGGAAGAAACGTATTCCTGGCAACAGGGACTCCAATCTCCAATACAATGTGCGAAATGTATGTAATGCAGTTGTATCTGCAATCCCAAAAATTACGCGAAAAAGGGATTGAACATTTTGATAGCTGGGCCGCAAACTTTGGTGAAGTGACTACTTCACTCGAGATGTCCCCGGAGGGCGGATACCGGATGCGGAGCCGTTTCAATAAATTCTGCAATTTACCTGAACTCATGAACATGTTCCGGGAAGTGGCAGACATTCAACTTCCATCCATGCTAGACCTAAACGTCCCGAAATTAAAGGGCGGAAAATACAAGATCGTGGAAAGTGTAGCGTCTGATAGTGTTGATATTATGATGCAGGAGTTAGTGCGACGGGCAGAGCAAATTCGAAACGGAAGCGTAGATCCTTCAGAAGACAATATGCTGAAAATTACCAACGAAGCGCGATTGTTGGGTACGGATCCCCGTTTGATCGACCCAGATGCAGAGGTGGATGAAGATGGAAAACTTTATCAGGCAGCAGAAAATATTTATCAGGAATATGTTGCCTCACAAGATTTTAAAGGGACCCAGGTTGTTTTCAGCGATATAGGAACACCTACCGGAAAAAAAGGGTTTAATGTATATGATTTTCTAAAAGGCGAGCTTATCAAAAAGGGGATTCCCCGTGATGAGATTGCCTTTATTCATGATGCAAAAAATGATAAGCAAAAAGAGGAACTCTTTGCGGATATGCGGTCAGGAAGAAAGAGGATTTTAATTGGCAGTACATCCATGATGGGGACAGGAACCAATATTCAGAAACGGCTCTGTGCGGCTCATCATATTGACTGCCCCTGGAAACCGTCAGACATTGAGCGTGCGCCCGTAAAGGCATCATAATAAATATACCTTTGGCAAGGTATTAGGATAGTATCTTATAGTCCTATCATCAACCGATTTACCTGTGAGGGAGACCAAATATCAGGGAAAATAGCACGTCGGTAAAGCCATAAGTCAGCTAATTACCAAGCTGCGACTGAATGGGGAGATGAAAAGTTAGGTATGAGGATAAAGCCCATACTGGTTGAACGATAGTCCAAACGGTCTGTGTCGGGACTATGGCGTAAGGTAATTATTATTCGCCATATCTCAGCACTTATGTTCCGCTGCTCAGGAGCATAAGCAAAGATAGGCTGAGACGTATATGCAATAAGCATAAAAGGATGGAAGTCGTATCCGACAACCTAACAAGCCAAATAGTTATTATGGTGCTAAACGGGGATTACCTAAGTCGAGATGCTTAAAAAACTTAAGCTATTAAGCGTAGGCTTATGAATATTCGATATGGTAACGGAGCCTTCATAGTAGTCCGAGAGTGCTAATGACACTTACATGGCGAAGGAAGGCAGTTTATAACATTAACAATATAGAAAGGATAATGTGCGATACATTATGAGAAATCCTGAAAATGTGTTAATCAGCTTAACAAAACACAGTAACCAAAAAGATTACAAATACGAGCGTTTATACCGTTTGCTCTACAATGAGGAACTGTACTTAACCGCTTATCAAAGCATTTATTCCAATGACGGAAGTATGACAAAAGGTACTGACAACCAAACTGTTGACGGTATGAGTGTCGAAAGAATACGAAAAATCATAGTTTCGCTCAAAGATGAAAGCTATCAACCAAAACCTGCAAGAAGAACCTATATTCCAAAGAAGAACGGAAAAATGCGTCCACTTGGAATACCGTCCTTTGAGGATAAATTGCTTCAAGAAGTCATCAGAATGATTTTAGAAGCCATCTATGAAGGACATTTTGAAAATACCTCTCATGGGTTCAGACCAAACAGAAGCTGTCATACGGCACTCAATGAAATTCAAAGAACTTTCACGGGTGTGAAATGGTTTATCGAGGGAGATATTAAAGGCTTTTTCGATAATATCAACCATGATACGCTGATTGGAATTTTAAGAGAACGCATAAATGACGAAAGATTTCTTCGATTGATAAGAAAATTTCTGAACGCAGGCTATATTGAAAAATGGACCTTTCATAACACTTATTCGGGAACACCGCAGGGTGGCATTATCAGTCCTATTCTTGCAAACATCTATTTGGATAAATTTGATAAGTATGTAAATGAGTATGTCCAAAAGTTTAACAAAGGCAAAAAGCGTATGCGTACAAAAGAGTACCGCAAGAACGAAGTCGAATTAAGCAAAGCCAGAACA
>OGZI01003744.1_pt1 | contig 10292 bp, 10 predicted proteins | sample 1576711 | NCBI WGS metagenome assembly OGZI01 (sample SAMEA3541482, study PRJEB24748) | human gut metagenome | biome: human gut; feature: human-associated habitat; material: faeces | place: China | collected 2012
ATAGAGACAGGTCCGCTTCCAGCCATACCGGCTGAGCAGCCATACGCTTGCCGCCACCACAAACAAACCGATCAGACAGGCGCCGCCGATCTCCCGGGGTACCAATGTTTCCGAGGGAGAAGCCACAAGGCTGGGGCCCGCCAGAAAGTGGCGGAGAAAGGCGATCACCTGGTCGATCAGCTCCCCCATGGGCGTTTCGACATAGTCAAAGGGCGGCGTACGCATACTCACTTTCTGCCCAAGATCCAGTGCACAGTACAAAAGCTGCACTGCCACAAACACAAACGCAAAAACCCAGCCACCTATGGCTCCTTTTTTGCCTTTCATGATGATCCCTCCCTTTATCCTTCCCGTTCTTTTTGGATGTTCCGGGCGAGATACCGGCTTCCTTCATACAGAAGCCAGGCAGGGATCTGATAAAAAATCACATACCCGGCGCACCGCAAGGGGACTTCTGCCAGGTTTTTGCTGCCAACGGACGGATCGGAGATCCCCGGTCCTGCAATCAGATCGAGGACAAAGCAAAGAGCGATGGAAAGGGTCAGGGCCGCGCCCCAGTAAAGATAGGTCCGCTTCCAGCCGTAATATGCCAGCAGCCATACGCTTGCCGCCACCACAAACAAACCGATGAGAGCGGCACCGCCAATGTCCCGGGGCCATATTTTAGGAGTCAGCGGATCGGCCGCAAGGCTGGGCCCCGCCAGAAAATAACGCAGAAAGGTGCTGATCTGCTCCAGGGTCCGGTACACAATGCCTCCCCCTTCTGCCGAGCCGCTGAGGACCATCTGCCGCCGGACCATTTCCGCAAGGCCTTGCAGCAGGTGAAGCCCTGCAAAGCTTCCCACAAAGATCCATCCGGCCTTTTGCACGATGTTTTTCTTCATATCCATCCCTCCTGCCTTTTGAAAAAAATTAACTCAGTGTGCATCCAAATGGCTCACTTACCCTATGTTTAGCATACCATCCTTTTCCTCATCCGTCCATCCATTTTTCTCCTCTTCCTGAGAAAGAACGGAAAACAAAAGGGCCTGCCGCAAACTGCGACAGGCCCTTCGTGATTTCTTCTTATTCCTCAAAGGTGCCCTTCAGCAGCACCTTGCCCTCGCACATCGCCAGTTTGCCCTTGGCCATAACCGAGGAAATGTTCAGCTCCTTATCCAGCACCAACAGATCGGCGTCGGCCCCTTCCTGGATACAGCCCTTGACTCCTTCTTTTCCCAGCCGCAAAGCGGGAGAAGTAGTGAAGATGCGCAGCATCTCCTCCAGGGGCACATCCAGCTCCAGCACGCCCCGGCGCAGTTCATACAGCAGCACCGCCGGGCTCACATAGGTCAGGCCGATGCACCGGCCGTTTTCGTCAAAACGAGGCTGGCTGCCGTTGCCGTCGGAGGACATGGACAGATGATCCAGATCCACACCCTTTTTGATGCAGTAGGCCACCATATCAGCGGTGCTCTCTCCATCCTCCTTCAAAGAACCGTGGGCTGTCAGGTCAAAATTGCCTCCCATTTTGGACAGTTTGATGGCCTCGTCCAGCAGCTTGTAATTCCGTCCCACATGGGTGGGCAGGAAGGTTTCGATGGGCACATCGGATTTTTCCAGCGCCCGGAAGATGGGGTCCAACATCCCCTCCCGCACGCCGGTGTGGATGGTGAGCAGCCCGGCCTTGCCGCTGAGCATACCACCCATATTCACATTACTGGCCAGGCGGGTCATTTCGTCATCGGTGATGGTGGAGCTGCGGTGATCACTCATGGCCAGCTTGGCACCGATGATCTTGTCGATGAGCATGATGTCCCGCAGCACACTGCCGGTGAGGGTGACGGTGGGATACTGATAGGAACCGGTGAGCATATAGGTGCTGATGCCTTCGGTCTCCAACGCAGTGACCTTGCCCAACAGGTTTTCCAGGCTGCGGGAGGTGCCGTCGGTACCCAGCAGGCCCAGCACAGTGGTGACGCCGCTGCGGATCAGCTCGCTCAGGTTGAGCTCCGGGGTGCGGCTATGGTAGCCCTGTTCCCCGCCGCCGCCTGTCACATGGACATGGATGTCGATGAGGCCGGGGGTGACAATGGCGCCATGGAGATCCATGACCTCCACCCCGTCCAGGCCCTCGTAGCCTTCAATCTTTTCGGCCACCTTCATGATCTTGTCTCCGGCCAGCAGGATATCCCGCATCCCCAGGTGTTTGGGAGCGTATACATCGCAGTTTTTCAGCAGTTTCAGCATATTTTTTCCTCTTTCCCCGGCCCGCGGTCCGGCGTTTTGGGGGCAAAAACCCCGCTGCCTTTAGTTTACTCGCTGGCGCTCTGATTTGCAATGGGCCAAGGGGATTTTATTGCATCCGATGATGGAAATCTTTTGATCCCTATGCTATACTGTTTAAATATACCATTAAGAGGAAAAGACACATGCTTGTGACCATCCGGCAAACCAAGTCAAGCGGCCAAAATCTCTTCCAGGTGGAGGAACAAGGGCAGCTCCTCTTTCAGACCCAGACCCCTTGGGCCGACCTGCGCCTGCCCCTGGAGGCAGAAAAATGCGCCGGCTCACCTTTTCCGACGCCCGGGGCCAACCCCTTTACCACACTTCCTACCAGCTGCTGGACAACATCTTTCGCAGCCTTACCAAATACAAATTCCTTCTGGGCACCTCAGCCAAAGTGGAGGAATACCAGGTCTTGGACGAAACCGGCCAGCAGCAGGGTTCTTTCTATACCCAGATCGACGGCGTACTCACCTCCCAGCTGACCATTTGCTATGGGGAAGAACAATACGACTGCTATCCCCGGTCTATAGGAAAATATTAAAACGAAAAAAACAGCCCTTCCTTTGTGCAAAAAGGAAGGGCTGTTTTTGTTCAGTCTCCGATCCGGGCCTGCATATGCTGGGAAAAGTCCATCAGCCGCCGGGGGTATGTCTCGTGCATCAGCGGAGAGGACAAGAGGAAATCGGCGGTGGCCCGGTTGGTAGCCACCGGGATATTATACAAAGCGGCAATGCGCAGAAGGGCTTTCACATCCGGGTCGTGGGGCTGCTGAGTCAGCGGGTCCCAGAAAAAGACCATCAGATCGATCTCCCCTTCGGTGATCCGGCTTCCCAGCTGCATATCGCCTCCCAGGGGGCCGCTGCGATAGCCGGTGACCGTCAGGCCGGTGGCCCGGCTGACCAGCCCGGCGGTGGTGCCAGTGCCGCACAAGGTATGCTGAGAAAGCTCCTGGCGATGCTCTGTGGCCCAATCGATCATTTCCTGTTTCATGTTGTCATGGGCCACCAGGGCGATCCGCTTCCCCAGCCCCATATCCACTGTAATATACTGTGTTACTTTCATTTTTCTTCACTCCATTTATTATTCCACCCTTATTTTACCTGCTTTTCCTTCCTTTGAAAAGCAATTTCCCGTAAAGTTTTTTTGACGCCTGGCTCTTTTTTCCGGAACATGGTATGATAAAAGCACAACATCCCCTTTTTCAGGAGGTCATTGTGATGATGGAAAACTGGAAAACAGCCCTGGATCAGTGGCTCCAAAGCCCTTTTCTTTCCCAGAATGAAAAAAATACCCTCTCGAGTTCTTCTCCAGAGACTCTTAGCCCCACATTTCAGTCTGCCCTTTCCTTCGGCACTGCCGGACTCAGGGGAATTGCCGCCCTGGGGCCTGGCGGAGTCAACCGCTTTACCATCACCCAGGCCGCCCTGGCCTTCGGCCACTTTCTCCTGTCCTCCCAAGGGGAAGAAGTTCGGCAAAAAGGAATCTGCCTGTGCCGGGACTGCCGCCTGAGCAGCCCTGAACTGGCTCAGGCCGCCCAGCAGGCCTTCACTTCCCTGGGCATCCCGGTACACTTTTTCACCGAGCCTCGCCCCACACCAGAACTTTCCTTTGCCGTCATCCACACCGGCGCCGCCGGTGGAATGAATATTACATCTAGTCATAATACAAAGGCATATAACGGATGTAAGCTGTATTCCCATACCGGGGCCCAGCTCACCGACGAAGAATGTGCCGGTGTCAGCCAGGAAATGGCCCGCATCTCCTTGCCCTGTGCTCTGCCGGAAGGGGATGCTTCTTTGGTCATTCCCTTGGAAAAGGGAACCGACAATGCATACCTGGATGCTTTGATCCAAGACATTCCCCCCGTTTCTCTGCCGGAGGATCGGGCCCGGCTGCGCATCGTCTATACACCCCTTCATGGAGTGGGCAGCCTGCTTCTTCCCCGGCTGCTGAAAGAACAGGGGTTTACCGATTTGCACTGCGTCTCTTCCCAAATGGAGCCGGACGGCACTTTTCCCACAGCACCGGCCCCCAACCCGGAAAACCCGGAGACCTTTCACCTGGCCCTGGAAGAAGCCCGTCGCATCGGCGCCCACCTGATCATCGCCACCGATCCTGACGCCGACCGGGTAGCCTTCCAGGTGCTGCACCAAGGAGAATACCACAGCCTGTCCGGCCACCAGGCCGGTTCCCTTCTTACGGATTTTCTCCTTTCTGCCTTGGAGGATCACCAAGCCTCTCCCCTTCCGCCGCTGGTGATCAAAAGCATCGTCACCACCAAGCTGGCCGCGGCCATTGCCCACAGCCACGGCGCCCAGTGCATCGACACTTTCACCGGTTTTAAAAACATGGCTCCTCTGGCCTGCCAGCTGGAGCAGGAAGGAAAAGGCCGGTGCATCATTGCCTTTGAAGAGGCCATCGGCTGCATGATCGGCTCTCACTGCCGGGACAAAGACGGCCTGGCCGCCGCCTTGGCCTTCTGCCACCTGGCCGCCTGTTTCCTGGCCAAGGGACAATCGCCCCTGGATCGGCTGGGGCAGCTTTTCGCCGCCTTTGGCTGCTATCTGGAAGATGCCATCTCTCTGTCCTTTTCCGGTGAAGATGCCCAGGCCCGCATGGCCCAGACCATGCAGCAGCTGCGACAGCATCCGCCCCGGCATCTTGGCTCTTTGCCGGTGGCCTGCTGGCGGGATTACAAAAGTGGACTTTGTCATTCTTTGACGGAAAGTGAAACAAAACCCCTTTCCCTCCGGGGCGCTGATATGGTATACTATGAACTGGTGGGCGGAGCCGCTTTGGCCATTCGCCCTTCGGGCACCGAACCCAAGATCAAATACTATCTGCTGGCTCACAGCCACAGCCGGGCCCAGGCTATGGAACAGCTGGCTTCACTGCGTCAGGCCGTGCCCCTGCTTTTGAACACAGATCAGGCCCCCGCATGATCCCGGCGGCCTTAGAAAAGGTGGTTATTTATGCGCAAAATTACTGTCCAGGCCAAAGAGCCAGAGAAAAAACATTCCAAATGGGTATTTCTGATCCCGCTTTTGGTCATTCTTCTGCTGGTGGCCGCCGCTGTGATCTTCCTGATCCTTCCCTCTGTGCGGGGAGAACAGTCTAACCCCCAGAAATTGCTGCAAAAATACTATTACAACCTGTACGCCGGCGATTTGAATGAGCTTTCTTCCTGTATGCCGGAAGAGCTGCGGGATGCTTTTGAGCAAGTGAGCACCATGGGCGGCGTCAGCAGCAGCATCTATCTGTCCTACCGCCAGCAGATGCAGGAGGAATTGGGTGAAAATCTCCAGGTGGAAGTGACCATCAACCAAAGTGAAAATGCCGGATCGGAAAAACTGAAGTCGGTACAGGATGATTTCCCCAAGGCGGCCACTGTCAACCTGGTGGACTTTGATGTGAAGATCACCGGGGATGACGGCAGCAAAACCATGACTGGTTCCACCTATGTGACCCAGATCGGCGGACAGTGGTACTTCACCACTTACAACCTGCTGGTCAGTGAAAAATAATTGCATCCTACAAAAAGCGGAGAACCCTTTGTTCCCCCCTCACAGGGGTAACAAGTGATTCCTGGGATACCCCGGCAGGTCATCGTATTTACGATGCCTGCCGGGGTTCTTCCGTTTCCTGGGTTTGTAGGGATTCTGGTGCTTCCAGTGCTTCTTCCACATCCTGCTGACCGCTGCCGACATAGCCGATGCCGTTGTAGTAGATCTCCACGGTCTGAGGCGCGTGTTTAGACCACTTCACCTCTTTTTCGTGTACCACGATCTTCTCAATAAACAGCCGCAGCAGTTCCGGTGTCAGTTCCGTAATGTCCGTATAACGCTTTGCCTTATCGAGGAATTCCTCCGTCCCGCTCACCGTTTCCCGCAGGCGTTGGATGTCGGCTTCTTTCTGCGGGATACCTGCGGCGATTTGATTCTGCTCCTCCATATAGCTGCCGGAAAGCGTCTGGAACTGCTCCGTGGTGATACGGCCCAGCACGCTATCCTCATACAGCTTCTTGAAGATGGTGTCCAATTTCATTTTCCGCTTCCGCATGGCGGCCAGTTCTTTCTCCTGCTTGCGGATCTCCCGCTGGATCTCGGCGGACTTCCTGCTGCCGATATAGGCGGCAAATTCCTCCGAATGTTCCCGTGCCATGGCCGTTACTCTCCACAAGTCCTCCAGCACCACCTCATCCAGAACGCACTCTCGAATATAGCGGCCTGTGCAGGCTTCACCATCTTTTTTGTAGGTGCGGCAGGTGAAGTGGTTATAACTGGCGGATATGGTATGCGCCCGGTGCAGCACCATATTAGAACCGCAGTCGGAGCAGAACACAAGGCCGGAGTACTTGTTCTGCTCATCCATATTGGTTCTTCGGCGCTTGTTCTTTCGTACCCGCTGCACAATGTCCCAAACTTCTTGTGTAACGAGAGCGGGATGGGTATTCTCAAACACCAGGCATTCTTCTCTGGAATGCTCCACCCGTCGCTTATCCTTATAGGATTTGGTACTGTATTTCATATTGACGGTATTGCCTAGATAGATCTCGTTTTCCAACATATCCGCTACTGTATCCCCAGACCAGTGATATGGGCGCTGGGTATCCAATCCCGTATGAGTCATACTGTACTTGGTATAGGCGTACATGGTGGGTGTCAGCACCTGTTCTTTTTTCAGGATTCTGGCGATCTGGCTTGGGCCGTTGCCGCTGGCGCACATGGCGAAGATCCTGCGGACGATGGCCGCCGCTTCCTCATCCACCTCCAGTTTCTTTGTATCCGGGTTCCTGATATAACCGTAGGGCGCTTTGGTCCCCAGCCATTCTCCCCGTTCCGCCTTGGCTTTCAGCACTGCCCGGATCTTCCGGCTGGTGTCCCGAATAAACCACTCGTTGAACAAATTCTTGAACGGCATGAGGTCGTTGCTCTCGCTGCTGTCAGTGTCCACATTGTCATTGATGGCGATGTAGCGAACGCCGAACATGGGGAAGCGCTCTTCAATGTAGAGGCCGGTATGAAGTTGGTTACGACCAAGTCTGGAAAGGTCTTCTTGTGTCAAGTAGGGACTAAAAAAATTTTGAGAATTTACAAGCCGTTCATAGGTGGACAACCACCCGTGAACGGCTTGCGTTTTCTCTATGCTCTTTTGCCGTTCTTTGTGCGACATTTCTTATACGCCGTCGCAAATGCCTCCATCATCGGAGTGACCGGAAGCTCGTTGTCAGGCTTGGACAGATACTGAGGTAAAATGGACACCTTCCTGACCGGCTATCTGCCGGTAGGACTGTCCTTCAAAGAAATGCCGGATAAACCGCCGCCTTTGCACCTCCGTCAGATCGCCGCTCTCTAAAAGCAGTCTGGCGGCTTTTAAGGCTTGTCCTTTGTCGCTGTTATGTATGAGCAGGGTATCGACCGCTGGTGTGGCAAACTGTTCCGAATCCTCCAGCTTGCCGAGAGACTGCTTTCTCTTTCCGTACCTTGTGTCCTCCAATGCCTGCTCATAGTAAATATCATCTGACAGAGCCTTCAGCTCCATAAAATCCTGTTCCGTTTTATCGGGGTTGACCTGCAAATATTCCGTAAGGGAAATTTCTATCTCGCTGCCGTCTGCAAACTGATAGACGATCCCCTCCCGATCTTTGTTGACAGCGTAATCGCTTGTCCAATATTTCCGCATTGTCCTTTCCTCCGGTTTGAAATTTGTTAGGTTTCAAACCGGACAGGAGGACTGCGGCAGTGCGGTTTACCGCCATAAGCAAAGAAAAGGCGTCCGCTGAAAAAATGCGAACGCCAAAAGAAATGCTTATATGCAATTAAATTGTAAAAATTTGTCGAATAGAAAAAAGCTGCAACCCATTGAACATGAGTTGTAGCCTTCTGCCTGATTCTATAATGATTTTGGTATCCTGCGCCATAAGGCGTTCTTAATGTGAAAAAAATAGAAATGCCCCTCCTGTGTCAAGAGGGACATCTCCTGTTTGCTGCATACATCTTTCCTCTCGTTTTTATCTGAGGGAAATTGTAGCAACCAATTCAAAGGGAACTCTTAGAAAATTCTAAGGATATTCTAAGATGTTCCGCACTTTACGACATTTTTCGCACTTTAGGGCAAAATTATAGTTCTCCGGGATTATGGATGTAATAGCCTACGCCATACTTCGTTCTTCAAAAGCTCCCTTCGGAGTAAGCGAAAGACCATCACACAGCCAATGCATTTCTTTCAGGGTCACTTTCTGTAATTCATCCGGAGTATCCGGCCAGTGAAAGGAATCCCTGTCAAGTCTCTTCATCAGAATCCAGAAACCAGATCCGTCCCATTGCAGAATCTTAATAGAAGTCCGCCTGCGGTTGCAGAACGCAAACATGCAGTGCGAATAGGGATCAAGTTTGAATTTTAGCTTGATAATTGCAACCAGTCCGTGATAGCTTTTTTTTCAGATCGATAGCTTCACAGGCAAGGTAAATGGTTGTGCCACCCGCCAGATCAAGCATGATCTTTCAGTCCCTGGATCAGAACATGAAAAAGTTCCGGCGGGCATTCCGGCATCACTTCAATCCGAATAGCGTTTGTGATAAAAATGCGGACTGGAGATGGGCTGATATTCAAAGTCTCATTCTTTGAAATTTCTTTTTCCGTTGGCATTTTTGCAAAAATCATATCTGTATCTGATTGTTCGTCCAATTTTTTCAGCTTGCGCATCCAATAATTCATTGAAGAGACTGGAACGTGATGTTCCTGACACCATGTTTTGCAAGTCTGCCCACTGAATTGAAATTCATGGATTCTTTCAGACCACAGTGTGATTTTTTCATCTGTTTTCATAATGATACAGTTTCCTTTCTTTGTTATGAAAAGAGTGTATCAGAAAAATATAGTTGCTGACAGATACGGATGATTACGTACTTACTGTCATCACAGTCAATCGTGAGCGTGTCCGCTGTATAAGTCTGGATCTTTACACAATCAGCACTAGCTTTTGCAGCTTCCTCAATAATCTTAAATGCATTTTCAATCTTTCCCGCATGGTTTGCAGACATCTCCGCAATAACATAAATGCCGGATTTCATTTTTTCATATAAATTCATAGCTGCTCCTTTATGCATTTATTCACTTTTCTGAATATAATATCGGCATTTTTTCAAATCATTCACTGCTTACATTTTTTCACTAACCCTAAAGAAATCTCTTTCTCCATTTAACAACTTCAGAATATTGTAAAATGCCTGCTGTCCTGTTGCCAACCTATTTACACTCTCATAAAATGCACCCGAATAGTTTGCATTGATTTTCTTTAAACTTATTGCTGATGTAAGCTTTGTTTCAAACGGAACGAATACCACTTTTTGTTTAAACGGCAACTTATCAAATCGTTCTGCCAGTTCTTCACTATCCGTCTGCATTTCAACAAACAACCTTTCCTCATTCATCCGTTGTTTTCTTTCATACCATTTTTGTTCTGCCTCTTCAAAAGATTTATAGTGATTGAAATGAAGCTCTATGTCACCAAGTAATGCCACTGGATATTCTCTTTTTAAATTTGACTCATATTCATTTTTATAATATTTTACTTTTTCATTCATATAAGCATCAAAACTTTCTAACAGTCTGATGTAATCTGCTTGTGGAATAAACATATTAATAAATGGGGACAAAAATTCTGCTTTCAGCGAATGATAAGTAAAACCACCCCAGCAATGATTTGATATGATGCTTACCTTTTTGTTAACAAACTGCACATATTCTTCCATGTCAAACATTGGCAGCGAAAATACCATTATCGAAAAAATTCTGTCCGCCTCTATTCCGATACTTACCAACAATGCCTTCATTTGTGCAAAATTCTGTTCCTGACCTGCAATCAAAAGATAATCCCACTCCTGTTGCAAAATATTTTCGATGGTAGTCACTGGATACCCATCTACATACTCCGCATAGATATCCTGCGTTCCGATTCCAATAACTTTTATCTTTCCGAGCAATTCCTGAAGTCTTATATGATTTAACGCACTCTCGTATGT
>OGZI01003755.1_pt1 | contig 10260 bp, 9 predicted proteins | sample 1576711 | NCBI WGS metagenome assembly OGZI01 (sample SAMEA3541482, study PRJEB24748) | human gut metagenome | biome: human gut; feature: human-associated habitat; material: faeces | place: China | collected 2012
CAACAATTTCTATCATCTCATCAATACGACCACCTATAAACGTGTGTTCAAGTCGCATTCTAAGTACATAGATAAATAATACAGCCGCCAATCCCATTGATGTGTAAATAGATGTTTCACTTGCCACTAAAAAATAACTAAGCTTTCCAGTTCTCATATTTGTTGAAACTAAATATCCTGTTACTATACAGTAAATTGGAAATAATATTGCATAAGCAATAACCAAAGCAAAAGAAATCTTTTCAAAAAGCCACAAATAATAAATACCTCTTCTATGCTTACGATTCTCTATTTGAATTTTCTTTTTTAGTCCACTGTCAACCAAAATATTCATATTTAACCTCCAATCAAACCAACAACATCTTCAATAGTTTTTACAGTTTTTGTTCCATATTTATCAAAAATTGAAAAGACTTTCGAATTTTTCCCAATTCCAGCAGCATTTTTCAGAGCATTTATTGAACCATCAAGGAAAGCTGATTATATGCTCCTGCACTCTGCACGTCTGCAAGCGTATTTTCAATCGTCGAAAACAGATTTTCATAATTGTCTCTGGAAGCTTCCTCAACTGTTGCACCATTCAAAATATAATTCTTATAAAAAGAACAGATCTGGTAATAACATTCCGCTAAATTCAGATTCTCAAAATCTTGCGGAATTTCTGCATTATTGTGATTCTCTGCAAAAAAGGAATATGCTTTCTGTACTCTGGTTGAAAAACTGTAACTACCGTCTTCTTCCGTATAATAGTTAAAATACATCATCCCGATCTTATAATTCAGTTCCGCAACCTCACTGGTCGTACGAGCAAATCTATCCTTATTGGCATTGTACAGTGCCAAAAATTCGTCGTTTTCCTCTTTTCCGAACCTTCCTTCATCCTCATATGCTTCCAGCATACACATATACGCATCTGTGCGTTCCGGATAGATTGCGATGTCAGATTCATAACCTACGTTCTTAGTCTTAGAACCGTATGCTTCTTCTTTCTCCGGTCTTAGAACCGCACCAGCTCGGACGGCTCGTCTCTCTTTGCCACATACATCGGAAAATCATCCCCCTTATAAGGATTATCTCCCATCGCCACTTCCAGCCGTACCGTCTCGTACGCAAGTTCCGCATAGTTATTTTCCTTGGACAGATGTCCTAAAAAGACCGTGCCGAAATGATCGTGCAGCACCTCCCCGAGCAGCCGCCCGGAAAGCTCGTTGGACAGGTGTCCCTTTTCTCCGAGAATACGCTGTTTTAACGGATACGGATAGCTTCCGACCTGCAGCATATGTACATCATGATTCGCCTCGAGAAGAAGCACGTCAAGCCCCTTTAACTTCTCCACAATATGGTCGTCATAAATTCCCAGATCCGTCATGACCGCCATGGATTTTCCGGGCTGCTTCATCTTATACGCCACCGGCTCTGCCGCGTCATGTGAGATGGCAATCGGCTCAATCGTCATATCTCCGATCGTAAAATCCTCCTCCGCATGAATCTCATGAAACAGGGCGGGATCGATCGTTCCGACGGATTTGGTGTGCAGTATTGCATCGATCGTCCCCGGAGTCGCATACATCGGCAGACCGTAACGTCTCGCAAGGACGCCAAGTCCCGCGATATGATCCACATGTTCATGTGTGATCAGAATTCCCTGCATCTCTTCCGTTTTCAGATCAATCGAATTCAGACCGGATTCAATCCGCTTTCCGCTGATTCCGGCATCCACTAAAACATGACATTCATCTGTTCCCACGCAGATACAGTTGCCACTGCTGCCGCTTGCTATACTGCATAATTCCATTTTATTTCTTCCACTCTCTATCTGTTAATTTCCTGCCAGCGAAGCTCAATCTGGTCTCCCTCGGAGAGCACTGCCGAATACTGTGCCTGCTGTCCGTTCAACTTTGTGATGATCGCTCTTCCCGCAGATGCCGTTAAATCAAAATCGTAAAAATCAAAAATATCTACAAAGATGTAGCTCTTCTTTCCGGTCAGACGTACCGGCTGCTGATTGATAAACACAACCAGTCCCAGATCCGTCTTCTGCGAAGCCTGCTGCACTTCCCCTTCAGCCGGCTGCTCCACAGCGCTCTCTGCTCCCGTGGCATCTGTCACAGATGAAGGTTCCTGTGACATTCTATGCTCCGTTTCCTCTGAATCTGTACCGTTCTGTGCCTCGTTCTCTGCGGCATCCACTTCCTCTACCGTCTCAGCCAGAGTCTCGTCCGCTGTCTGATCCGTCTCGCCATCCGCCGCCGTCACAGGCTGCTCCGCAACCGGAAGTTCTGCCGGGTTCACCGCCGCTGCTCCGAAAGAAAGCACCACCCAGTCCACGGAAAAGTTCTCGTACACCAGACTCTCCATGGTTGCCACGCGGTTATTCACAAGAATCTCATGATCTATGTCCACTTCCACATCCATAAATGCCGCCAGCTGCTCCACGGTATAGAAGCTTCTCGTCTCAACCGCATCGCCCTCTTGGATCTCATAGGACGGCAGTTCCAGACTTCCGTTGACTTCCAGGCACTTCGGACAGCGCACAATCCTGCCGTTGACGATCACCTTCATATCCGAAGAGGAATACTCATCCAGCTGCTCTAAGGTACAAACCGCCGCTTCACCCTGTGTCGACGCTTCGATCACGATGTCGCTGTTCGGCTCCAACGGGGTGTTGATGTTGACCAGACGGTCATTCATATAGATCTCGGCGGACTCTCCCAGTTCACCTCTGACAATCCGCGGTGTGCCGTTCACGGTAAAATTAAGTTCCTTACCGCGCTTCGGGAACAGTTCCTCATTCGGGAAACCGGCCTGCAGAGCCGCATCCACGATCGTAAGCTTATTGTTGTCATACAGCTTGATCCGCTCCCCGTTAAAGCGCACCATGATAAAGCTGTTTCTCTGATCGTAATAATTTAGGCAGATACCAATCGGCGTGACGAGCAGCGGGTCCTTCTGGATCTCTGTCTGAAGGAACGTCACTTCCTGCAGCACTTCCTCACCGCGCAGCGCCACACGCTCTGCCGGCAGATCCAGCTTCTCGGCAAGCATCTCCGTGTAGCCGTGGATCTTACCGCCGCCGCCGACGATAAACGCCGCACTGACGCTCTTGTCTCCGTTCAGCTCCTTGATCTTCGCCGCCACCTCTGTCGTCATCTTATCCACCACCGGCTCCGTCAGCTTCCACACATCCTTCGACGGAATCGTGTGCTCGATCATCATAATGTCCTTATAAGTCACCTGATCTTCCATACCGCTCGAGAGCTTAATCTGCTCCGCCGTGTTGAAATCCACCAGATAACTCTGCACGATCAGCTCGGTGATCTCATCCCCCGCAAGAGGAATCATACCGTACGCGATGATGCTTCCGTCTCTCGTCACGGAAATATCGGATGTTCCCGCACCGATATCCACGAGCGCAATATTTAGCAGTCTGTAATTCTCCGGAATCGCCACATTGATCGCCGCAATAGGCTCCAACGTCATGTTTGCCACGGTCAGTCCCGCCATGCCAACTGCCGCATACAGACCGTCCACAACATCCTCCGGCAGGAACGTCACGATGATGTCCTCGCTGATCCTCTCTGCCTTATGGGATTCCAGACTGGAGAACGGTTCATCATTTAAGAAATACTTCATGACGGAATAACCCACACAGTAAAACTTGTAGCGGGTATCGTTCATTTCCTTTAAAATGGACTGTGCCTTTTCAATTCCAAGCAGATCCAGTGTATGAATATCCTCGCCTGTAACGACCGTCTCCTCCGGGAAATCGTAGCTGATGTTGGTCGTCACCGTCTTTAACACACGGCCTGCGGCTGCAATACACACTTCGGTCAGTTCCTGCCCGATCTGTGACTCCAGCTCCTCCTTCACCTTGGCAATGGTATGTCCCACGCGTCCGATATCGTGAATCTGACCGTCCAGCATGGCACGCGTCTCATGCTCAAGCATATACTGTGCCACCACGACAAATTCATTCTCCGTCTTATAGCCTACGGTTCCCACCACATTTCTCGTTCCAATATCAAGACCAAACACCAGCGGCTGGTCGAATACGCTCGTATCGCTCATCTGCAGTATCTCCTAATCTCTATTTCTTCTCCGAAAGCGCCCTGTCGATCTGCGCAAATGCCTCCTCCACACTGCCGTTGTTGTCAATCACAACCCTGCAGTGCTCCCGGTAGACTTTCTCTGTCAACTGGCTTGCAAAAATCCGGTCTACCTTTTCCGTGGAATATCCTCTACTTGCCATCAGGCGTTCTCTGCGAATATCCTCTCTGGTATAAATATACCAGAGTTCGTCACAAATTTCATCATAATGTTCTTCAATCAGAAGCGCTGCCTCCAGCACCAGAAGCTTTCGTTTTCCACCCTGCTTTTCTCTTTCCGCCTCTTTTTCCACATAGACGCGCACCGCCGGGTGCACAATGGCATTCATCTGCCTGCGCTTCGCCTCATCCGAAAAAATGACTGCCGCCAGTTTCCCCCGATCCAGTCCGCCCTGCGGCAGGAAAATATCCTCCGCGCCAAACGTCTCACAGATCCTGTCATAGCACTCCGTCCCGGGAGACATCAGCTCATGGGCAATCTCATCCGCAAGCATCACGCGGGTATCCGGCTTCTTCGCCAGGTATCCCAGTATTTCCGACTTGCCGGCTCCTACACCGCCGGTAATTCCTATAAATCTCATCGTTCCACTGCACCTCTATTTTGCCTGATACCAGTCACTTCCCGCATGCACATCAATCTCAAGCATCACCGACAACTGTGCTGCCCCGTGCATCTCTTCGGCAAGAATCTTACGCACTTCCTGCTCTTCCTCTACCGCTGTCTCCACCAGCAGTTCATCGTGCACCGTCAAAATCAGCCGGGATTTTAACCCCTCTGCCAGCAGGCGGTCATGCACCCGGTTCATGGCGATCTTGATAATGTCCGCCGCCGTTCCCTGTATCGGGGAATTCATCGCAATGCGCTCCCCGAACGAACGCTGCATAAAATTACTCGAGGAAAGTTCCGGAATCGGACGTCTTCTTCCGAACATCGTCGTGACATAGCCTTTTTCCTTCGCCTCCGCCACCAGTCCGTCCAGATACCCCTTGATCTTCGGATAGGTCTCAAAATAGCGCTCAATGTACTCCGCCGCCTCCTTCTTCGTGATGGAGAGATCCTGGCTGAGTCCGAAGGAGCTGATTCCGTAGACGATACCAAAATTGACCGCCTTGGCATTGCGGCGCTGCAGATCGGTCACTTCGTCAAACGGGATGTGGAATACCTGCGACGCCGTCGTCCGGTGAATATCCTGTGCATTCCGGTATGCCTCAATCAGCTTCTCATCCCCGGACAGATGCGCCAGTACGCGCAGCTCGATCTGGGAATAATCCGCATCCACAAACACAAAACCGGTCTTTGGCAAAAATGCCTTGCGGATCAGTCTTCCCAGTTCAATCCGCATCGGGATGTTCTGGAGATTTGGCTCCGTGCTGCTAAGGCGTCCCGTCGCCGTGATGGTCTGGTTGAATGACGTGTGGATTCTTCCGTCCTCTGCGATATAGTTCACCAGTCCGTCCGCATAGGTGGACTTTAGCTTGGTCAGCTGCCTGTACTCCAGAATATCCGCTACAATCGGATAATCCGGCGCCAGACGGTCCAAAACATCCGCCGCCGTCGAATAGCCGGTCTTCGTCTTCTTGCCGTTCGGAAGGGAAAGCTTTTCAAATAAGACCACACCGAGCTGCTTGGGAGAGTTGATATTGAATTCCTCCCCGGCTTCCTCATAGATCTTTCGCTCGAGTTCGTCAATGCGCACGGCAAGCTTGTCTCCGTACTCCTTTAGCGCCTCCCCGGACGCAATGATTCCCTCTTTTTCCATATCTGCCAGCGTGAAGACAAGCGGCATCTCAATCTCGCGAAACAACGCTTCCATTCCGGTGTCTGCAAGCTCTTTTTCAAGCGGCTCTCTGGTCTTGTATGCCACGTATGCCATATAGCAGACACACTTTAAAAATTCCTCCGGCTTTTTCTCCGACGCCTTCTCATACGTGAGCTTCTCAATAAGATCCTTTCTCGACGGAATCATCAGTCCCGCATAATCCTTGGCAATGTCCTCGTACGGATATTCATTCTTAATCGGGTTTAGAAGGTAGGCTGCGATCGTGTTGTCGAACAGGTTCTCCTCCGAGATCGTTCCAAGACATTTTTTCTCTAGCATCCCCAGTTCCTTTAACTGCGGCTTTAAGTCAAGTGTCATATAGGAGGCGGCTGCGCTCCCCGCAAACAGTTCACGGATCTTACGGCAGGGAAGCGCTTCTGATGCCTCCACGTAACAGATTTCCTCCTCGCCGCATGCAACCGCAAGTCCGAGAAAATCCGGGATATGACAGCTTCCTGTCGTCTCCTGCCCTCCCGCTTCTTCGCCGGAGTTTTGCATAGCAAAGCTGCCAAACAGATTCATCTGACCGTCAGCCTCCGTGTGGGCGTCATGTGTTTCCTCCTGTGGCACCACATAGAATCCGCATACTTTTCCACGCAGGGATGCAAAAAATGCTTCTGCCTCCTGCGTCTTTTCTATCTTCTTAAAATGCTCCTCCGCCGTATTCTTCGGCGCTTCCACGGAGAATCTGCCGAGGAGATTCTTAAATTCCAGTCTCTTACACAACAAATAGGCTTCCTCTGTATACAGATCGGAAACCTGTTCTAAATGCGCGTCCGCAAGCTTGTAGGCAATGTCCGCATCGATATCGATCGTCGCCAGCGTCTTGCTCATCTGCGCCATATCATAATGCTCTTTTAAATTCGTGCTCGCTCTCGGCGGCTTTAGTTCATCCACATGCGCATAGGCATTCTCAATGCTGCCGTATTTTGCGATGATCGCCGTCGCCGTCTTCTCGCCGATGCCGGGAACTCCCGGAATGTTATCGGAAGTATCCCCCATCAGTGCCTTCACATCGATAAACTCTGTCGGCGTCACCTGGTATTTTTCGAGGACTTCCTTCGCGTTATAGTCCTCAATCTCGGTTCCCGTCCTCTTCGTCTTCGGGATCCGGATCTTGATATGATCTGTGGCAAGCTGCAGGAGATCCCGGTCACCGGATACGACCGCAACCTCCACACCTGCCGCCTCACTGCGCTTTGCGATGGTTCCAAGCAGATCATCCGCCTCGTAACCGCCTTTTTCAATGATGGTCACCCCCATCGCACGCAGCATCTCTTTCATCAGGGGCACCTGCTGCTTTAACTCTGCCGCCATCGGCTTGCGGGTGCCCTTGTATTCCGCAAACATCTTGTGGCGAAACGTCGGTTCAGACACATCAAACGCAACCGTCAGGTAATCGGGCTGCTCCTCCTCCAGTATCTTGAACATGATATTTAAAAATCCATATACCGCGTTCGTGTGAAGTCCCTCGGAATTGGTCAGATCCGGGATTCCGAAAAATGCCCGGTTCAAAATACTGTGTCCGTCAATCAATACCAGCTTTTCGCTCATTTCTGTCTCCGTTTCTAGATTGCTCTTGTATACTTCTTCAGCCACTCATTCTCTTCCGGTGTCATGTACGGAGAGAGGGTCTTGTATACCATTGCATGATAATCATTTAACATCTTCTTCTCACGTCCCGTCATCTCGTCCGGATCAATGGCATCCAGATCAATCGGTGCGTAAGTAATATTTTCAAAATTCATGAACTGGCCGTACTCGTTTTTCTCCGCCTTGTGGCATACCAGTTCATTCTCGGTACGGATACCGTACTTACCTTCCAGGTATACACCCGGCTCATCCGTCGTAACCATACCCTCTTCCAGCGTACCGTTATCATGGCGCTCCGGGACCACTCTCCAGCGGAAGCCGTTCGGTCCCTCGTGCACATTCAAAATGTAGCCCACACCGTGTCCGGTACCGCACTTGTAATCAATGCCCATCTGCCAGAGCGGCCCGCGGGATAAAATATCCAGATTCAGTCCGGTGCAGCCGTAGAGGAACTTGGCGTTTGCAAGGTTCATGTTGGAGCGGCATACCGTTGTAAAATGCAGCCGCATCTCGTCTGTGATCGGTCCGAGAGCCATCGTTCTTGTGATGTCGGTCGTTCCCTCGAAATAATGTCCGCCGGAATCCACCAGCAGGAAGCCTTCCGGCTTTAACTCAGCGTCCGATTCCGGAGTCGCCGCATAGTGCATCATGGCAGCGTTCGATCCGTATGCGCAGATCGTGTCAAAGCTTAACTCGATAAAGTTATCCTGCTCTCTTCTGCGCGCCTCCAGGTAATCCGATGCGGAGATCTCCGTCATCGGGATCTTGCCGATGTTGGTCTTCAGCCAGTACATGAATTTGGTAAATGCCACCCCGTCCTTCACATGTGCCTTGCGGATATTCTCCACCTCGACCGGATTCTTGACCGCTTTCATGATCTCGGTCGGGTTCGGCTGATCCACAATGCGGATCTCTTTTCGCAGGCTGCTGGTAATGCGGTAGTTGACCGTATTGCCGTTCATCAGCACGCATGCGTCCGCCGGGATCTCTTTCACATAATCATAGATCGCATCGTAAGATCTGGTTGTGATGTGATTCTCCTTCAGATATGCTGCAATCTTCTCATCCACAACTTCTTCCTGTAAAAACCAGATGCACTCCTTGTCGGTAAGCACCAGGTAGGACAGGATGACCGGCACGTAATCAATGTCTCCGCCGCGGATGTTTAACAGCCATGCAATATCGTATAAGGAAGTCAGGATATGCACATTGGCTCCCTCTTTTTCCATTACCTTGCGCAGATCTGCGATCTTGTCTGCTGTGCTCTTACCGGAATACTTCTCCTCAAGCAAAAACAGCGGTTCCTTAGAAAGCGCCGGGCGATCCTTCCAGATCAGATCGATCAGATCCTCCGTCACGTACAAAGAACCCTTCTTTTTCTCTGCGATAGCGAGAAGCTTTCTGCCCCAGCTTCCGTTTACCACTCTGCCGTCAAATCCGATGCAGCCGCTCTCCGGCAGCTCTTTTTCAACGAACTCATCCACCGTCGGCACACCCTCTTCACCCATGCGGTAAAGCGTCACGGTACTTCCAGCAAGCTGTTTTTCCGCCTGCACAAAATAGCGTCCGTCTGTCCACAGTCCTGCCTCTGTCAGGGTAATGACCGCTGTGCCTGCCGATCCGGTAAAACCGGTGATAAACTTTCTGGCTTTAAAATGCTCTCCTACATATTCGGACTCATGAAAATCAGCGGTCGGTACAATATAAATATCGATCTTCCGCTTTTTCATCTCCTCGCGCAATGCGCTTAATCTTTCCTGAATCATAGTATTCTCCATTCCGGAGCGTCTATCCGCTCCATTTTGTTCTAAATATCTGTGTACTCAAAGAACTTTGTATCAATCTCCGGATAAGACCGTTTCAGCGAAATCGGTCTCCCGGAACGGTTCAAAAAGCAGTGGGAACTCGTTCCCGTGGTGCGAAGTTCTCCCGTCACCTTATCCGTCATCCGGTACTCCACTTCCATCTTGATTCCATTATACTTGGTAATCCGCGGCTCAATGACAACCACATCATCAAAATGAACCATGCTGTGATACTCGCAGGACACCGACAGCACCGGGCTGATGATCTCCATTGCCTCCATCTCCTTATAGGAGAGTCCGATCTGATCCATCAGATCCATCCGCGCCTCTTCCATCCATTTGATATAGTTGGAATGATGAATGATGCCCATCTGATCCGTCTCGTAATACTTGGCATGATGCTCATAAGGACGAATCTTGATCTCATCCACCTGTTTTCCATAGACTTCGATTTCCTTCTCTGACATCTGAATTCCTTCTTTCCTTACAATACATAGACAATGGCTTCGCCCGGCTCATTGCCTACGCGTACATTATCCCACATCCCATTTAAAATTTCAATATCCGCAGAGAGCGTTCTAAGCTTCCTTCCGTTCACTTCGGACGGGCTTTGGGTATGCAGCATTCCAGCGTCTCTTTTCTTATTTTATCTTTAATCTTCAAAATATTCTCTGTAGTCATCCTCATTCGAGAAGAGCATGTATTCTCCGTTTACATATCCCATATAGCCTGCCGCTACAACATATCCTTTCATAAAAAATACACTCCTTTCGTCATCTGATAAAAGGAGTGTATCGCATCATGTGTCCAATTCTTTGGACACATCATCCTGTTTATTATCTTTAACAGCTTTAATAAGTAATATTATCAGAATACACTTCGGGATTTCATGTGGAAATGCAGATGGAATATTCGTTGGAGAAAAATGTGAGCATT
>OGZI01003770.1_pt1 | contig 10218 bp, 6 predicted proteins | sample 1576711 | NCBI WGS metagenome assembly OGZI01 (sample SAMEA3541482, study PRJEB24748) | human gut metagenome | biome: human gut; feature: human-associated habitat; material: faeces | place: China | collected 2012
CAGATAGAAGCAGCCAGCGTAAGCATCGGATATTCCAACAGCCGTACCTGTGAAAACGGGCAGGAGGAGGAAGCTGTCCGCTATTACAGAAAGGCGGCCTGGAATTATGGCTATAAGGGCGCGGGCCTGAAACAGGCGGCAAAGCTTTCTGTTCGAAGAGGGGATACCGGGGCGGCCCGGGATTGTGTGCGGGAGGCTCTGACCGTAAACGGAGAAAGTCCGGAGCTTTTTTTCCTGCAGGCTTTTCTTCTGCGAAAAGAGGGAAGAACGCAGGAGGCGGAGGCGGTGACCGGGAGGATGCTGGGAATCGATCCCATGGCTTATGGGTCATTGGGGGAAAATTGGTTCCTGCAGGGAGAAAGCGGCCTGGAAAGACTGCAGGCGGTTCTGGGGAAAAGAAGAATGGCGTGGCTTGTGCTGATGGCTTCTTATCTGGAACTGGGAGCCTGGGAGGAGGTGCTGAAGCTCGGTGGGAAGGCGCCTTCCGATCCCATGGTTTACTACGACTGCGCTTATGCGGCGGCCGGCCTTGGAAAAGAGGAGGATGCGGCGGCTTTCCTGAAAAAGGCGGGAGCGGATCCCGGAGATTATTGCTTCCCTTATACGGATATGGATAAAAGGGTGTTGGAATACGCGTATTCCCGCGGGCTTGATGGAGGACGCAGCGCCTATTATCTGGGCTGTCTGTATTATGGGAGGGACAACAGGGAAGAAGGAATGAGATACTGGGAGGAGGCGGTGTCCAGGGAGGACGGGCTTTACCAGGCCCACAGATGTCTTGCTCTTGCCCTCCTGGAGGTATGCCGTGATAAAACCGGTGCCAGGAGAGAAATGGAGAAGGCATTTACCCTGAAAAGAGCTTCTTCGGCAGGAGAAAATTCTTCTCCCAGCCCCGACGGGCGGTATCTTCTGGAACTCATGGAAATACGGAAGCAGTGCGGCGTGCCGGTGGTAAAACTTCTGGAATTGCTGGAAGAGTATCCTGATTTGGTTTACAAAAGAGAGGATCTGTACCATCAGCAGCTTGTTCTGTACAACGAAGCGGGAATGCCTGAAAAAGCGGCGGAATTCCTTAAAAACCGTATTTTCAATCCTTATGAGGGCGGAGAGGGAATCCTTGTAAAGGCCCATATTTTAGCCTATATTCAGTTAGGAAGACGCGCCCTCAAGGAAGGAAAGAATAAGGATGCCATAGATTTCCTGGAAAAAGCGCTGGAATATCCGGAAAATTACCATGAGGGCAGGGGTGTCATGGCCCGGGAAGCGGCGGTGTATTACCATATGGCGAAGGCTCTTGAGGCGGATGGCCGAGGGGAAGAAGCTTTGGCCTGGTATGAAAAAGCCGCGGCCTATCAGACAGGGCGTTTGGATGAAAGCGATTTTTATACGGCCTGTGCCCTGCGGCGGCTGGGAAAGGAAAGGGAGGCCGCCATTTTGTACCGTCAGATGCTGGAGGGCGCGGATGCGCTGTTGGAGAAGGAAGACAGACTTCCCTATTTCGGCGGTTTTGTTTCCAACCTTCCGGGAGAGCATGACGTGCGCAAGGCCAATCATATGAAGGCACATCCCGCAAAATTTTATGCATATACGGGACTTGGAAGAAAAGAAGAAGCTGAAAGGGAAAAGGAACTGGCGGCATACTGGGGAGCGGAGCTGGCATGGCTTTCCATAATTGAAGAAGATGGAGGGAATCTGGGGTATGAAGGCATCTGAAAAAATTAAGGGGATTGTTTTTGCGTATAATACAAGCGGAGAATATGAAATGGTAAAGGAGCTTGGGGTGGAATGGATGCGGCTGAATATCTGTTTCCCCTGGGCGGACAAAATGTTCGGCACCTTGAGTGAGGAATACATACAGGCGAGGCAGGAAATCCTGGATACCCATGCCAAAGGATTTCAGGTGATGCCTGCAACCCCTCCTCTTGGCGGGTTTTCCTATGATGAAAAAGAAGGGAAGACCTGCTGGCATGAGCATTTTCCTGAGTTCGTGGGTAAGAAAGGGACCGATGAATTCTATGAGAACGTAAGGGAATCCATGCGTTTTATCTGTGAGGATTTGGGGGAAGCTGCGGGAATATACTGGCAGTGCATGAATGAAATTGACATACCGGTCTTTTCCAATGATTATCCGGATGATATTCTGGCGGACACGGCCAGGGCCAGCGCGGAGGGAATACGAAGAGCCAACCCTCAGGCCAGATGCGGCATCAATATTTCCTGCTACAATGAAAACGCGGTGAGAATTGCGGACTTGGTTTACCGGGAGGGGCATCCTTTTTATTACATGGGAGTGGATCAATATTTTGGCTCCTGGCAGCCGGGAGATGCGGATGACTGGATCGGGGTAATTGACGGTCTGTATGAAAGATATGGACTTCCCGTACTGGCGAATGAATGGGGGTATTCCTCTGACGGGGAGCTGGAGACAGAGGCACCGGATCCGGCGCTGATTCCTGAAGGGCTGAATGAAGTATGTTATACAAAGAAATGGTTCAATCAGGCGGAAGGAGGGCATACGCCCCAGGTGCAGGCAGATTATTTTAAAAAGGGACACCGTATTTTTGCACAACATCCTCATTGCCTTGGTTCCTTCATGTTCTGCTGGCGGGATGCCTATCATTGCTATCACTGCGGTGCGTCGGACTGCCCTGCGGAATGCTACTGGGGGATAGTGGATACCGAATGCAGGCCCAAACCGGCCTATTATGCGGTAAAAGAAGCTTTGAAGGAGTATTATAAGTAATATACGGCGCGCACGATGGCGCATATCCTAAGAGGGATCGGTTTCCGGCTCCATCCATCCGGTGAATTCCAGGATGGTCTGCCGGGAGTCGTTCCCTTCTTTTTGGCGGGCAAGGAGCATCCGGCTGCGGTATTCACGGGGCGTCATGCGGATTACACTGCGGAAATGCCGGTTGAAATTGGAGACGGAAGCGAAGCCCACCATTTCGGATATGGTGAGGATGGATTCCTCTGTACTGAGCAGCAGGTTGCAGGCCTTCATGATGCGGGTGCTGTTCAGGTAATCCAGAGGGCTGGTCCGCATGATGGTATGAAATACGCGTCTGAAATGGGTGAGGCTCATATGGCATACTTCAGCCAGGTCTTCCATGGGAAATTGTGTGCTGTAATTATCCTCTATATAATCCAGGGCAGGTGAAATGATGAGGGCGTTTTCAGGAAGATAGGCTTTGTGAGAGGCTTCTGCACCCGGCTCCTGACTTGCCTCTTCCTGGATCCTGTTCAGCTCGATGGAGAGGGCAAGCAGAAGCCCTTTTACGCATATCTGGTAATTGGGCCGTTTATCCTCCATTTCCCGGATGATGGATAACGTCAGATAGTGGATATTGGGGTATTCCTCCCGTGGCAGGATATGCCGGTAATTCCGGTAGGAAAACAGGGACAGGTCGGGGCCTGCGTCGGGAGTGAGGAACAGGCCCCTGAAAAGCTGTGCAGGATCAAACATAATATAAGACCAGCGGCTTTCCGTTCCCTGGTCGGAGTAGGTGGTGTGGGGGATATTCCGGGGAATACAGGTGACATCCCCTTCTTTGAAGGACATGGGTTCGCTGTAAAATTTCATCGTGCCGCTATGGGAGTGGCAGAGGCCGATTTCCAGGCAGTTGTGAAAATGGAGACGGCTGCTGGGAATATCCGATATTTTCCAATGTCCGCCTGTAAGGACAAGAACCGGAAAGTCCGCAGGAAGATAATAGTTGCGGTATTCCATGACAGTGTTTTTGGGTTTGGACATATACGGCCTCCTTTTACAGGAATTTATAATAATTACAACCAATATGTTAAAAAAGTAACAAATAAAATTTGCAATAAATTGTATGGAAAAACCATAGAAAAAGAAGAAAGATTAAAATAATATACAAATTAACGGATCCTATTCCGGAATTGTTCCGTTTGGATTTAAAATAATGAATAAAAGCTAACAAAAATATATCATAAATGGTTGAAATTGCAAAGTATATCATTCAAATTAAATAGAAATCGGAAGCGATTTATTTTATGGTATAGGCATAATAGGGATGCATACCGGAATCTTCCGGAGAAAGAGAGGGTGCAAATGTTAAAGCTGGATTTTGACAGGAACCAAATTGAGGATGCAATCGACCGCATCGTGCACAAAACCATGAATATGGATCTGACCTGGGACTGGCCCTGCGGTGTGGCCTATTACGGCATATCCAAAGCTTGGGAGGTTACAAAGAAGGAAGAGTATCTGACACTTTTAAAGGACAGGATTGATGAATATATGGAGCTGGGACTGCCGCCTCAGTGGACGGTGAATACCTGCGCCATGGGACACTGCCTGATTACCTTATATGAGGCAACCGGGGATGAAAAATATTGGGATGTGGTGATGAGCAAGGTGCATTACCTGCAGGAGGAGGCCCTTCGGTTCGGTGACCATGTGCTTCAGCATACGGTGTCTGCCAACAATGATTTTCCGGAACAGGCCTGGGCGGACACTCTGTTCATGGCGGCTTTTTTCCTGCTTCGCGTGGGCGTGAAGCTTAACAATGCCGAGATGATTGACGATGCGCTGAATCAATACTACTGGCATATCCATTATCTTCAGAATCCGGAAACCGGTTTATATTACCATGGCTATAATAATATTACCGGCGACCACATGTCCGGTTTTTACTGGGGAAGGGCAAATGCCTGGGCCGCCTATACCATGTCGCAGGTAGGAAACATTCTTCCGGAAGCTTATCTCTACCCCAAATACCTGGAGGTGACCGGCTCTCTGAATGAGCAGCTTGCCGCGCTGAAGCTGCTGCAGACGGAAAACGGGTTATGGAGGACGATTCTGGACGATGAAGGCTCTTATGAGGAAGTATCCGCTTCCGCAGGTATCGCCGCAGCCATGCTGGAAAAGGGAAATCCTCTGCATTCCAAATATATCAATAAAGCTGTGAAAGGGATTTTGGAAAATGTGGGTAAGGATGGAAAGGTGATGAATGTATCCGCGGGAACCGCCGTTATGAAGGACAGAGACGGGTACAGGGATATTTCCAGGCGCTGGATTCAGGGCTGGGGACAGGGATTGACGCTGGCGTTTTTCTCCGGACTTCTCACAGCCAATGACACGGCAAAAGACGGCGCTTTATAATTTTATGCAATCGGAATGATCCGGGAGGATTATATACATAAATCCTGAGAAATAAGGAGTAAATGAAGGAATGAGTGAAAATAGAAAAGGGAGCTTTACGCTGCCGGGGGAATCAGGCTACGAAAAGCTGACTTTGGAGCTGGCGGAAAAATGGGGGGCGGATGTCATCCGTGACAGTGACGGGACGGAGCTTTCCGATGAAATACTGGATGCGGGATATGGGATTTACTCCACTATCTGTATGATACGGGAACATAATGAGTGGGCGAAGAAGAACCATGATAAGCTGCAGCAGTGCTTCCTTATGACAAGCCCGGCGGTGGCGGCGGAAGGGAAGCTCACCATTGAGCTGATGAAGGATTTTTTCGAGGAGCAGTTTTCCGTCAATGACAGCGACAAGGCGTTCCGGTACTGGCAGGTATATGACAGAACCACGGATACGCTGCTGGCTGCGGATAAATGGAGTTACGATAAGGAAAAAGGATGTGTGACCATTGAGGAGCCCGCCGCATGGCACTCCTATACGGTGAGCTTTATGGCCTATCGTATCTGGGAAGAAATTTCCATGTACAACCATACTACCAACAATTGGGATAAAGAGCATCTGATGCAGATTGATCCCATTTACCCTCAGACACAGGAATTTCTTCTGGAGTGGATGAAGGAGTGGTGTGAAACCCATCCGGCCACTACTGTTGTGCGTTTTACTTCCATGTTTTATAATTTTGTATGGATATGGGGAAGCGATGTCAGGAACAGGAACCTTTTTACGGACTGGGGTTCCTATGATTTCACGGTGAGCGAAAAGGCACTGGATGATTTTGCCGCGAAATATGGCTATGAACTGACTGCCGAGGACTTCATCAACCAGGGAAAACTGCATGTGACCCATATGCCGGGCAGCCGGAAAAAAGCGGACTGGATGGAATTTATCAATGATTTTGTAATTTCCTTCGGCCGGAAGCTGATTGATATGGTACATGAATACGGCAAAAAAGCCTATGTTTTTTATGATGACAGCTGGGTGGGAATCGAGCCTTATAACGGAAGGTTTGAGGAATTCGGTTTTGACGGGCTGATCAAGTGCGTGTTCTCCGGCTTCGAGGCCAGGCTCTGCGCAGGGGTGAAGGTAGATACCCATGAGCTGCGGCTTCATCCCTATCTGTTCCCTGTGGGACTGGGCGGCGCGCCTACCTTTATGGACGGCGGAGACCCCACACTGGAAGCGAAAAAATATTGGAACAGTGTGAGAAGGGCCCTTCTTAGGGAACCTGTCCAGAGGATCGGGCTGGGAGGCTATCTCCATCTGGTGGAAGACTATCCGGATTTCTGCGATTACATAGAGCAGGTGGCGGATGAATTCCGTACCATAGGTGAATTCCACAAGGAAGGCAGGCCCTACAGCATTCGTACGAAAGTGGCTGTGCTGCATTACTGGGGAAAGCTCCGTTCCTGGACGCTTTCCGGTCATTTCCATGAAACCTATATGAATGACCTGATTCATATCAATGAAGCCCTTTCCGGACTTCCGGTGGACGTATCCTTTATCAGCTTTGAGGACGTTTTAAACGGCGCTCTGGAAAACGTGGATGTGGTGATCAACGCCGGATTTGCGGGCAGCGCCTGGAGCGGCGGGGATGTATGGAAGAATCCGGCTGTTGTTGAAAAACTGACCCGTTTTGTATATGAAGGGGGAAGCTTTATCGGCGTAAATGAGCCTTCCGCGGTGGATGGCTATGATTCCTTTTTCCGTATGGCTCCTGTGCTGGGTGTTGATGAAGATACCGGAGCGCGTATCTGTCATGGGAAATGGGAATTTGAGGTACAGACGGAGGAAGGGCTTATGCCGGAAGGCTGCTTTGTGAAGAAAACCGGCAATTACCGGAAGGGGATCCCTTTCCTCACGGATGGAAAAGCAAAGGTTCTCGCAAAGGACGGCGGCGTTCCTACCCTGACGGTGAACAAGTTCGGCAGCGGTATGGGAATTTATATGGCTTCTTTTGAAAAAACGATAGAAAATACCAGGCTGCTTCTCAACCTGATTCTGCTTGCGGGAGGAGAAGACAGGAACGGGCTTTACCTGACGGATAATTGCTGTACGGAATGCGCTTATTATCCGGGCAGCGGACAGCTGGTTGTCATTAACAACAGTGATATGCCCCAGACAACAACCATACAGACAGCAGACGGGCCGGTGGAAGCGCAGCTGGAGCCCTATGCCACCAAAATGCTTCGTATCTGAAGCATAAGGGACTGCCGCGACAGTCCCTAAGGAGATGAGATATGCAGATAGGAATCCGCTTACACGATACATTACCCATGGCGCTGCCGGAGAGGCTGGCCCATACCAGAGAGCAGGGTTTTTCCTGTGCCCATGTGGCGCTGTCCAAGGTGATTGATGATTTTGAAATAAAGAATTCCACGCTCACGCCCGGTTTTGCCATGTATTTAAAAAAGCTTTTCGCACAGAATGACCTGGATGTGGCTGTGCTTGGCTGTTATCTGAACCTGGCGGATCCTGACGGAGCCCGTCTTGCGGAAACAATAGAGAAATACAAGGCGCAGATTCGTTTTGCGTCCTGGCTTGGAGCAGGTGTGGTGGGGACGGAAACCGGCAATCCGAATTCCCTGTATGTGCCGGATCCGGCAAGCCGCACGGAGGAAGCCTTATATACGTTTACGAAGAATCTTTCCTGTGTTGTGGAATATGCGGAAAAAATGGGAGTGGTGGTAGCGATTGAACCGGTCTGCCGGCACATCGTATACGATGCGCGCAGGGCAAGACAGGTGCTTCGTTCGATTCAGTCGCCGAATCTGCAGATCATACTGGATCCGGTGAATCTGCTGGATGACTGCGATGCCGGAAGGTATAAGGATGTGGTGAAGGAAGCCATTGAACTGCTGGGAGAAGACGTGGCGGTCATCCATGTTAAGGATTTCAGCGTGTCGGATGGGAAGATTGTTTCCATGGCGGCGGGAACGGGAATCATGGATTACAGTGATTTGATCCGCTTTATGAAAACGGATAAGCCTTATATCCATGCAACGCTGGAGGATACCGTACCGGAGAACGCGGTGCAGGCAAGAGAGTTTATGGAAAGGCTTTGGAATGAGGCGTAGGACGGAAGTTTGAGTTCCTAATATAAAAAAGCATGGGATGAAAAAGCCCTGCGGAATCTGCAATGTTTTTGCAATAAGGATTCCGCAGGGCTTCTTTTTTTACTATTTATGCAGTACCATCCGCAGGTCAGGCAGCTGCTTTTTCCTTCCCGATTCCGATCTGCACAAGCCTGCCGGTTCCCCGCAGATATTTGAAATACACCAGGGTAAAAGCAGCAGATGATAAAAGGGCGGCGATTCCGTCGGCAATCGGTTCCGCATAAAAGGCGCTTGCTGCCGTAAAGGCCAGGGGCAGCAGGCAGGTGGCGGCAAAATAAGTGGTTTTGCGGAACAGGGAAAGGAACAGGGACAGGCTTGTCATTCCCAGTGCCGTGAGGCTGTCCACAAATACATACTGGAAGCTCAGGGGAATGATCATCATGGTAAAGGCGCGTATTCCCCATACGGAAAGCTCAATATACTCGGCGTTATCGGTAAATATTCCTGCAAAGGCAGCGGGCAGGAAACGGGAAACCAAAAACATGAAGGTTGTAAATCCAATACACAAAAGCAGGACACACAGAATGATTTTCCTTATCCGCTCCGGCTTATTGGCTCCGTAATTAAAGCTGATAAGCGGCTGGGAGCCTCCGGTAATGCCCAGCATGGGTGAGGTGATGAGCATCATGTAGCTTTGTACAATGGTGGCACAGGTAATGAGGGTATCCCCGTAGCCGGGGCCGCCATGGTACTGAAGGACCGCATTCATGGCGATGATTATAATGCTGTCGGTAGCCAGAATGAGGAAGGGGGAGAAGCCAAGCGCCAGAATCCTTTTTACCAGCGTCAGTTCGGGACGGCGAAGGTGAAGGGGGACCGGCATGCTTTTTTTATAAAGGACGAAGAGTACAAAAAGGCAGGAAGCGAGCTGCGCCAGCACCGTAGCGGCAGCGGCTCCTGCAATCTCCATATGAAAAACAAAAATAAATAAGGGATCCAGAATGATATTCAAAACAGCCCCGATGAGGGTGGTTACCATTCCAAGCATGGGATATCCCTGGGCGGTGATGAAATAATTCATGCCCATGGACAGCAGGGCGAAAAAAGTGCCGCAGGTGTAAATGGTCAGGTAGATATCCGCATAGGGATAGGTAATATCACTGGCGCCGAACAGGTAAAGCAATGGGCGCTTGAACAGATAGCACAAAGCCATGAGAATACCGCCGGAAATCAGGAGCATGGAAAAGGAGTTGCCGAGAATTTTCCGGGCGCGCGCAGGTTCACCGGCACCTCTTGCCATAGAAAAAAGCGGTGCGCCGCCCATACCGAACAGATTGGTAAAAGCGGTGATGATTGTAATGACCGGCAGAGTCAGACCGATTCCGGTCAGCGCCTGGGTGGACACGTCTGGGAGATGACCGATGTAAATGCGGTCAATAATGTTGTAAAGGACATTAATGAGCTGCGCAAGCGTCATAGGAATTGCAAGACGCAGAATATTTCCAGAGATGCTGCCCTCACCAAAGTCATGAGTGTCCGTAGATTTTGCTTTTGGTAAAGCATTTGTATTATTTTTATGTAAAAGATTCAATTTCGGAAACTTCCTTTCCAAGATATGGTCTGTTTGGCATACTATTCTCTCCTTTTATATCAGGCTTTCGCCGTATCTTCTTTCGATGTGAGAAGCGTCACTATAATTCCCGCCGTATAGCTGGCAATAATTACCGGATACACGATATTGATTTTCGCATTCAAGCCGAGAATGACCCAGGCTACCGCTACAATAATACCCACCAATGTACTGGCGGTGGCTGCCTTTGAATTCACCTTTTTCCAGAGGATTCCGATAATTACGCAGAAGCTGAACGGAGCCGTAACGCTGTAGGTCAGCGTAAGGAACAAATCGGTTAGCTGTGCGGACGGAATCAGGAATCCGGGAATCAGGGTGAAGAATGCCAGGATGATGGTGCCCCAGCGGGATACATTCAGAA
>OGZI01003777.1_pt1 | contig 10192 bp, 8 predicted proteins | sample 1576711 | NCBI WGS metagenome assembly OGZI01 (sample SAMEA3541482, study PRJEB24748) | human gut metagenome | biome: human gut; feature: human-associated habitat; material: faeces | place: China | collected 2012
CCCCCTCATTTCAAACTCTTCCGCCCTTTCTACCAGATCTTCTCGAAGCGCTTGGAGCAGCCCGCGCAGGGCAGGTCTGGCCAGGGCCCGGCCAGAGCGGCGCGGAAATCCCTGAAGCCCTTGGTGCGCCACAGCTCGGCCAGTTCCTCGGCGGGGCGGCCGTATTCGGCGCGGGCAAAGATGCGCCGCTTGGGGTCTTCCTCGCTGGTGGGCAGGTTGACGTACACACAGGGCGAAAGGTTGCCCTGCGTGTCCACATAGATGGTGCGGTCCACGTTTTCCCGGCAGCCGTTGCGCACGCGCCCCACGGCCTCGGGATCAGGCAGGGCGTACCATAGCTCCCGGCCACTCTGGCGCACTTGGGCCGCCACAGGCGCCAGCACGGCGGCCGCTGCGGCCACCTTGTCCGCTTCCTCGGGGCTGTAGGCCTCCACGGCCAGCTCCGGCGAAGCAATGTAGTCCATGGTGCTGACCACCGCGCAATGCACATCCAGCTCTTCCATGAGCTCGGGCAGGCGCTTCACGGCTTCCAGCTGCGAGGGCAGGAGCAGATAGGCCAGATGCACTTCCAGATGGACGCCCTGCTTCTTGCGGCGCACCTCCTGCAGGCAGCGGATGGCCTCGCAGACCCGGCTGAAGGGGATGCCCTGACGGCTGGCGTTGCTGGCCTCGTCGGTACCGGCCAGGGAAAAGGCCACCACGTCCATGCCGCTGTCCACGATGGCGGCGGCCAGGGCCTCGTCCATGTGCTGGCCGCAGGTGGTGGTGGACACGGCACAGCCCGCCCGCCGGGCCACGCTGACGAAATCCATGAAGCGGGGATGCAGGAAGGGCTCGCCCCAGCCCTGCAGGTGGACACGGCCGCACTGGCGCATGAGCGGCCAGAGGGCGGCGAAGGTCTCGGCGCTCATGAGGCGCGACTGCCAGACATCTTTTTTGGTGGTGTGCGGGCAGTAGGTGCAGCGGCAGGCGCAAACGGACGAGACCTCCACCTGCATGCAAAGCAGAGGCGTGGACCGTCCCGTGAAGGCCTCGCGCAGCCACTGGCGCAGTCCCGGCCCAGGCAGGGCCTTGGGGCTCAGGGGATCGGGCGTGCTCATGCGGCCTCCTCGCCGCCCAGCAGGCGGCGCAGGCGGGAGAACCAGCCGCCCCCCGAGGTGGTGGCGCGGGTGCTCCAGCCGGTCTCCAGACAGGGCAACGCCGGGCGGGCATGCCACTTGCGCTTGAAGAAGCGGATGCCGGGATCGATGCCCAGGCCCAGGCAGAAGCGCATATGCCCGCGGGCCTCGGCCTCGCTGACCAGCCCGGCCAGCAGCGCGTCGGCGCAGCCGGGCACGGCATCCTGCCGCCGGAAGGCGAACATGTAGAAGGCCGTGGTCAGGGAGGCGTAATCGCCCACGGCAAAGGCCTGGAGGCTGTTGTCCTCCCGGTGACGGGCGGCCCAGAGCTGCACGTCGGGATGGGAGCCCACATAGCTTTCCAGATGGCTGAAGATGTGCACCGTGCCCGGCTCGAAGGGCTTGCGGCGCAAAAAGTCCTGCACCAGCGCGGCGTGATCCGGCTGCCAGGCCTCGCGTACCACCTCCACGTCGCGCAGGGCGCGGCGCTCCATGTTGCGCAGCTTCTGCCACGGCAGGGAGCCATCCTCGCGCAGCAGGGGCAGCTCAAGGTCCCAGTAGGCGTCCGGCGTGCCCGTGCTCGCATCCTGCGGGGCCCGTGTGGGCCGCACCGGGGCCAGGACGGTGATCTGCCGCACCTCCGGCAGGGCAAGGGCCGCATCCACAGCGGCATCCACACGCAGCTGCACGCCCTCCGCCGTGGCGGCCTCGGCGCTCTGGCGCACGCTCACGGCCTCCAGACGGGCGGCCGCATCCGTGGCCTCCTTCACTCCGGCGGTAGCCGCTTCCAGATCCGGCCCGCCGGAAAAGGTCTCCAGCATGGCCGCATCGTAGGCCACCAGCACCAGATGCCCTTCCAGCAGATAGGCGGGGAAACCGGCGCAGGCCAGCGGCCGGGAACCGGCCACGGCCGCCACATAGTGCAGCAGCTGTTCCGGGACCACGGCCTCGGCCGTGAAATGCTGCAATCCCTGTGAAAACATGATGGTCTCCTTGTGGCGGAGCGCCCGGGCCACGGCCTGCGCCAGCAGAGCACGGACCGGCGGGACGCCCCCGGCTGTCAGCGATCCCCGTCAGCGGGGATGCGGTAAAGATCGTCCTCGCCACGCAGGCGGGCCCGCATCCTGTGGATCCAGGTGGGCCGCACCTGCCGCACCGTGAAGCCGTCCTCGGTAAGCATGCGGCGCAGGCGCAGCATGTGGGCCGCGCCCACGAAGACGGCGGCCCCGCCCTTTTCGATGAAGGGCCTCATGCGCTCGCGGAAACGCTGGTCGCGGAAGTCGATGACCTGCTGCGTGCGCGTGGGGAATTCCGTGCTGGTGCCCATCATGGGTTCCAGCTCCCCGCGCAGGTAATGGTAGATATTGCGCTTCATGTAGGAGCGCCACTGGCCGCAGTGGCGGAAGAAATCCAGCACGCGCGGCACGGGCACCACTTCCAGGGAATGGAGCTGCTCTTCCATGGTCTCCATGCCCAGCACGGTCTTGCCCATGTCGCGAGCCAGATGCCAGGCCTCCAGATCCACGGAATCGCGCCAGCCCTGCCGCTCCAGGAAGGCCGTCCAGAGGGAGAAGAAGGCGTACCAGTGCCGGGTGGTATGCAGGCGTTCCCGCACGTCCGGCGCGTCCTCCCACTCCATGTTCAAAAAGCGCGCCACCGGCCCGCGCACGCCGCAGACCACGCGCTCCAGCCGCCGGATCTCGGCCTCGGTCATTAGGCTGTCCAGCGGCACGGCCCCGGGATCGGGAGATTTGCCGCAGGCCTCCACCTGCGCCAGGCTCTCGGCATCCAGCGGGCCTTCAAAGATGACGGTGTCCACCTTGCGGAACAGACGGCGGAACGAGTCGGCAAAGGAATAGCAGAAGAAATGCGCCGTGCCGCAGATCCAGGAGCGGCGGCCCTGCTTCTCCAGCTCCCAGAGCATGGCAAAGGGGCGCTGGTCGGGCAGCCTGTCCAGTATCTGGCGCTTGGAAAGGCCCTCGTCACTGCGCTCCACCAAGGCCTGCATGAGCTCGTCCAACACCACCTTATGCACGTCGGCGCGCGGCCGCTCCTGCCACTGGGCCATGACGTAGGAGAGCTGCGGCGTTCCGCCCCACTTGCGCTTGAAGCGGGTGATGCCTTCGTTGACGCCCAGGCCCAGCTGGACGAAGTCACAGCCCGCCGCGCGGGCCTTCTCCAGCATGACGGCAAAGAGCGCGTCCCCGGCATGGGGCACGGGATGGCTGCGCGAACGGGCGCCCACGATATAGCTGACGAAGGCGGGCGTGCTGTAATCCAGCACCAGACAGGCCACCAGGCGGTCGCCGTCCCAGGCGTTGAGCAGGCGCACGTCGGCGCCTTCGGCGGCCAGCATCTGCGGCGTGCGGGCAAAGAGCTCGCGCACGTTGGCCCGCAGTACGGCCCGGCCCATAAACTCGGCCCACAGGCGGCGATGCTGCGGCCCGAACTCGCGCGTCTCGTCGATGCGCAGGCGTTCCCGGGCCTTGCTCACGGGCGAGCGCAGACGCGGCGGCACGGGCGCATCGGCCGGAAGGGTGTAGAACACGTCCCGCTCCAGCACGTTGTCCGCCAGACGCGGCGGCAGGTCGGGCCCCACGGCAAAGCAGGCCGTGGCCCCGGTCTCGCGCAGGGCCCCGGACAAGGCGGCCTCGAAACGCTGGTGGCTGTACTCGCCGCCGTCCCGCAAGGGGTAGGCGATGGCCATGAGCCAGTCTTCGGCGGCGTAAAAGACGAAGTGATCCACCATCAGCACCCGGCCCCCGGAAACGGCCTGCATGAAGGGCGCGGAATGCTCGGGGACCACGGCGCGGGCAAGGATGTCGGTGACGGGATTCATGACGCGGCCTCACTGCTGGAGTGCGGAAAGGATGCTCTTCGCATCTTTTCGCAGGATAGCCGCTTTGACGGCGGGCCGCAATGCGGGGTGAGGCGAAGGGATGCGGGCCTTTCGGATTCCGGCGTTTGCTGCTAGCAATAGACGGAGCTCTCCGCAAATTTCATCCCCAACAAGGATATGTCATGAATAATGCATGCACATCCCGCTGGTGCCGCCGGTCTCGCATCATCATCAAACGGCAGTGGCGACGTTTTGAAAAACATCCCATGCGGCTTTTCTGGTGGCTGACGGGTATAATTACAGCCATTTTCATTCTCTGCATCATTTTTGCCGGGAGTAGTGAGACAGCCTACACGGCTTTTGGCAGTTATTTTACCGCGCTGGCATTCGTGGGCGTCATCGTGACCGTGCTCTTACAACGTGCGGAATTACAGGAGCAGCGCAAGGAACTGCGCGCCCAGCGCATCGAACTGGAAGGCCAGAAGCGTGAACTGGAGATCCAGAACCGCACTGCCCAGCTCCAGCGCTTTGAGAACAGCTTCTTCCATCTTTTAGCAAATTTTAAATCGACTACAAATGAAAGCAGGAGTGCATTATTTTACCATCTTATACGTAATGCTAGAATCCAAGAGAATGCAAACTGCAAAATTTTTATAAACAATATATTTCCACATGCAAAAACAGAATCAAAAAAATTTTTACTTGAATATTATGAAATTATACATTTTATTTATACACATGATGTTTTTAAACAAAATAAAATAGATATGTTAAAATATATATCACTTTTAAACACACTACTAACAAATAGCGAATACGCTCTCCTTTTTTATGATGCCATTCGAGATGATAAAAAAATAAAAATCATCAATGAATTACATCTTTTTTCCCGCTACTCCCTGTTGAATGAAAGCCACCCTCCCTGCAAACCGGAACACATCCTGTTCTTTTCACCACAGGCCTTTGGCGAAGATTACGAAGAATACATCAGGCGACATAACCTGCAAGGCAAAACGCTGGAAGACTTTCTCCAGTAGTAAGCAGCCGGGGCGGCAGCTCTCCTTGCTGCCTTCCGCGTCATCTTTCCATAGCTGCACAAGCGACATTTTCTAAAAGAACTTCTTTCAGACACAAAAGGCCGGTGCATATGCACCGGCCTTTTCATTCTCAGGCATGCCTCTGGCCTCCTGCTGCATCAGGAAAGAACTTTTTTGGTCACAGCAAGACCCGGCATATCCCCCCTGCCCTCGTCGCCTGTTGAGCACGCCGTTTAACGGCGTGCCACCACAGCACCGGAGCCTTGCCGCATCGTTGCGCTTGACCTACCCGTGATGCCGGGCAGCAGCCGCCATCCGGGGACCCAAAGGCACGCAGCCTGCCGTGCTCAGGCAGGCGCGCCTACCCCAGCGCCCGCACCAGACAGACCAGGCCCGCCACGGCGATGACGCAGAGCAGCACCTTGCGAAATGCCTGCTGGGAGATGTGCTTGACCACGGGGAAGGCGATGCAGGTGCCCAGGATGACGCCGGGCGCGCCGTACATGGCGCAGGTGAGCACCGTGGGCGTGTAGAAACCGGCCATGCCCTGCAGCACCAGGGTCACGGTGGCGCGCAGCACGAAGAAGACGCCCAGCGTGCCCAGCAGCACGCGCGGTTCCCAGCCCATGCACAGACCGTAGGCCCCCACGGGCGGGCCGTCGAAGGCAATGGCCGTGCCCAGCAGGCCGGAGCCGAAACCGGCCACGGCGCCCAGCGCCCGGGGATGGGCGATGGTGCCGCGGGCGCGGAAGGTCTTCTGCCAGTAGACGTAATAGAGCAGGAGCAGGCCCACGGCGCCTTGCAGCACGGGGCCGGAACAGATCTGGAGGATGTAGAGCCCGGCAAAGGACCCGGGCACCGAGGCCAGCAGCATGGGCCACAGGGCGCTGACGCGACAGAAGCGGAAATGCAGGCTGGCCAGACAGATGTCCATGACCATGTTGACGATGCAGGTCAGGGCGATGGCCTCATGCACCGGCAGGAGCATGGCCAGAAAAGGAAAGGCCACCATGGCGCCGCCGATGCCGCTGACGCCGGACACGAAACCGCCCGCTATCCAGGCGAGGAACACACAGATCTCCGTCATCCCGGGCATACGCCCCTCCTGCGGCCACGGGCCGCCCCCATCAGTGGATGAATCAAACTTCAGTCGCTTGCCGCTTCGTCGGCGGACAGCCGGTGGCGGGACGTCAGACGCACGGCAAGGCGACTCCCCCGTATGGGATGTCCAGTTCCCGTCAGGGCCCCCTCCCTACGGCGCTCACGCCCTCAGGAAAACGGCGGGGCCACCGGCTACCTGTGCCTGAGGCCTGCCCGCTCCGCAGAGGGCTGCCGCCGGAGCGCCCGGCCTTTTCGCATCGTACAGCATCTCTTCCCGCACGCATGGCCTGCGGGGCCTTCCGGCCGCGGCCTCTCCCCTGCCCGCCCTGCATGCCTGCAGTACGGACCGCGCAGTCCATGCTTAGGGAGGTCGCGGCCTTTTGGCAACAGGGAAGGAGGAAAAAAGACATAAAAAAAGGGAGCCTGTCCAGTGGACAGGCTCCCCACGTATTCGCCCTGATGGCGGCAGTCGCCAGCTTCAGGACGGCGTCGTCAGACGGGGAAGCCGGCGCTTACGGCAGCTCTTCGCGATGGCGTTGCCGCCGGGGCAGAAGCCCCTGCCGTTCTCGCCCGGGACATCCCCGCGCGGCTAGGCCTGGTCGGCGGTCAGGACCACTTCCTTGTTCTCGCCGTAGCTCAGCGTGAAGGCAGTCCCGTACTTTTCCAGAAAATCCTTCTCCGCGGCGAAGGGAACGCCGTCGATGTCGATCTGCACGTCTTCGTCCTCATCAAATTCGTCCATGCCCAGACCGAGCACGATCTTGGCATGTCAGCCACCACCGACCTTGTATTCGCGCAGACGCACACAAGTACCTTCGTCTTCATCTTCCAGCATGCCGCGAAGCTTTTCCAGCATGCTCTCGTCAACAGTAACGGTGAACATTGTTTTCTCCATCAAGGGTTATACGATGACAAGGACAAGACCGTGACGGGCAAAGCGCTCTTCCGCGGCCTTGAGACCTTCAGGGGTATATTGCTGCACATCGGGGTAAGGCTTGCCCAGGGCGGCGTACTTGCTCTTGCCGAAGGCATGGCAGGGCATGATCTCCACCTGCTTGCGGCCGAAACGCCCCAAAAAGGCCGCCATGGCCGCCAGATTCTCGTTGGAATCGTTGAGGCCCGGCATCAGGGGCATGCGCACGCGCACGTTGAAGCCGTTCTCAAGCAGGGTGCGAACGTTCTCCAGGATCAGCTCGTTGTTGGCGCCGGTCCACTGCTTGTGCTTGACCGGATCCATGTGCTTGATATCGAAGAGGAACAAATCGACGTGCTCGGCAACCTTCAGCAGCGTCTTGGTGGGAACGTAGCCGCAGGTCTCGACGGCGGTGTGGTAGCCGCGCTTATGGCAGGCGACCAGCAGGCTCAAGGCGGCCTCGGGCTGGGCCAGCGCCTCGCCGCCGGACAGCGTGATGCCGCCGCCGGACATGCGGTAGAAATCCGCATCCTGGTCGAAGAACTCCAGCAGCTCGTCGATCGACTTGTCCTCGCCCATGATCTTCAGGGCGTTGTGCAGGCAAGCCTCCTCGCACAGATGGCATCCCATGCACTGGACGTCGCGGCGGACCTTGTGCTCGCCCGCCACCATCTGGTGGATGTCGACGGGGCACACGTCCACGCATGCGCCGCAGTTGACGCATGCCGAGGCCTTGAACATGACCTCGTGCCCGCGATGCTGGCTCTCGGGAGTGGAGCACCATGCGCACCGCAGCGGGCAGCCCTTGAAAAACGCCATCGACCGAACGCCGGGGCCGTCGTACATGTTGTACTTCTGAAGGTTGAATATACGAGCTTTACGCTCTACATTCGCTTGCTCAAGACTCAACGCCCTACCTCCTTGTGTGTTCCGGCGCCCGGTCGGTTCTTCTTGCTATAAGGCAATCTCTCGCTAAAACTTGGTGAGCATGGTGCGGCTGATGATCTCGTCCTGAACGTCCTTGCACAGCTCGACAAAGAACGCGCTGTAGCCGGCGACGCGGACCACCAGGTCGCGATGCTCCTCGGGGTGCTCCTGGGCATCAAGAAGGGTCTTGTTGTCCAGGTAGTTGAACTGCATCTCGCCGTTGCCGTACATGCAGGCGGTGCGAAGCAGGGTTACCAGGCCGTTCTCGCCCTCGGGGGTGTCCAGCAGGCCGGCCATCAGCTTGAAGTTGTGGACCATGCCGATGTTCATGCTGTCGTTGGCCATCTTGGAGACGGACTTGATGATGGCCGTGGGGCCGTTGAAGTCCGCGCCCTGGGTGGGGCTGATGCCGTCGGACAGCGGGGTCCAGGCGCGGCGGCCGTTGGCGGACGCACCGGTCAGCTGACCGAAGGGCGTGTTGTTGGAGATGGACAGCGTGCCGTGGGACAGGCGCGAGTACAGGGTCTTGAACTGGCTGTGGATATGCTCGGTGTAGTGGACGATGTCCGCGCAGATGTTGTCCACGTAGTCGTCGTCGTTGCCGTACTTGGGAGCCTTCAGGCAGTCCTGGCGCATCTGCTCGTAGCCCTCGAAGTCCGCCTTGAGGCCCTCGTTGAGCTCCTCAAGCGTGTACTTGTGCTCATCAAAGACCAGCTTCTTGATAGCGGCCATGGAGTCCGCGTAGGTCGCAAGTCCGCTCCACACCACGCCGGGACCGAAGTTGTACATGGCGCCGCCGGCCGAGACGTCGCGGCCGTGCTCCATGCAACCCTCGAACATGATGGACATCAGGGGCTTGGGGGCCATATCGCGATGGACGCGCTGGGAGATGACGGTGGCCACGGAGGTCCACTTGGTCATGTAGTAGATGGTCTCCTTGACCGCGTGCTCGAACTCCTCGTAGGTGGAGTACTGGGACAGCGGGCCCAGGTCCGGAGTGACCTGCTTGCCGTACCACAGGGGCACGCCGTGGTTGAGCGTGAGCTCGATGGCGATGGGCCACTGGGTGTAGGAGGTGGAGGTCCACTGATACAGGCGGCCGGACTTCTGGGGCTCGACGCAGCCCATCATGCAGTAGTCGCGAGAGTCCTCGACGGAGATGCCCTTGGCAAGCATCATCTTGATATGGGAGTCGTCGAAGTGGCATGCGGGGAAGCCCATGCCGGAGCGAACGACGTCGACGATCTTGCGCAGGTACTTCTCGGGAGACTTGTTGTGGATGCGGCAAGCCAGCGAGGGCTGGTAGATCTTGACGTGGCGCACCGCGTCCATCAGCAGGTAGGTGAGGTCGTTGGTGGCGTCAGCGCCTGCGCGGGTCACGCCGCCCACGGTCATGTTGACAAAGGGCTGGTAGCCGGCGAAGAACTTGGAAGAGGCCTCGCTGGTGACCCACATCATCTCGCTCATCTTGATGAGCATGCAGCCAGCCAGGTCGAATGCCTGGTAGTTGTTGAGGCGACCGGACTCGATATCGGCCTTGTAGAACGGATACATATACTGGTCGACGCGACCGATGGACATGCCGGTCTGGTTCTCCTCGACGGGGAGCAGGGACTCGATGACCCAGACGGACTGGATCGCCTCCCAGAAGGTGGTGGGCTTGTGGGCGGGAACGTTGCGCAGGTTAGCGGCGATCTGCTCCAGCTCGGCGCGGCGGCGGGGGTTCTGCTCGCTGCGGGCCTTCTCCAACGCGTAGTCGGACAGGCGGCGGGCGTAGATCATGACGCCCTCGGTGGTCTCGACGATGGACTTGTAGAAGTAGATCTTATCGAGGTCATCGGGATTCTCGTAATCCAGATGGGCCAGGTGCTCCTTGGCCTCGTCCTGGATGTCCTGCATACCCTTCTTCATCAGGATGACGTCGTAGCCCGGGTTGGAGTCGCCGCCGCCGTTGACCTGGTGATAGGAGCAATCGGAAACAAAGGACTCGCCGGAGAGCTCCCAGACGCCCGCCTCGCGGTACTGGTCCTCGCAGTACTCGTCCAAAGACTTGCCCTCCCAGAACGGGAAGAGCTCCTCGCGCATGTACTTCTTATCCTCTTCGGAGATGAAGAAGGGGTCCTGCGGACGGGTGCCGATGGTGTCGATCTCGTCGCGCAGCCAGCGCCAGGCGATGTCGGGAGAGAACGCGCCGGCGCGAGGAGCGCCGCAGGGGGAGCCGACGATCAACTCGTCGTCCTGGATGACCAGCGGGGCG
>OGZI01003782.1_pt1 | contig 10174 bp, 9 predicted proteins | sample 1576711 | NCBI WGS metagenome assembly OGZI01 (sample SAMEA3541482, study PRJEB24748) | human gut metagenome | biome: human gut; feature: human-associated habitat; material: faeces | place: China | collected 2012
GGTGAGCTAAAAAGCTCACCTTTTTTACGTCTGAAGAAAATCAGAATGCGTAGTTCAAGTTCATACCGTACAACCAGGCTTTCCCTTCAGATTCAAAGGAGTATGGGCCTTCTTCGAATTTCACTTTCTGACCGTGCATATAAGAGATACCAACATCCAACGATGCATCCTTATTAAAGGCGTAGGTTGTACCCGCGCTCAGCCAGAAGCGGTCCTGATCCGGAATAGAGATGGAACGACGGTTTGCCGGAACCGGGCTATCATCAAAGGCGATACCGGTACGGAACGTCCAGGTATCATCATAGTAATAGGTAGTACCGAGTGCGATGCGATAGGAGTCTTTGAAGCCTTCTTCTTTATAGAACAAGGTTTGGCCGTTGTTGCCTTTTGCTTTCAGCTCCTGGAACTGACTCCAGCTGGTATAAGCCATGCTGTAGTGAACCGCCCACTGTGGTGCAACGCGGTTATAGCCTGAAAACTCCCACATTTCTGGCAGGTTCAGATCAAGTGAACCATCGATCGTACTGCCGTTGGTTCCTGCTGGCAGGCTCGCGAACACCGGACGCAACTGCGCAGGAATACGGTCCATTGATGGCAGATTGCTGCGGTAATCACCGTTGAAGTCAATTTTTACTTCAGAACGGTAGGTGAAACCGTAGCGGTTATCTTTATCTACTTCATAAAGAAGGCCAGCATTCCAACCGAAGCCCCACTCGTCACCTTTCAGGCGCGCAATCTGTGTATCTGCCGGATATTGCGCGGCCAGTGATGGAGGAATTCTGCCCCCGGAGCCTGCAACGATCTGCTGTGGTAAATCGCCAGCATAGCGTTCAAGCTTCGCTTTTGCATAGACGGCGTTTAAACCGAGACCGAAGCTAAAATGATTGTTCAGGCGATAAGCACCGCTCAGGTTTAGATTGAGCGTTTCCAGATCGGTTTTCCCGCCCATCGAGCCTGCTGTGTAATTATTGTTAAACTCCGTAGCCAGGCCGTAGTTAGAGGTGACTGAGGCCCCCCAACCAAACTGATCGTTAATCGGAGCAACAAAATGCACGTTCGGTATCCAGGCTGTTGGGGCGATATTATCCTGGCTGGCGTCATTGCCAATACGCGAGCGACCGGAAATATCTACATCCGGGTCAACGAAAATTGCACCCGCAGAAAAAGTAGGGCGATCGAACATCATAATCAGTGCCGGGTTACGACTGGCGTTTCCTGCATCATCCGCAATTGCGCCTTCACCCGAATATGCCCGGCCAAGGCCAGAGGAAGAAAATTCGTTTAACTGAAAGCCTGCAGACCAGGCCTGTGTGGAGATAATTGCCACTGCGACTGCGAGAGCAGACTTTGTAAACAGGGTTTTCTGGCTCATGACCATAACCTCATAGATTTATTTTTATACAAACAATGTTACATACCGTAACAGGAGCGCGAAGTGTAGGGTCTGAGGTACGACTTAGAAATCAGACCAGTGGCGTGAGTATAGGTCGGACCAGCTGGAATGTTGCAAGTATGTTTATAAATATTTTCAAATTTGATCAGAGAAACGCGATCCAGCTGGCAAAATTGCGGGGGTGCGCACTCACCTGTTTGGGCGATTTTTGTTTTAGATCATTTTTAAGTGTGATTTCGGTCACTTATCGCATTTCATACAATTAACGACTGGAGAGGCGAATAATGGGAGCGTAAAATATCCCTATCGTTTATCTGGCACCTCAGGTGCGAATACAGAGGAAATCTACAATGAGTAAATGCAGTGCTGATGAAACCCCGGTTTGCTGCTGTATGGATGTTGGCACCATCATGGACAACTCCGATTGCACCGCGTCCTACAGCCGTGTGTTCGCGAATCGCGCAGAGGCAGAAGAAACACTGGCCGCTCTGACTGAAAAGGCACGTGGCGTGGAATCTGAGCCTTGCCAAATCACTTCGACCTTTACTGAAGAGTCAGAAGGTGTGCGTCTGGATATCGACTTTGTTTTTGCCTGTGAAGCTGAAACGCTGATCTTCCAGCTGGGCCTGCGTTAATCCCCCTCTGCAAAAGCCCTTGCTATCTGATAGCAAGGGCTTTTTCGTAACTGTCAGTGATTATTCACTGTGTCTTAGCTCCCACTTTCTTTTCTCCCCGCTTGGCTAAATGTAAAAAATTGGTTAAGACTATGATCAGGTCAGACCACTTATTTTATTTTTTTACAGGGGAGTGTTATGAGTCAGGCTTTACCGCTGGTTACCCGCCAGGGCGACCGTATTGCCATTGTAAGTGGATTGCGTACGCCATTTGCTCGTCAGGCTACCGCGTTTCATGGCATTCCCGCCGTTGATTTAGGAAAAATGGTCGTCGGTGAGCTGCTGGCGCGCAGCGAAATTCCTGCCGATGTGATCGAGCAACTGGTTTTTGGCCAGGTGGTGCAAATGCCTGAAGCACCAAATATTGCTCGTGAAATTGTGCTGGGAACCGGTATGAATGTACATACCGATGCATACAGCGTGAGCAGGGCCTGCGCGACCAGTTTCCAGGCGGTGGCGAATGTCGCGGAAAGCCTGATGGCGGGGTCTATTCGTGCTGGAATTGCGGGTGGTGCGGACTCCTCGTCAGTCTTGCCTATTGGCGTTAGTAAAAAGCTGGCGCGGGTGCTGGTGGATGTCAATAAGGCCCGGACAACCGGTCAACGCCTTAAACTCTTTTCCCGATTGCGCTTACGTGACCTGATGCCTGTGCCGCCGGCCGTCGCCGAGTATTCCACCGGTTTGCGTATGGGGGATACGGCTGAGCAAATGGCCAAAACCTATGGTATTACCCGAGAGCAGCAGGATGCTCTGGCGCACCGCTCTCATCAGCGTGCCGCTCAGGCATGGGCTGAAGGAAAGCTGGCAGATGAGGTAATGACTACCTACGCGCCACCGTTTAAAGATCCTTTTTCAGAAGATAACAACATTCGCGGTAACTCTACGCTGGCCGATTACGCCAAACTACGTCCGGCGTTTGACCGCAAGCACGGCACCGTCACCGCGGCAAACAGTACCCCGCTAACGGACGGCGCAGCCGCCGTGATCATGATGACGGAGTCGCGTGCGAAAGAGTTGGGGCTGGTGCCGCTGGGGTACTTGCGTAGTTTTGCTTTTACCGCCATCGATGTCTGGCAGGACATGCTGCTGGGACCGGCGTGGTCAACACCGCTTGCCCTGGAGAGAGCCGGTCTGACGATGGCAGATTTAACCCTGATCGATATGCATGAAGCCTTTGCCGCGCAAACGCTGGCGAATCTTCAGCTGTTGGGTAGCGAACGTTTTGCCCGCGACGTGCTGGGCAGGAGGCATGCCACTGGCGAGGTTGATGACAGTAAATTTAACGTGCTGGGTGGATCGATTGCCTATGGACACCCCTTTGCTGCCACCGGTGCGCGCATGATCACTCAAACCCTCCATGAGCTGCGTCGTCGTGGCGGCGGTTTTGGTTTAGTGACAGCCTGTGCAGCTGGTGGTCTGGGTGCGGCAATGGTTCTGGAGGCGGAATAATGGAAATGACATCGGCTTTTACACTAAACGTACGTCTGGATAACGTTGCTGTTGTCACCATTGATGTGCCCGGAGAGAAAATGAACACCCTGAAAGCGGAGTTTGCTTCTCAGGTACGGGCCATTCTGAAACAAATCCGCGATAACAAAGCATTGCGTGGTGTGGTGTTTATTTCGGCTAAACCCGATAACTTCATTGCCGGGGCGGATATCAACATGATTGGTAGCTGTCGCAGCGCGCAGGAAGCCGAAACGCTGGCCCGTCAGGGGCAGCAGATGATGGCGGAAATTAATGCTTTACCGATCCCGGTTATCGCCGCGATTCATGGTGCATGCCTCGGCGGTGGCCTGGAGATGGCGCTGGCGTGCCACAACCGTATTTGTACCGATGATGCTAAAACCGTACTGGGTTTACCGGAAGTACAACTTGGCTTGTTGCCCGGCTCCGGTGGTACGCAGCGGCTGCCGCGCCTGATTGGCGTCAGTACCGCACTGGATATGATCCTCACCGGAAAACAATTACGCGCAAAACAGGCGCTGAAAGTTGGTTTAGTGGATGAAGTTGTACCGCATTCCATTTTGCTGGAAGCGGCCGTTGAACTGGCTAAAAAGGACAGTTCTGCGCAACGAACACTGCCCGTGAGAGAGCGAGTGTTGGCGGGGCCGCTGGGGCGGGCGCTGTTGTTCCGCATGGCCAGTAAAAAGACGGCGCAAAAAACGCAAGGTAACTACCCTGCAACAGAACGTATCCTTGAGGTCATCGAAACCGGGCTAGCGCAAGGCAGCAGTAGCGGTTACGACGCTGAGGCACGTGCGTTTGGTGAGCTGGCGATGACATCCCAGTCTCAGGCGCTACGGCACATCTTTTTTGCCAACACCGACGTGAAAAAGGATCCGGGAAGCGATGCGAAGCCCGGTCCGCTGGACAGCGTTGGCATTTTGGGCGGCGGTCTGATGGGGGGCGGTATTGCTTATGTGACGGCCTGTAAAGGCGGCTTGCCTGTGCGCATCAAAGATATAAACGCTAAGGGAATCAACCACGCGCTGAAGTACAGCTGGGATCAGCTTGAAACGAAGGTTCGCCGCCGTCATATCAAAGCCAGCGAACGCGATAAACAACTGGCGCTGATTTCGGGATCGATCGACTACCGTGGCTTTGCGCATCGCGATTTGATTATTGAAGCCGTGTTTGAAGATCTGTCGCTAAAACAACGGATGGTGGCAGAAGTTGAGCAAAATTGCGCACCTCATACCGTTTTTGCTTCTAACACCTCATCTTTGCCCATTGGCGATATTGCTGCGAATGCTACCAGGCCTGAACAAGTGATTGGTTTACACTTTTTTAGTCCGGTGGAAAAAATGCCGTTGGTCGAAGTGATCCCACATGCCACGACCTCCGAGCAGACGATTGCAACTACCGTTAAGTTAGCGAAAAAACAGGGCAAAACGCCGATAGTGGTCAGAGATAAGGCCGGCTTTTACGTTAACCGCATTTTAGCGCCTTACATTAACGAAGCGATTCGTATGTTGACCGAGGGCGAGCGGGTCGAAACCATAGACGCCGCGCTGGTTAAGTTTGGTTTTCCAGTTGGGCCAATCCAACTTTTGGATGAGGTCGGAATTGATACGGGCACTAAAATTATACCAGTGCTTGAGGCTGCATATGGAGAACGTTTTAGCGCGCCTGCAAATGTTGTTGCTTCAATTTTGAATGACGATCGCAAAGGTAGAAAAAATGGTCGGGGTTTCTATCTTTATGGTGCGAAAGGGCGTAAAAGCAAAAAACAGGTCGACCCTGCAATTTATACGCTTATTGGCGTTCAGGGTCAGGGCCGACTTACCGCTGCGCAGGTAGCAGAGCGGTGCGTCATGTTAATGCTCAATGAAGCTGCTCGTTGTTTCGACGAGAAGATAGTCCGTAGCGCACGTGATGGCGACATCGGCGCTGTATTTGGTATTGGTTTTCCGCCATTCCTCGGCGGCCCGTTCCGGTATATGGATTCACTCGGCGCGGGAGAAGTGGTTGCGACTCTGCAACGGCTGACCACGCAATACGGCTCGCGGTTTGCGCCGTGTGAACAGTTATTGCAGATGGCGGCACACAGTGAAAAATTCTGGAATATTGGGGAAACTGACCTGAATTCATGAGGTCAAAGGTAGGATGAATCCGCACTGAATGTATGGCTCGCGCTCAAAATGTAAACAGAGATTGACTATACTTACGCCGTTGAGGTAAAAAACAGCGTTTCATTCGGTGAATGGATAAGGCACAATGCCGGCCACCATATCGTTACCACAGCCAATAGGGGCTGTGAATAAAGGTAGTGGTGATTCTGGTTAACAAAAGCGGTGCAATATGCAAGTTTTTATCATGCGTCACGGCGACGCGGCCCTCGATGCCGCCAGTGATTCGGTTCGTCCCTTAACCTCCTGTGGTTGTGACGAATCTCGCCTGATGGCGAACTGGCTGAAAGGTCAAAAAGTGGATATCGAACGTGTTCTGGTGAGCCCGTTCCTACGAGCCGAACAAACGCTGGATGTGGTGGGGGAGTGTATGAACCTGCCAACCGGTGTGGATGTTTTGCCGGAGTTGACTCCTTGCGGCGATGTCGGTCTGGTCAGTGCCTATTTACAGGCTCTGGCCAATGAAGGTATCGCCACGGCACTGGTTATCTCTCACTTGCCTTTAGTGGGGTATCTGGTGTCTGAGCTTTGCCCAGGTGAAACACCGCCGATGTTTACCACATCAGCGATTGCCAGCGTAACGCTTGATGAGAGCGGGAAGGGTACTTTTAACTGGCAGATGAGCCCGTGTAACCTGAAAATGGCAAAAGCGATTTAAAAAGGTTGGTATCGGATAAGGCGCAGCCGTCATCCGAAAATGCAAAGAGCCGCAAACGCGGCTCTTTCTGTTTTTCTGCATCACGGAAGTTCGGGCGGTAGCCACTCTTCTACTTCAATTAGCACCAGCAGCGCGGCGTCGCCACCGTACTCTTTCGGTGCCTGATGAAAAGCCATCACGTGCGGATGCTGGGCCAGCCAAAGCGGCGTTTGCTGTTTCAAAATATGTTTTCCGTGGCCATGCATCACGCAGGCGCAAAATACATGCTCACGACGACAGGCGGCAATCAGCGCGCCTAACTCTTGTTTGGCCTGCTGCTGGGTCAGCCCATGCAGATCGAGAAACAGCTCCGGAGAGTAATCGCCACGGCGCATTTTCTTCAGTTCGAAATGGCTGACGTCGGCACGCAGGTATCTTACCGGGCCGTCCGTATTCAGCAGCGGCTGAAACTCATCCGAGAAATAGTGGCTGGCATCAGCCTGCTCCTGTAGCAGTCTTTTAACCGGAACCTCGGCAATTTTTTTACGTGGAGGTCGGTGAACAATGGTGTCCTGTTTAATTTTACGCGTGCCGGTCATCAGCTGGCGAAACAGCGTCTGATCCTCCTCGCTGAGCGATGTTTTCTTTTTCATTCGAGAGTCTCAACTTTTATTTTCCATTAGTTTAACCCGACTCGGCGGGCATCCGATCGCTTAAAACGCAATTTTCGCGCTCAGGCCCTGTGTGAATGCTGATTTATCGCCGTCTTCGTGGCAAACTAGCCGCCGAAATTAATACGAGCATGCCCTGGAGGAATACGTGGATAAAATTTTCGTCGATGAAGCAGTGAGTGAACTGCATACCATTCAGGACATGTTGCGTTGGGCGGTCAGCCGTTTTAGCGCGGCGAACATCTGGTATGGCCATGGCACGGATAACCCATGGGACGAGGCCGTACAACTGGTGCTGCCGTCACTTTATTTGCCGTTGGATATTCCGGAAGACATGCGTACAGCGCGTCTGACCTCCAGCGAGCGTCATCGTATTGTTGAACGCGTGATTCGCCGCGTCAACGAGCGCATTCCGGTTGCTTATCTGACCAACAAAGCCTGGTTCTGCGGGCATGAGTTTTATGTTGATGAACGCGTGCTGGTTCCGCGTTCACCGATTGGCGAGCTTATCAATAACCGCTTTGCGGGCCTTATTAATGAGCAGCCGCAGCATATCCTCGATATGTGTACCGGCAGCGGTTGTATTGCCATTGCCTGCGCGTATGCCTTCCCGGAAGCCGAAGTTGATGCGGTGGATATCTCCACTGACGCGCTGGCGGTGACCGAACACAATATTGAAGAACACGGCCTGATCCATCACGTCACGCCGATCCGTTCCGATCTGTTCCGCGATCTGCTGAAAGTCCAGTATGACCTGATTGTCACCAACCCGCCGTATGTCGATGCGGAAGATATGTCCGATCTGCCAAACGAATATCGTCACGAACCTGAGCTGGGTCTGGCGTCCGGCAGCGATGGGCTGAAACTTACCCGCCGCATTCTGGGGAACGCCCCAGACTACCTGTCAGATAACGGTATTCTGATTTGTGAAGTCGGAAACAGCATGGTACATCTGATAGAGCAATATCCGGATGTACCGTTCACCTGGCTGGAGTTCGACAACGGCGGTGACGGCGTATTCATGCTGACCAAAGAGCAGTTAGTTGCTGCTCGCGAGCACTTCAGCATTTATAAAGACTAATTACACGCGCACATACACAACACGCATAACGGAGCCGTGATGGCAGGAAACACAATTGGGCAACTCTTTCGCGTAACCACTTTCGGCGAATCACACGGGCTGGCGCTCGGTTGTATTGTCGATGGTGTTCCGCCGGGCATTTCTCTGACAGAAGCTGACCTGCAGCACGATCTCGACAGACGGCGTCCAGGCACATCGCGCTACACTACGCAGCGTCGTGAGCCGGATCAGGTGAAAATCCTCTCCGGGGTGTTCGAGGGCGTTACCACTGGCACCAGCATTGGCCTGCTGATCGAAAATACCGATCAGCGTTCACAGGATTACGGCGCGATTAAGGACGTTTTTCGTCCAGGACACGCCGACTATACCTATGAGCAGAAATATGGCCTGCGCGACTACCGTGGTGGCGGACGTTCGTCCGCACGTGAAACAGCGATGCGCGTGGCGGCCGGAGCGATTGCCAAAAAATATCTGGCGGAAAAGTTCGGCGTTGAGATTCGCGGTTGCCTGACGCAGATGGGTGATATTCCTTTGGAGATCAAAGACTGGTCCCAGGTGGAACTTAACCCGTTCTTTTGTCCGGACCCGGATAAACTCGAAGCGCTGGACGAACTGATGCGCGGGCTGAAGAAAGAGGGCGATTCCATCGGGGCGAAGGTGACCGTTGTTGCAAGCGGTGTGCCTGCGGGTCTTGGCGAACCTGTATTCGACCGCCTGGATGCCGACATCGCCCATGCGCTGATGAGCATTAACGCCGTTAAGGGCGTTGAGATTGGCGACGGATTTGACGTTGTTGCGCTGCGTGGCAGCCAGAACCGAGATGAAATCACCAAAGAAGGTTTCCAGAGTAACCATGCGGGCGGCATTCTGGGTGGGATCAGCAGCGGGCAACAAATCATTGCTCATATGGCGCTGAAACCGACGTCCAGTATTACCGTTCCTGGGCGCACTATTAACCGCTTTGGAGAAGAAGTCGAAATGATCACTAAAGGTCGCCACGATCCGTGCGTAGGGATCCGCGCCGTACCGATCGCCGAGGCGATGCTGGCGATCGTATTGATGGATCACCTGCTGCGTCAGCGGGCGCAAAATGCGGACGTGAAGACCGATATTCCACGCTGGTAAGAGATGAAAAAAACGGCACTTGCGGCGCTGGCTCTGTTTGCCAGTACCGCCTGTCTGGCGGCGACGCCCTGGCAGAAAATTACCCATCCGGTTGCGGGCAGCGCGCAGTCTATCGGCGCGTTTTCCAATGGCTGTATTGTTGGCGCAGATACGCTGCCTGTACAGTCAGAACATTATCAGGTGATGCGCACCGATCAGCGTCGTTACTTTGGCCATCCGGATCTGGTGAGGTTTATCCAGCGTCTGAGTAATCAGGCTAATAGTCAGGGGCTAGGCACGGTGTTAATCGGCGATATGGGTATGCCGGCCGGTGGGCGATTCAATGGCGGTCACGCCAGCCACCAGACGGGACTGGATGTGGATATTTTCCTGCAACTGCCGAAAACGCGCTGGACCCAGTCGCAACTGCTGCGGCCGCAGGCGTTAGATCTGGTCTCACAGGACGGCAAACGTGTTGTGCCATCACTGTGGAAACCGGAGATTTTTAGCCTGGTAAGGCTGGCTGCAAAAGATAATGAAGTAACGCGTATTTTCGTGAATCCGGCGATTAAGCAACAACTTTGTCTGGATGCAGGGACCGACAGGGACTGGTTGCGTAAAGTGCGGCCGTGGTTCCAGCATCGTGCGCATATGCACGTGCGGTTACGTTGCCCTGCCGACAGCCTTGAGTGCGAAGATCAACCGTTACCGCCACCGGGTGACGGCTGTGGCGCAGAGCTGCAAAGCTGGTTCGAACCTCCAAAACCTGGAACCACCAAGCCTGAGAAGAAGACACCGCCGCCGTTGCCGCCTTCCTGCCAGGCGCTACTGGACGAGCATGTACTCTAATGGATCATTTTGCCTCTCTGTTTATGGTGTCGCCACTGCTGTTAGGTGTGCTTTTTTTTGTGGCGATGCTGGCAGGTTTTATTGATTCTCTGGCCGGAGGCGGTGGTTTACGCACCATTCCGGCATTGATGGC
>OGZI01003801.1_pt1 | contig 10131 bp, 8 predicted proteins | sample 1576711 | NCBI WGS metagenome assembly OGZI01 (sample SAMEA3541482, study PRJEB24748) | human gut metagenome | biome: human gut; feature: human-associated habitat; material: faeces | place: China | collected 2012
AACTTGAAATAAGTTGAGGAATTGATTGAGAAATCAATTGTCTTAAGGTATCAATATCATTTGTATAGACTGACATTGTATCTCCATGAGGAGTTCTGTCAAAATAACGAATTGGTAAAGATTCCATATGTTCAAACATTTCAATTCTTAAATCTCTTAAGAACCCTTGTGTTACATAAACCATAATACGGTTAAAGGTAAAGGCACAAACAACACCACAAGCATAAAGTGCACCAACACGAATCAAGGCATAGAATAGTCCACTAAAGTCAGGTGAAGAACTCTTTAAAAGGGGAACAATATAATCATCAATCAATGTTTGCATAAACATTGTTCCTTGAACATTAAATAAAGCGTTTCCTACAATACATAGAAAAACAATAACTAAATGGATTTTATATTTACTCCATAACATTTTAAGTAAACGTTTCATTGTTCCTTCTTTCATTATTCTTCCTCCTTCCCTTTCATTTGAGTTTCATAAATTGTACGATAAATTTCATTTGTTTCTAATAATTTATCATGTGTGTCAAAACCATCAACTACTCCATCATTTAAAACAATAATACGACTTGCATTTTGAACTGATGAAATACGTTGTGAAATAATAATTTTTGTTGTATCAGGAATACGTTCATTAAATGATTCTTGAATACTTGCATCTGTAGCTGTATCAACAGCACTTGTTGAATCATCTAGAATTAAAATCTTAGGATTTTTAAGTAATGCTCTAGCAATACATAAACGTTGTTTTTGTCCACCAGATACATTTGAACCACCTTGTTCAATATACGTATTATAACCATCTTCAAAACGATCAATAAACTCATCAGCACAAGCTAAACGACAAGCTTCTTTACATTCTTCTTCTGTGGCATTTTCATTACCCCATCTTAAGTTTTGTAAGATTGTTCCACTGAATAAGACATTCTTTTGTAATACGACAGAAACTTCATCTCTTAAAACTTCAAGATCATAATTACGCACATCTTGTCCACCAACAACAACACTACCTTCATCTACATCATATAAACGTGAAATTAAATTAACTAAACTACTTTTAGCACTTCCCGTACCACCAATAATACCAATTGTTTCACCACTTTTAATATGTAGATCAACGTCTTTTAAAACAGCTTCTCCACTACCATGTTTATAAGAAAAAACAACATGATTGAAATCAATTGAACCATCTTTTACTTCAGTTAAAGCTTCTTGAGGAGATACTAAATCAGATTGTTCATTAATAACTTCAGCAATACGTCTTCCTGAAGCAAGTGACATTGTAATCATAACAAATGCCATTGAAAGCATCATTAATGACATCATAATGTTCATTACATAACTAAATAAACTTGTAAGTTCACCTGTTGTAAGGGTTCCTCCTACAATCGCTTTAGCACCTAACCATGAAAGCATTAAAATTGAACCATAGACAGCAATTAACATTGCTGGGTTATTATAAGATAAAACAGATTCTGCTTTAACAAATAATTTATAAATATTTTGTGCTGCTTTTCTAAATTTTTCATTTTCATATTTTTCTCTAACAAAAGATTTAACAACACGAATACCTACAACGTTTTCTTGAACACTTTCATTTAAAGTATCATATTTAGGAAAAACATCATTAAAGTATTTTGTAGCATGATACATAATTGTTACAAGCACAGCTACTAAGAAAACAATCGCTACAACGAAAATCATACTTAATTTAAAGTTGATCATCATCGCCATTGCAAGGGCACAAATAAGATTCATTGGTGCACGAATACACATACGAATAATCATTTGATAGGCATTTTGTACATTTGTAACATCTGTTGTAAGACGTGTTACAAGTCCAGCTGTACTGTATTTATCAATATTTGAAAATGAGTATGTTTGAATATTAGTATACATCGCATCTCTTAAATTAGCAGCAAATCCTGTAGAAGCTTTTGCTGCGTGATTTCCTGCTAAAAAACCGAGAGATAATGTTCCAAGGGCAATAACAAACATCAAAGCCCCATATTTTGTGACATTTGACATGTTTCCCGCTTCAATTCCTTTATCAATTAAACTTGCCATAAGTAAAGGAATCATAATTTCTAAAACAACTTCTAATGTTGCAAATAACATTGTAAGTAAAGAATCTTTTTTATATTCTTTAATTTGTTTCATTAAAGTTTTGACCATAATTTACTTCCTTTCCTATTCATTACCGAACTTATGAATATTTATAAACCTTCTTTAATGTTATTAATTAACTTATCTGAAATTTTAATAAATGCATTAATTTCATCATCAGATAAATCTTTAATTAATTGTTGATGCATTTTTCTCATCTTATCTTCAATATTACGATTGTGTTGCCTTGAAGCTTCTGTTAAAACAATCTTCTTTAATCTTGCATCATAATCCACTTCTTCTCTTGTAATCATTCCATTTTTACACATCAATTTCAACATTTCTGATGTTGTAGAACGATTAATTGAAAATTCTTTTTCTATATCTTTAGGAAATGTATCAAGACCTATATACTCTCTTTCTTCAACAAAACCAATAATCCAACAATGCATTAATGTTGCACGATCAGGACGTCCCGTCTGCTTATCCATTGTTTTTCTCATAAGATTATTTAGAGTCTTAATACGATGTCCAATTGGATCTCTATACATATAACTCCTCCTATATTGTTCGGCTACGAATTGTATGGTAACATACATTTTTTGATTTGTAAAGTATTTCATAGAAGTTTATAGTTTTTCGTTGTATAATAATGAAGAAAGTGAGGAAGACAAATGGAAATTAAAGAAAGATTTTTAAATTACGTCAGTTTTGATACACAATCTGTTGAAAATTCACAAACAGTTCCTTCAACATCAAAACAATTAAAATTAGGAAAATATCTTATTGAAGAACTTCAATCATTAGGAATTGAAAACGCAAAAATAGATGAATATGGTGTTGTTTATGGAACAATTCCTAGTAATAATAATCATCAAGGAGATGTTATAGGTTTTATTGCCCACATGGATACTTCTCCTGATGCAAGTGGTAAAGATATTCATCCACAAATTATCAAAGATTATCAAGGTCAAAAAATTACTTTAAATGAAGATAAAAAACTTTATCTAGACCCTGAACAATATCCTCAACTCTTACATCTTATTCATCATGATTTAATTACTACAGATGGAACAACTTTATTAGGAGCTGATGATAAAGCAGGAATTGCTATCATTATGCAAATGGTTGAATATCTACACACACATCCTGAATTTAAACATAATGATATACAAATTGCTTTTACACCAGATGAAGAAATTGGTTGTGGAAGTAATCATTTTGATGTGAAATACTTTAATGCTGATTATGCCTATACAATTGATGGAGGAGATATTCATATTGTTGAATATGAAAACTTTAATGCTTTTTCAGCAAAAGTGAATATTCATGGTAGAAGTATTCATCCTGGAAGTGCTAAAAATAAAATGATTAATTCTACACGTGTTGCTTATGAATTTGATTCATTATTACCAGTTCATATGCGTCCTGAATCTACTGAAGGCTATGAAGGTTTCAATCATCTTCATGCTATTCAAGGAACTTGTGAAGAAACAACAATGGATTATATAATTCGAAATCATGACTTACAACAAGCAAAAAAACAATGTCAAGAATTTATTGACATTGTTGAATTCTTAAATAAAAAATATGGTTATCAAATTATTGATTTAACAATTACTGAAAGCTACTTAAATATGAAAGAAGCTTTAAAAGATCATATGTTTATTGTTGAACAAGCTTTAGCTGCCATTAAAGAAAATGGTTTGGATGCTTATTGTTCACCAATTCGTGGTGGTACAGATGGTGCACGTTTAACATTTATGGGACTTCCTTGTCCTAATCTAGGAACAGGTGGTTTTAACTATCATGGACCTTATGAATATTGTTCCTTAACAATGATGGAAAAACAAGTTCAAATCTTACTTCATATTTTAAAAAGCACTGCTTCTAAATAAGCAGTAACAAAAATCGTGTAGATTTCTTAAACAATAAATAAAGCAAAAGTATTAACTTAATAGCATTACAAAAAAAAGCCGTGATTTTTCACGACTTTTTGATATTAAGATTAAATATTTGTATTTCTTATAAGTTACTTTTGATTTTCTTTATTTAATTCCAAAGTATCTATTTTTTTAATAAATGGTAAATAAATAACAAAAGATACAACAATCATCACAAATTGCCATAATGCGACACGCCATCCACCAATCAAAAGTCCTGATATAATTGGTGGTGTTGTCCAAGGAACCATAACCCCGCTAAATAATGGTAAAATTCCCATATACATTAATAAGTAGCTACTTATACCTATAATTAAAGGAACAAGAACAAATGGAATTAATAAATATATATTAAGTACAATTGGTGTCCCAAAAATAATTGGTTCATTAATGTTAAAGATATTAGGTACAATGGATAATTTACCTAAGCTACGTAATGACTTTGATTTGGCAAAAAATGTAATATAAATCACTAACCCAATCACAATTCCAGCACCAGACATACATAAGAAATTGTCCCAAAATTGTTGTGTAAAAATATGTCCACCATTTTGAATTGTAAGAGGCAATCCTGAATCTATAATTTTTTGATTAGCTGCCATATTTGCTTGTAAAATTGGTGAAAGAATTCCTCCACATATAGAACCACCATGGACGCCTGTCCACCATAATAAAGACATAACAACCGTCATAATAATAACGCCAAAGAACGAATCTGTAATTCCTTGTAAAGGAATTTGAATTACCGAATAAATAAGTTCTGCAAATGTTGTATTAAATATAAAGTGACATATAGCATAAATAATTGCACAAATAGTAATAATAATTCCAGTTGGTAATAGTGACGAAAATGAATCTGCAACACCACTAGGCACACCATCTGGCATTTTAATGCTAATATCTTTTTTTACACATAAAGAATAAATATATCCAACTAAAAAACCAATTAAAATAGCACAAATCATTCCTTGACCAGCAGTCCAATCTTTAGAAATAATTCCTGTAACTGATTCCCCACTGTCTAATACCTTAGAAGATGGAGTTAATAAAATAAAAGCTGCTAAACCAGTTAAAGCGCCATTTATAGCTGTTATTACTTGATCATTCTTCAAATAAGAATAAGTAATTCCTATTACTGTAAAGAAGGCCATTAATGAAAACGTAGAAGAATATACTTGAGAACATACATCTCCTATTCCACTTTCACTAATTACTTTACTTACTGATTCAATTGGTAAGTTGGCAATCAACAGGAACAATGATCCTATCATTAAAAACGGTAAAGAAAACATCATTCCATCCTTTAAAGCCTTTATAACTTTTGTATTTGTAAACTTCGATATATAAATAACTAATGTTTCATTTATAAATTTGTTCATATTATTTATCTCCTATAAAATTTCACCATTTGATGAAATAACTCTTTTATACCATTCAAAAGAAGCTTTTCGATATCTTCTTCCACTACCTTTAGCTTGGTCATCTAAATCAACATAGATAAATCCATATCTTTTTGCCAATTCACCAGTAGAAGCACTTACAATATCGATTGCTGACCAAGGAGTATATCCCATGACTTCTACACCATCTAACTCAATTGCTTTTTTCATTTCTGAAATATGGTTTCTTAAGTAATCAATACGATAATCATCATTAATGATTCCATTTTCTAATTTATCATAAGCTCCAAAACCATTTTCAACAATAAACATTGGTTTTTGATATCTTTCATAAACTTCATTTAAAATAATCCTTAATCCTGTAGGGTCAATAGCCCAACCCCAATCACTTTTCTTTAACAATGGATTTTGTACTTCAATAAAGTCATGTATTTTATCATATTCTGCAATCGTTGATTTATAATAACTAAACCCTATATAATCCACAGTACCTCGTTTTAAATCTTTTAAATCTTCATCAGTTATATCTAATTGAATATTACTCCTTTCCCACTTTTTTAAAGTATATGTTGGATAATATCCCCTTACATGAACATCACTAAAGAAATACCTCTTATCCATTGCTTTAATTCCTGCAAGAATATCTTGTGGATTACAAGAAGAAGGATAAATTGGGCCAAAATGCAACATGCAACCTACTTGCATAGAGGCATTAATTTCTTTGGCTCTTTGAACTGCTCTAGCACTTGCAACAAACTGATAATGAGATATTTGATACATTGTTTGTTCAATATTTTCATTATCTTCATATAAAACACCTGCTCCAGTCCAAGCATTAAAAGGATTATCGGTATCTATAAGATTATTAATTTCATTAAATGTCATCCAATATTTGACCTTTTTGCTATATCTTTTAAAACATGTAATCGCATATCTTTCAAAGAATGTAATTAATTGTCTATTTCTCCAACCACCATATTTTTTTGCTAAATAAAGAGGCATTTCAAAATGAGATAAAGTAACAATAGGTTCTATTCCATATTTTAAACATTCATCAAAAATATGATCATAATACTCTAGCCCTTCTTCATTAGGCTCTAATTCGTCACCTTGAGGATAGATCCGTGGCCATGAAATACTTAAACGGAAACATTTAAAGCCCATTTCAGCAAATAATTTAATATCTTCTTTATAATGATGATAAAAATCAATTCCATAATGGTTAGGATAATATTTATCATCTAATATTTCATAAGAAATTTCTCGAGGGTGATCAACATCACCAGCTGACATAACATCGGTTACACTTAATCCTTTATGTCCTTCTTGATAGCCACCTTCGTATTGATTAGCAGCAACAGCACCACCCCATAGAAAACTTTTATTCATAATCATTCTCCCATTTTAAATTTATCAACAGCTTTCGTTGTTTCTTCTAAATAAGAATAATTACTTATCAATTTTAACGAAGTAAATATATTAAAAACATACTGTAAAGAAGCAATATAAACAGCATTAGATAGTTCAGTTGTATTTTGAGTGGTCATAATTACAATTGTTTCATCACAATATTTACAAATTTCTCTTTTTTTATGATCACAAATCACAATTGATTTAGCATGAAATTTGCGAATATCCTTTGCTATTTTTAACATTTCCTTATTTTGACCTGTATGTGTTAAATAAATGCAAACTGTATCATTTGGTTTTCTTTGCTTTAAGTATTGAAGATGCATTGGATTTAAACTGTTATATGCTTTAGAAATAACCCCTTCTTCTTCAAAATTTAAACTATAAATTTCTGCTAAAGAAAAATTAATACCAGTTCCATAAATTTCAATATATTTAGCATTTTTAATAAGTTGATAAATTCTTTCTATAACTTGTCTATCTAGTAAACTTTTTGTATACTCTATCGCTCTTTTATGTAAAAGTTCGATTTTATTTAAAGCATCATCAATTGAACTCTCACTTGAAAAAGGTTCAATTTTAAAATCATTTTTCAATTCAAGTAAATGAGAATATTCAGCTGCATATTGATATTTAAATTCTTTATATCCATTAAAGCCCAGTTTCTTACACAACCTAGAAATTGTTGCACTACTGGTATAACTTAATTTTGCCAGTTCATTAATATTCTTTTTTAAAATATCTTCTTGATTATTTATTATATAATCCACTAAATACTTTTCTTGAATTGTTAAATGGTCTAATATTTTCATTTTGTCAATAATCATCATATTTCCTCTTTTCACCGGTTAAAAGATACAAATTAATTATCTTCTTATCTAGAAGACATCTTCATCATAATTAACAACAACTTGTAAGTCAATCTTCTGTAAGCATTTACAATCAAATCGAAAAAAGCTTTCAATTTCACAATTATTATTAATAAAAATTGAAAGAAATTATCAAAAAAGGTTGTTACGAAATTCAATAAATAATTTCATAACAGCCTTTTTATTTTGTAATATTTTTTATTTATATAAAAAGAGAACAATATTTCGCATTTGTTCTCTTTTTTTGAATATTTTCTTATAATATTTTAGGTTGCCTTCTTAAGTGCCTCCTAAACTATTTTTTTGTCCATTTTTCAAATTCTTCATCAGTAGCTAAAACATAATGAGTTCCATCTACTAAATGTTCAGTACCTTTTGTATAATCGACTCCACTTTCTTTATAATCATAAGTAAATGATTTACGTACTTTTTCTACACGTGGATTAGGATGAGGAATAGCACTTAATAATGATTTTGTATATGGATGAATTGGATTATCAAAGATTTCTTCAGTAGTTCCTGTTTCTACTAAATGTCCTAGGTGTAATACCCCAATCTTATCACTAATATATTTAACCATTGATAAGTCATGAGCAATGAATAAATAAGCAATTCCTGTTTCTTTTTGAATCTTTTTCATTAAGTTAACAACTTGCGCTTGAATAGAAACGTCTAACGCTGAAATAGCTTCATCAGCAATAATTAAATCAGGATTCATAATTAAAGCTCTGGCAATACCAATACGTTGTCTTTGTCCACCTGAGAATTGATGTGGATAACGTGAAGCATGTTCTCTTGATAAACCAACAAGTTCAAGCATTTCATAAATTTTTTCATTTCTTTCTTCGATAGAAGAATAAGATTTATGAATATCTAAACCTTGACCAATGATATCAATAACTTTCTTTCTTGGATTTAAACAAGCCATTGGATCTTGGAAAATCATTTGCATCTTTGTATCTAATTCTTTAGATGTTTCCTTATTTAATTTTCCACCAATTTCTTTTCCGTTGAAAACAATTGATCCAGAAGTTGGTTTATATAAACGAATAATACTTCTACCAGTAGTTGATTTACCTGAACCAGATTCACCTACCAAACCATAAGTTTCACCTGGCATAATATCAAATGAAATACCATCAACTGCTTTTACAGTAAAGTTTCGATTAATTTTAAAATGTTGTTTTAAATCTTTAACGACAAGGATAGGTTCTTTCTTTTCCATTATTCAACACCCTCCTTTTTCATTTTTTCTAATCTGTTTTTTAATTCAACTGGCATTTCAACTTTTGGAGCTTTTTCATGCATTAACCATGAAGCAACTTTATGAGTTGTACTACCAGGTACTTTAAACATTGGAGGTTCAATTCTTAAGTCAATATTTAAAGCATACTTATTACGTGGAGCAAAAGCATCACCTTTTACTTCATGTGCTAAGTTTGGTGGTGTACCAGGGATCGTGTATAATTCATCATCATCAGTATCCAAATCTGGCATAGATGATAATAATCCCCAAGTATATGGATGACGTGGATCATAGAAAATTTCATCAATTGTTCCAGTTTCTACGATTTTACCAGCGTACATAACATTTACATAATCAGCTACTTTAGCGACAACACCTAAGTCATGTGTGATATAAATAACTGATAAATCTTTTTTCTTTTGAATATCTTGAATTAATTCAAGAATTTTAGCTTGGATAGTAACATCCAATGCAGTTGTAGGTTCATCACAAATTAAAACATAAGGATCACAAGATAAAGCAATTGCGATAACAATTCTTTGTCTCATCCCACCAGATAATTGGTGAGGATAGTTTTTCATACGTTTTTCTGCATCGGTAATTCCTACCAGATTCAATAATTCAACAGCTTCTTTATAAGCTTCTTCTTTAGATTTGTGATAATGATAAATCATTGGCTCCATAATTTGTTTACCAATGGTCATGGTTGGGTTTAAAGAAGTCATTGGATCCTGGAATACCATTGCGATTTTACGTCCACGAATCTCTTTTTGTTTCATTTTTTCGGACATTTTTACAATATCCTCTGTATGTTTTTCACCTGTGAATTCATCATACCATGTATATTCAATAGAACCACTTTCGATGGTACCATTATTCGCAAGGATACCCATAATCGCTTTTGTTGTGACAGATTTACCTGAACCACTTTCACCAACAATAGCAAGTGTTTCACCTTTATATAAGTCCATGTTTACACCACGAATTGCGTTTACATGGCCACTTTCGGTTTTAAATGATATAGATAAATCACGGATTCTTAATATTCTTTCTCTTTTTTCATTCATATGATTCACCTACATTTCTTTCATCTTTGGATCAAATGCATCACGAAGTCCATCGGCCATCAGGTTGAAAGACAGCATTAAGATTGC
>OGZI01003810.1_pt1 | contig 10102 bp, 8 predicted proteins | sample 1576711 | NCBI WGS metagenome assembly OGZI01 (sample SAMEA3541482, study PRJEB24748) | human gut metagenome | biome: human gut; feature: human-associated habitat; material: faeces | place: China | collected 2012
AGAGCTCTTTCCTCATATAAAATATCACTATCTAATAGTAAAATATTTTCTTTTATTATTCCCTTCAGTTTCAATAGAGAATAATAACTTCCCTTTTCCTTATATTCTTGATTTTCTATTAATATAACCTGATTATTATATTTTTTTATTAAATAGGCAAATTGTTCTTTACAATATCCTATAACTATATATATTTTTTCTATTCCATTTTTTAATAAAAGTTCAATATTTCTCTCTAACAATATAAAATCATTTACTTTCACTAAACCATTTGGATATTTAAATCCATGTGATTCTCCAGCAGAAAGAATAACTGCTGTTTTTACTTTATTTTCTATAATATTTATATAACTCTTATCCAGTTCTTTTAATTCGTTTAAAGTATCTATTTCATAAATATCATTTTCTTTTAAAGGAACTACTTCTATATTATTAAACATCTCAATATTTTCTTTTATAATATGATCCCAATAATAGTTTTTCTTTTTCTCTTCATCTTGAATATATTCTTCTAATAGTTCTTTGATTTTTAAACTATCCTCTTTATTCCAAAAAGATATTCCTGACATTATATAATTATCTTTTCCACCTATTTTAATTTCTTTTACTCTATTATTTTCCAAAATAAGTTGCCATTCTCTATTTTCTTTTTCTATTTTTTTAGAAAAATAACAACTATTTTTTATGTTTAGGTCAAAAATATCTTTATTTAAGTATATATCTCCTTCAAGTATATAGCTATTTTTCAAATAATCTTTTACCAGATATAAAGAATAAATATTATTATATTTATTATATTTTTCATTATATATCAATTTTATTTCTTGATATCTTTCCTTTAAATACTCAAATTTTTCTTTATTATATCCTACAATTATATAAATATCATTTATTCCTTTTTCTAAAAGAAATTCTATATTTCTTTCTATTATCGGCTGATTAAATACTTCTATTAATGGTTTTGGAGTAGAATAAGTCAGTGGTCTTAATCTACTTCCAAATCCTGCTGCTATTATAACGGCATTCATTTTATATCTTTCCTTTCAAAAATTGTTTTATATTCAATTTTTCTAAAATTTCATTTAAACACTTATCTTTAGTAATAAATAAAATTATAAAATATACACTAGAACAACATATAAACACTATTAAAGAATTTATTAAATTATTATAATTTAAATCTCTCAGTAAATATTTTATTATAAAAAATAATAATGAAAATATTAAATACTTTAGATTTCCTAATTTAAAAACTTTTAAATCATAATTCAAATATTTTTTAATATATTTATACTCTAAAATTATTAATACTATCTCTGAAATCATAGTAGTCAATATTGCTGTTCCTGAAGTTAGTATATTATATTTTATTAAATAAAGTTTTAATAAAAAATTTATTATTCCCCCTAGCCCATATAGATATAAGATAACTTTTTCTTTTTGATTTAAAAATATTACTTGATTAGCTAAAATACTTTCTATAGTTACTATTATCAACCTTATTCCAAAAACTATTATTGCAAACTTTGCCACTAAATACTCAATTCCACCAAAAAATAAAGCTATTTCATTACTTAAAATTACTGTTCCTATTGAAATAGGAAATACTAATAGATAGATATATGGGAAAGTCTTATTCAATAAATTTTCATATTCCAATTTATTCCCTTCTCCTAAATAAAAAGAGAGTCTTGGCATCATTATCCTCACTATGGACATAATAATTACCATCATTATAGACATAACTTTTTGAGCTACTCCATAATAAGCTACTTCCTCTATATTCTCTCCATAGAATCCTAATGTTATTCTATCTAATTGAGTATATAAAACATTAAGATTTGAAATAAGTATCATTAAAAACAGTGGAAATAGATACTTTTTTATCTCTATATTTTTAAAAGATAGACTAATGTATCTTCTTATGTAAATAAAACTAGCAAAATTATTAAAAAATATGAAAATATTTATAAGAAAAAGATATTTATAGAAATCCTCTGAAATTTTAATAAATAAAAATATACAAACTAAATTTAGAATTTTTATTATCATAGTTTTCTGAGAAATAAATTTATAGTTCTCAAAAGCTTCATTTATCCATTCAATATAGAAAATATATGAAATTAAGTTAATAGAATTAATTAATAGCATATTTTTTAGCATCAAATCAGAATTAAATTTAAAATATACATATCCAAAATATAGAAGAGTTACTACTGTACTACTTACTGTTGAGATTAAAAATAAATCTGTAAATAACTTATCTCTTTGTCCTTTATTATTTCTAACTCTACTTATCTCTCTTAAACCATAAGTATATACTCCAAAACCTGCAAAAATAAAAAAATACCCTACTATTGATTGAGAAAACTCTATTTGACCCATTATTTCTGGTTTAAATATTCTATATATATATGGAACTGAGATAATAGGAATTATTATTCTAAGAATTTCTAAAGAGAATTTAAAAATAATATTTTTTACAATACTATTGTTCTTCATATAACTTTCGTCCTGTTCTTTCTAATTCTTTTTCAAAAAAACATTTTTCATTCAGTCTTATTTCTTTTGCATGCCAAACTCTATCCTTTTCTGGAGGTAATTCCATGTATGTATCACCATATAACTCTTTTAAATAAGCATCTGTATTATTTGGACATGAAAATTTATATCCTTCAAATTCTATTTCTTTTAATGGAAAAATATCATTATATTTATATAACTGTTTCCAATAATATCTATACCCTAACCTTGAATTTTGTTTTTTATTGGTTAAAAAAAACTTTAATATTTTTTCAGCACATATATTTAATTTAAAACTTACTATTATTTTTTTGAAAAAATAATAATTATTTATTCTATTGTTTTCAATTTTTATATTCTTAAAAAAATATAAAAATCTATATAGAATTTTAGAACGAATAAAATATCTATCCATAACAAAAATATCTAAATTCAATCCTTGATGAAATTTTTCTTGATTACTATCATACTTTTCAATAAATATGCTATTTCTATCTCTTATCTTTGGATATAAGAAATTATAATTTTTATCATATTTTGAAGTTTGAAGAAAAAACTTCTCTTTTAATTCTTTAGGTGCAATTTCTAAAAATTTATTATATTCTTCTTTTAACATGCATATATCAATATCATCATCCCATGGAATAAAACCTCTATGCCTTACTGCACCAAGTAAAGTCCCATCAGCTAACCAATATTCTATATTATTTTTCATACATATCCTGTCAACTTCTATTAATATCTCTAACATTATTTTTTGTGCATCTTTCAGAGTTTTTTCATTTATCATAATTTTCTCCACTTTATTAAAAATATTATATATTATAAATTTTTTAAATTATTTCTAATACTAAGAATAATTTTTAAGTAATAAATAATTTTGGTATCATTACTAAATCATTTGTTTTTATCGGTACTATTTTTTATAATAAATTTATTATTTATTTTTTTCCAAATAATATTCTATTTTCTTTATATCTAAATAAGTATCAATATCAACCGAATATTTTTCTTCCATAATATATGCTAATTTTCCATCATTTAAACTTGTATCTAAATTAAAATCTTCATCTAGTTTTTGAATATATATAGCTCCGTCTACTCTATAAAATTTAGGAAAATCTTGTCTTCTCATAGTACTATTAAGTTGTAACATATTTTTAACAGTTCCATTCTCATTTAAAGTTCTCATTAATACTGGATTTTCTTCTACCTCTGTTATGCTTACTAGACTTCTTTCATTACTAGAAAATAATTTTTCTATTGCCTCATCTACTTGCCAACTTTTTCTTAAGGGTACCGTGTTTTGAAGTAATACTAAGTAATCATACTCTTCTCCTTGTTCTTTTAACCAATTTACAGCATGCACTAAACAATCTATAGTTTTAGAAGTATCTTGTGCTAATTCACTTGGTCTCAAAAAAGGAACATCTCCACCACATTTTTCTGAAACTTCTTTTATCTTTAAATCATCAGTTGAAATAATTGTTCTATCTATATATTTTGATTTTTTTGCACATTCAATAGAATACTGGATTAAAGATTTTCCATGTATCTCTAGTATATTTTTATAAGGAATTCCCTTACTTCCACCCCTAGCTGGAATTACTGCTAATATTTTTTTATTATTATACACTTTTCCCCCTTTTTACATATTTTAAAATAATTGTATAAAAATGGTTCTCTTTACTTAATTTTATAATTAATACTTTTAATAAATTTAATTATTTTATTACTTTAACTTTTATATAAACTTATTTCTTTTTATAATATGATCCATTGAGCCAAATTTTTTAAATAATTTTGAATTAATTTCTGTCCCATAAAATGATAATTTTGCTTTATTTTTAAAGTTCAAAATCCCTGTTGAAAATATAGTTATAACTTCTTCTATTTTAAAACCACATAATTCTAATAATTCAATTGGAACTTTTTTTTCTATTATTCCTACATCAGGAAAAAAAATTTTATAATCTGTTTTTTCTCTTGGATGTGGTTTTATTATTACTTTTGATTGATTATAATTTTTTAAAATTTTTCTATATATTTCTATTTTTTCTTCCTCTGATAAAATATTATCTTCACTTAATGGTTGAGTTAATAGTAAATATTTTTTTTCATAAATTTTTTTTGATATTTTAGAATCTAAACCAAAAATATGTAAAATTTTTTGTTTTTCATGTTCACTTTTTTTCTGCCAAAGAGTATTAATATTTATAACTTCTACTTTTTCTTTCAATCCAGGATATAATTTAGTAAAACTAGTTAAATAAATTTTTTTAGCTTTTATTATCTCTTTTTTAGGAGATAAATATCCAAATATAGATTTTAATTTTTGAATATTAGTTCCCTTCTGATTTTTTATACCATAATTTCTAAATCCATCTTCAAACATTATAAACTCTTTATTTTTTATCACTAAGTTTGAATATATTAAGTGACCACTTCCTATTACTCTTTTATATTTCTTTTTATTAAATTTTAGAAAATATATTCTTAAATATAACAAGTAAAAAGCAAATAATATTTTATTTTTTATTTTCTTTACTTCATATTCTATATTTAAATTTAATTCTTTCATTCCATCAGATGTAATTATAATTTTGTTATCACAACCATAAACTAAAAATATTAATAATAATGTATAATTGCTTTCTGTTAATATAATATCCAATTAATTTCCCTCTTTTTCTATTAATTTACAATATTCTTTAATCATTTTTTCCAAAGTAAAATTTGTTAAATATTTTTCTCTTGCAGCTTTTGATAATTCTTCTAAATTATATCTTTTTTCAAGTATTTCCTCTATTATTTTTATTATATCCTCTTCTGTAGGGTTAATTAAAAATCCATTTTTATATTCATCTATCATTTCAGGAATTCCTCCTACCCTTGTAGATATTACTGGCATACCTTGTCTAAATGCTTCTATTATAGCTATTGGAAGTCCCTCATCATAGCTAGGTAAAATAAAAATATCTTTATTCTTTAAAAATTCTTCACTATTTCTTTTTATTCCTAAAAATTCTATATTTTTATTTACCTCTAATCCTTTTGCCATTTCTATACAATTTTCTAAATCAGGACCACCGCCAATAAAAATAACTTTTATTTGTTTCTTTAGTTGAACTTTTATTTTACTTATTGCCTTTATCAATATTTCTTGTCCCTTTCTTTTGTTAAAATTTCCAACACATATAAATCTAACTAATCTCCCAGCATTATTTTTTTTATTTTTATCATATACTATATCTCTAATTCCATTATATATATAAGTAGTTTTATCATTATATTCTGGAAATACTGAAATAAAATTTAACATTGATCTTTTAGATACAAAAACAATTTTATCAACTTTTTCTAAGCTCTTTTTCTCTAATTTCAAAAAATATTTTTTTAGAAATTTAAATTGATTCTTGTAATATATATTTATTTGTTCAAAATTATTCCCATTTGTATGTAAAATCAATATTATTCGTTTTCTTTTATCATTTTTTTTGTATTTTAAATAAAAATAAGCCGAAAATAAATCATTAAAAATAATTGTATCTGCGTCACTATTTTTTTTTAAATACTTTAGTATCATCCCTTTAGCACGTATAATAAATCTTTTATATATAATGATAAGAGATAAAATTTTACTATCATTAGCCAAAACGTTAATTTTATTCTTTATTTCTGAAAATTTATTCTTTACTATTATTTTTTTTTTTAAATTCTCAATTCTATCAATGTTCTGTAAATTTTTACCATCATAACCATAAATATAATTTAAAGCTATTCCTTTTTCTTGAAAAATTTCTTTTCCTTCCCAAAAACTTTTTATTACCTCATTTACTCCATTTGGAAATTTTAAATTATTAAATGTCAATATATCTATTTTATTCATTATTCCTCCACTTTTCAAACCATTCATTTTCAAAATTATCTTTTATTAATAGATAAGCTGTTGGTAAATACAATACTTTAATTAAATTTTCAGTTCCCGAATAATTTTTGACTAAAGTTATTGCTTCTTTTTTTATATAAAATTTTCTAAAATATGCAGCATTATTATATATATTTATCATTAGTATAAATAATATAAAAATTTTAATCATTGTTTTTCCTATATACCATTTTTCCTTTAATATTAAAGCTAAATAAATAATAAAAAGCGATAAATATGTATAACTATATCTTTCAAATATAACAAAGTTATCAATAAAAAGAAATAAAATAGCTAAAAATAATACTAAATTTATTTTTATAAATTTTATTCTTTTGTTTTTAATAAAATTATTCTTTAAAAGTATAATTAAACTTATAAATATCAATAAAAGTAATAATATGAGTTTTCCTTTATTAATATTATCTTGTAATACTCCTTTATAAGCATTATTTAAAATATAGTGATTTATTTTTTGAACTAGTACTATCGAATACAAAGATAATATTTTTTGTAAACCTAATAAAATTTTCATAGAAAAAAATTTTATTAATACTATAATAAAAAATAGCATCCCTATTAAATATCTTTCTAGTTTTATTTTTCTTAAAATTATACTAAAAAAGAAAAGAATAACAGGTACTAACATTGCATTATGTATTTTTACTACTAGCATCACTAATAATATTATTTTCAATATTTTATTTCTTTTTAGTTTTGTTAAATAAAGTAATAAAAATAATACATTTGCCATTGTATATCTTGTTATATCTAATAATCCTCTTATATTTAACATTAAAACTGACAAAATTATTATACTTTGATTCTCTTTTGCTACTTTTTTAAAAATAAAACACCAAATTAAAAGAATTATAAAATTTATTAATATTAATATTTGATGAAATGAAATACCTAATTTATTAAAAAAATATATTATATAAAAATAAAGTGGTAACCCTAACTCTATAAATTCTTTAATATTCAAATTTTTATAATACAAAAAGTTTTTATATGTATATATTGAATCATCCATTGGAACTAGACAGGATAATATACCAATAAATCCTATTATAAAATCCCAATATTTATAATTTTTTAAATATTTATATACTCCAATTATTACTGAGTATATTGGTGGTAAAATAATTAAACAAAATAACTTTTTCATCTTTATCTCTTCCTTAAAAAATATTTATATATAATACCTCTTAATTTATTTCCACAAATTCTAATTCCAATTCTTATTATTAAATTTGTTACATAATAATAAAAATTAATATCTCCTCGTTTATAAAACTTTGTTAGTGCTTTAATTTCTCTTTTTATATAAATTAAACCACCACGTCTTTTATAAACATCTAAATTACTTCTAATATATAAAAGATTTTTTTGAATATTGTAACTTTTACCCAACTTTAACATTCTTAGGAATAAATCATAATCTTCAAACCAATAACAATCTTCATAATTTCCAGCTTTTAATACATAACTTTTTTTAAATCCTATTCCTGCATGTATAAAAGGACATCTTCTTTTAGAAAATTTTAGTATTTCATCATTTTTTTCTGGGAGAATTCTTTCTGATAAAATATCCTTTATATTTTTATTAAAATCATATGCATTTGTTCCAACTAAAATATAATCTGGATTTTCTTTAAATATTTTTATCTGCTCTTCTATTTTAGAATTATCCATAATATCATCGCTATCCATTCTAATTACTATTTCATTAGAACAATGTAATATTCCTTCTCTTAAAGCTAACCCTAATCCTACATTTTTTTCTAGAGGAACTTCTTTTATATTTAGTATATCTTTATACTTTTTTATTACTTCTTCTAATTCATCTGTTAAAGCACCATCTTTTACTAAAACCAATTCATCTATTTCATATGTTTGATTTTTTATACTTTCTAAACTCTCCCTAAAATATTCTGGCTTTTCCTTAAAATATATTGACATCAAGACTGAAACTTTTTCTTTCATCAATATGCACCCTTCCTATATATAACATTCTTTATTGTCTTAACAGTTATTATCACATCTAGCCACAATGACCAGTTACGTATGTAGTATAAGTCTAAAGCTATTCTTGAATCATAATCCTCTACATCTGACCTTCCATTAGCTTGCCACATTCCTGTTATTCCCGGTTTTACCATAAATATCTTTCTAGCATTCTCCTTCCCGTAGTACATATCCACTTCCTTTTGTACCACTGGTCTAGGTCCTACAAAGGACATCTCTCCCTTTATTACATTCAAGAACTGAGGAAATTCATCTAATGAAGTTTTCCTTAAAAATTCTCCAACCTTAGTTATTCTTGGGTCATCTTTTAACTTAAAAGTTCTATAGAATTCCTCTCTTATCTTCTCATCTTTTTCTAATAGCTCTTGTAATCTCTCCTCTGCATCTACATACATACTTCTAAACTTATACATCTTAAATGGTTTTACATCTTTACCTATTCTATTTTGAGTAAATATTGCCTTCCCACCATCTTTTTTTATCTTAGGAGCAAATATTAGATAAAGTAGACCTAATACTACACAACCTACACTACCAACTAGGATATCAAAACATCTTTTCAGTATCTTATATCTTTTTTTATTCATTCCATTGTAAGTAGATAACACCATCATTCCATCATAGTCCTCTACTGTTGAGTTAAGTGTATATGTGCCATTTAATCTTGGAATAAATTTAATCTTATCTACTCTACCATCTAGCTTATTAATTATCTCTTCCATCTGCTCATTATCTGCTAGTGGTAAAGCTATCAGCACCTCATTTACCTTATTTTCATCTAGGATTTTATCCAAATCCTCATAAGTACCTATCACTCTATCTTTTTCTACATGTACCTCTTGATTTACCCCTTCTATACTATTAGCTGAGATATACCCTAGTAGTTTATACATAGTAAAGGTATTATTATCTCTTATTATCCTTGTTATCTGATTAGCAGTATTTCCTATCCCTATTATCAACAAGCTCTTCTCAAGATTTTTTCTAAATACTGTTCTTATAAATCTAATTATGAAAATATTAAAGAATGTAAAAGTAAGTCCTACAAAAAGGTGTACAGGAATAAATTTCATACCCCAGAAAGCCAAGTCATTAATAAGCATAATTATCAGGTACTCAGCATGAACTAATAGGAGTTTTCTCAATTCTTCCCATATTAGAATAGTTTTAAAAGAATACATATTTTTGGTTAAATTTAAAGCCAGATAAATAAAAAATGTATTATACATTATCCTATCTGGCACATCAAATAGTTCATTCACTACAAAATAGAAAATGAACTGCATTATTATCATTACAACTTTTGCTACCTGTCTTTTCATAAAAAATTCTCTCCAATTCCCAATTTATCTGTTAAATATTTTTTTAAACAAATGAAAAGTACTGACACTTCTTACTCCTCACTACTCAAGACTTTCTATCCCTCTCTAAAGAGTGATAGCCCAATCTCTTTCATTTGAAGTTTTCACTATTACTAGTTAGGTTCGCATCAAAACCTATTTTAAATAGAATGATTAGTGTGAAACTTTAAAGAATTATGTAAATTATGTAAAAAAGTTAGATTAATACAGCGAAATCGAATGCTAAAAAACACAACTGTTTGAACGAAGTGAGTTTTGTGTT
>OGZI01003814.1_pt1 | contig 10095 bp, 10 predicted proteins | sample 1576711 | NCBI WGS metagenome assembly OGZI01 (sample SAMEA3541482, study PRJEB24748) | human gut metagenome | biome: human gut; feature: human-associated habitat; material: faeces | place: China | collected 2012
TTACACCTGTTACTTTATTATTATCTACTTTTAAAAATTTTACACTTTCATTTAACTTTATCTGTACAGCCAATCTATGCAATATCTTTTCAAAAGCATTTACAATATCAATGGCTTTATCACTTACAGGGAAAATTCGTCCACCGCGTTCTTCTTTTAATGGCACATCTAATTCTTCAAAAAAGCTTCTGATATCCCAATTAAAAAATTTGCTAAATACGCTATATAAAAATCTACCATTACCAGGAATATTTTTCACAAACTCTTGCAATGGTGCTGTATTTGTTACATTACAACGACCTTTACCAGTAATTAATAATTTTTTACCCAAGCGATTATTTTTTTCCAATAACATCACTTCTGCACCATTTTGTGCAGCACTGACAGCTGCCATCAGTCCAGCAGCACCACCGCCAACAACAATAACTTTACGCATTATTTATCTCCTATTTTTTTACGCAAACGCAATAATTCAGTTTCAGTTAATTTTCTATATTCTCCACGTTTTAATTTACTCAAAGTAAGACCTGCAAAAGCTATGCGTTTTAAAGCTTTAACTTCATATCCTAAAGCCTTGAACATACGACGAACTTGACGATTTTTACCTTCATAAATAGTGATTTCCACACGAGATTCTTTTAAAGTTTTATTTATGGAATCTAAATACACATCAGCAGGTGCAGTCTTGCCATCTTCCAATTTCACACCATTTGCTAATTTATCCAAATCTTCCATATTAATAATGCCGTCTATTCTTGCAACATAAGTTTTGCCAATTTCATACTTAGGGTGCAATAATTTATTCATAAATTCGCCATCATTTGTAAGTAATAATAAACCTTCTGTATTATAATCCAAACGACCAATAGGGAAAATTCTTTCTTCTACATCAAATAAAATATCTACAACTGTTTTTCTACCCTTTTCATCTTTTACACTAGAAATATACCCTTTTGGTTTATTGAGCATATAATAAACTTTTTTTGCTTCTACTTTAAGCATTTTTCCATTATAAGAAACTTTATCTTTCACTGGGTCAACTTTCGTACCTAATTCAGTAACAACTACCCCATTGACGCGAATTTTACCATCTGTAATTAATTTTTCTGCTCCACGACGAGAAGCAATCCCTGTACGAGCTAAAAATTTTTGTAATCTTTCTTGCAAAATAATTCTCCTTATATTTTATTATCTATATCAAATTATATCATATAATAAATATCATCTTTATGAAAAAAGAGTATGAATTTCTTATCATTCATACTCTTATATTTCTCATTTTATAATACTACCTTATGTGGTGCTATCTTATGTTCGCTAAATACATAACGACCTATACCAGCAAACTCTTTATCTTTATATAAACGAATAAATTTTTCTGTTATTTCTTCATCTTCTTTAACAGCAATTTGTTTACCTTGTTTAATCATTATTGCTTCTTCATCAGAAATAACATATTTTGGTAAATGCTTTATTGGAAAATCTATTGATAATAGCGCCATATGTGGTAATAAACCTATTTCTTCTGTAGTAAATGCATCTTCTAATTTAAATGCTCCCACATGAGTGCGAATTAATAAACTCATCACTGTAGGTATTCCTAAATATTTACCAATATCCATGCATAAACTGCGAATATAAGTACCTTTAGAACAAACTACTTCAAAAATAAAACCATTTTGTGTCATCTCTTGAAATTTAATATCATGAATGACAACATCTCTTTCTGGCATTTCCACTTCTATATTTTTACGAGCCAAATTATACGCTTTTTCACCATTAATTCTAATAGCTGAATACATTGGTGGTCTTTGTTTTATTTCACCACGAAATGTTTCTAATGCCTCTTTTACTTTTTCAGCTGTAGGCATAGTATAATTTTCCATCGTTTCAATGATTTTTCCTGTATCATCACCAGTATCAGTACTTAGACCAAAAGTTACTTCTACTTTATAGGACTTATCTACATCGTCCATATACTCAAGCATTCTTGTAGCTTTTCCCAGTGCCACTGGCAAAACTCCAGCAGCAGCAGGATCTAAAGTCCCAGCATGACCAACTTTTTTCAATCCATAAACTTTACGTAAATGAGATACAATATCATGTGAAGTTATTCCTGGTGCCTTCAAAACATTTACAAATCCATTAGGCATTTTCTTTATTCATTCCTTTGATAATAGCATTAAGTACGATATCTTTTGCTTCCATAAGATTTTTATATACAGTCGCACCAGCTGCACGAATATGACCGCCACCGCCAATAGATTGAGCAATCTCACTGACATTTACTGATTTTGAACGCATACTTACTCTAGTTACTTCATCATCAGCATATTTAATCATCACAGCTACATCTACACCACGAATATTTCTAGCAAAATTAACAAAGCCTTCTGTATTATCAGCAGACTCTTTTAAAGCCTTATCAATAATCATCAAAGCAATTTTGCCATCATGATATAACTCAATAGTATCTATAGCCCTTCCAGCTGCCTTTACACTAGAAAAAGAACGTTGATAAAATACTTCAGAAATTTTATCTGGTTTTACACCAATTTCTAATAATTCTGCAGCAGCTTTTAATGTATAAGGTGTTGTATTGCTATAACAGAAAAATCCTGTATCAGAACAAAGACCTGTATAAATACATGTAGCTGCTTCTAAATTAAATTGCCAATTCATTTCTTTTATTAAACTATAGACAATTTGAGCTGTAGCTGCCGCTTTAGCATCAACATAGCAATAATCAGATACTTTTGTATTAGATATATGATGGTCTAAATTCAAAATAGGTGCTTTTACTACATCTTTTACTCTGCCGATACGGTCAACATCAACATCTAAAATCACAAGTAAATCACACTCTATAATCTCATCATCTTGAGGTTTTTGATATAAATCTAAACCTTCCATCATACCGAGATTATCTGGTAAATCATCATCTAATAAAATTTTTATATCTTTATTAGTTCCCTTTAGGGCATGATATAGCCCTAAAGTTGAACCAACATTATCACCATCAGGATTTACATGAGAAGATAACACTATTTTATTAGCTTTTTCAATTAATTCACCAGCTTGTTTTAGTGTTACTTCCATTATTTTTGCTCCTCATCTTTTTGCACTTTTATCAATAATTCTTGAATATGTGCACTATATTGAAGTGAAGTATCCATGAAAAATTTAATTTCTGGAATAAATTTTAAACGAATACGATGCGCTAATTCTCTGCGAATGAAACCTAAAGAAGAATTTAAGCCCTTCCATGTATCTTCGATTTGTTTATCACTGCCTAAAATACTTACATATAATTTAGCATTGTGTAAATCACTAGATACATCGACTTCTGTAATAGTTACAAAACCGATACGAGGGTCTTTCAATTCTCGCATGATGATTTCACTAGCTTCTTGTTTAATCAATTCTTGTACTTTTTCTATACGAACGCTTCCCATTAATATACTCCTTATTTCTGTGGAATTTCTTCCATATCATATACTTCAAGGATATCGCCTTCTTTAAAGTCACGATAATTATCAATAGTAATACCGCATTCATAACCAGTTGCTACTTCTTTTACATCATCTTTGAAACGACGTAAAGATTCAATCTGACCTTCGTATAATACAATATTATCACGAATAATACGGATTTTAGAGTTATTACATACTTTACCTTCAAGTACATAAGAACCAGCAACTAAAGCTTTGGAGAATTTCATAACTTGACGAATTTCTACTTTACCTTGAATTACTTCTTTATATTTAGGTGCAAGCATACCTTTCATAGCTGCCTGAATATCATCGATAGCTTCATAAATTACGCGATAAGTATGAATATCAATTTTTTCAGTATCAGCTAATTTACGTGCATTTGCATCTGGACGTACGTTAAATGCAATAATTAAAGCATTTGCTGCAGAAGCGAGCATTACGTCAGATTCAGTTACAGCACCAACGCCAGAGTGAACGATACTTACACGAACTTCGCTTTCATTTTTATTAAGACCTAAAAGTGAAGAAGATACTGCTTCTACAGAACCTTGAACGTCAGCTTTAATCAAGATATTTAATTCTTTGATATCGCCTTCGTTAATCTGATTGAATAAGTCATCTAAAGAAACTTTCTTAGAACGCATAAGTTCATTACGCTGTTTTTCAATACGTTTTTCAGCAATAGTTTTAGCAAGTTTTTCATCTAATGCTGCAAGTTCGTCCCCAGCTTCTGGAACATCAGCAAGACCTAAAATTTCTACTGGCATAGAAGGACCAGCTTTTTTAACTTTTTCACCACGGTCATTAATCATTGCACGAACTTTACCACAAGCAGTACCTGCAATAATGAAATCACCGATATGAAGTGTACCATTTTGTACAAGTACAGAAGCTACAGGGCCACGACCTTTATCAAGACGTGCTTCAATTACTACACCACGAGCTTCGCGATTAGCATTAGCTTTGAGTTCTTGTACTTCTGCTACTAATAAGATCATTTCTAAAAGGTCATTAATACCTTCTTTTTTCTTCGCGGAAACAGGTACCATGATTGTAGTACCGCCCCATTCTTCTGGAATGAGTTCATGTTCAGCAAGCTGTTGTTTTACATGGTCAGGATTTGCACCTGGTTTATCCATTTTATTGATAGCTACAACGATTGGCACTTTTGCTGCCTTAGCATGGTTGATAGCTTCTAAAGTCTGAGGCATAACACCATCATCAGCTGCAACTACAAGTACAGCTATATCTGTAACCTGAGCACCACGAGCACGCATAGCTGTGAAAGCTTCATGACCTGGTGTATCTAAGAATACAATTTTTTGACCATTACACATAACTTGATATGCACCGATATGCTGAGTAATACCACCTGCTTCATTTGATGTTACAGATGTTTTACGGATAGCATCAAGTAAAGAAGTTTTACCATGGTCAACGTGTCCCATTACTGTTACAACAGGAGGACGAAGTGCTAAGTTTTTAGGGTCATCTTCAAATTCTGGGATTTCTGTTAAATCAACTTCAGGTGGAAGTTCTTCTACAGCAATACCAAATTCTTCTGCAATCAAAGAAGCTGTTTCAAAATCAAGTTCCTGATTAATTGTAGCCATTGTACCGAGTAACATCAATTTTTTGATAACATCTGTTACAGGGTATGTCATTTTACTAGCTAATTCTTTAACTGTAATTGTTTCGCCAACTTTAATATGTTTTGGACGAATGATTTCTTGTGGTTTGTTTTCCACTACAGGCTTAGTATTTTTGCCTTTATTCTTTTTATTGCCAGCAAATTTATTATTAAAATTATTATTGTTGTTATTATTTTTCTTATTGTTATTGCGATTGTTGTTTTTATCGTTATTTTGTGGACGATTATTTTTATTGTTACGATTTTTATTATTAGCAGTATTATTTACTGGAGTATTTTTTGTTTTATGTTCATTTGTACTAGCATTATTTCTAGTATTATTGCGATTATTGTTCTGATGTGTATTATTCTGATTGTTTTTGTTTTTATTGTTGTTGTTATTATTATTTGCAGAATTATTATTTTTATGATTTACATTCTGCTGATTATTTTTTTTTGCTGTTTGTTGTTTATTATTATCTTTATTATTCACGATACTAGCTATAACCTCACGTTCTTTCTCACCAACCAAGTTTAGGTTGTTACTAACATTAATATTATTTTTATTTAAAATATCAATTATTTTTTTGCTATCTAAAGAAAACTCTTTAGCTAATTGATAAATTCTATATTTGGACATTAAGCCACCCCCAGGGTTTTCAATTATCCAATATCTTTAAAATGGCTTTCTTAAAGCCTTCATCACAAATCGCTATAGCTGCTCTATCAGTTTTTCCAATAGAATTTGCCATCTCATCTTTTGTAAGTTCTGTATATCTCAACAAAACTTTACTATTTTTTGCCATTTTTTCATATTTAGCTTTTGTCGCATCAGCAACATCATTTGCCAATAATATCAATTTAATATTATTTTTACTACTTAAAGCTTTTTCAATGACAAATTCTCCAGACATAACTTTACCAGCACGACATGCAATGCTTACAATATTTATTAATTTAACCTTATTATTCATCAAGTTTGGCAAATTCCTCTTTTAGCTGTTCATATACTGAATTATCTATCTGACATTTAAAAGATTTCTCTAAACGACGCTGTTTCACTGCTGTATTTAGACATTCAATATTCTTACAAATATAAGCACCACGTCCAGATTTCTTACCTGTGAAATCTACACTGAATTCACCTTCTGGACTTTTAACTATACGAATCATTTCACGTTTATTATGAGGTTCTTGACAACCCACACATAAACGAACAGGAAGTTTTTTCATTACTTATCGCTCCCTATTATTAATCTACAGAAAAAGATTCTTCACTTACAACATTAACCATGTTCATATCGTCTGAATCAAAGCCTTCTTCTGCAGCTTGAGTTTCGCTCTTAATGTCGATTTTCCAACCAGTGAGTTTTGCAGCCAATCTAGCGTTTTGTCCTTCTTTACCAATAGCTAAAGATAATTGATAATCTGGTACGATTACTCTAGACATTTTCTTTTCTTCATTTACTGCAACAGATACAACTTTTGCAGGACTTAAAGAATTTGCTATATATTTTGCTGGGTCTTCATTCCATTTTACGATATCAATTTTTTCGCCACGAAGTTCATCTACTACTGCTTGAACACGTAAACCTTTTTGACCTACACAAGAACCAACTGGATCGATTTCTTCATTTGCAGAAAATACCGCTATTTTGGAACGCATGCCTGGTTCACGAGCTACAGATTTAATTTCAACTGTACCTTCTTGAATTTCAGGTACTTCAAGTTCAAATAATCTTTTCAATAAGCCAGGATGTGTACGAGATACTAAAATCTGAGGACCTTTAGAAGTTCTCTTTACTTCTACCACATAAACTTTAATGCGGTCATTATGTTTATATTGTTCTGTGCTGATCTGTTCAGATGGTGCAAGTACAGCTTCTGTTTTACCAAGGTCAATAAATACATTATGACCTTCCATTCTCTGTACAGTACCAGTTAAAATATCACTAGAACGGTTAGAATATTCCTCATAAATAATACCACGTTCTGCTTCTCTAATACGCTGTACTACTACTTGTTTTGCAGTTTGAGCTGCAATGCGTCCAAAGTTAGCAGGTGTTACTTCTACTTCTACTACATCATCTAAAACAATGCTTTCGCCAAATTGTTTTTGAGCTTGTAATAAAGAAATCTCTGTAACTTTATTTTCCACTTTTTCTACAACTTTTTTCTGAGCGTATACATGAAATTCGCCAGTTGCTCTTTCTAAATACACACGCACATTAGAAGCAGTGTTGAAATTTCTTTTATAAGCAGATACCAATGCTGCTTCTACTGCTTCAAATAATACTTCTGGTGCTATGCCTTTCTCCTGTCCAACTTCTTTTAACGCATCTAAAAAGCCTTTATCTTTGGTTGCCATTTAATTACATTTACTCCTTAATCTTAATTTAAAAATCAATATGCAATCTAACTAAAGCAATATCTTTTAATGCTATTTCTCTAGTTTTATCAATAGTAATAATATCTTTTGTATAACCAGTTAATTTACCAGTCAACATTTTTTCACCATCAATAGCCTTATATAATGTAATATCTACCACTTTGCCCATTTCGCGTTTAAAATCTTTTTCTTTTTTCAACGCACGGTCAAGTCCTGGTGAAGACACTTCCAAAATATAGCGGTCATTGATAATATTTAATTCTTCAAGCTTTTCATCCAGTAGGCCGCTTACTTCCTGACAATCATCAAGGCCAATGCCACCTTCTTTATCGATGTATACACGTAAAAACCAATCACGTTCTTTTACATACTCTACATCAACAAGTTCATAATCAGTATTAGCTAAAATTTCTTCAGCAATTTTTTCAACTGCTTCTTCCACACGATTTGCCATCGAAACACCTCCTGTAATATTATCCCCAATATAAAGTAAAGAGTGGGCGTCTACCCACTCTTTAAGGAATAATCAAATTAACTTCTTTAACTAGTATAGCATAGAAAATTTATCTATGCAAGATTTTATACATTTATACAAAAAATATCTCTATAAAATAATTTCTACTATTTGCAATAGCTTATCATCATATTATTAAATCTGAATTATTTCATTTAACTTTTTCTTTTTCTGAGTTCATCTAATTTTGCCATGACTTCATCATTTATTCTTGAACCGATTTCACTTCTTCTCAATGGCAATACATGCTCACCTGTATATTCATCGCGAATATTTTTTTTGCTATGTTTTATTCTTCGCCATAATTCATTTGCAGAAATACGATATGCTCCTGCTCCTAAAATCAAAGACTGCTCTGCTCCATCAGAAGTTACTACATATACTTCTCTACCATAATATTTAGTAGCTTCATATACACTGCGTTCAATATAACTATCAGCTGTCTCTTTTTCCTTTGTATAAACTACTTTACAATGTTTAGATTTTTCTTCGACATTTTCTTCCGCATTAGTATATTGTGCATCAAAAACTATAGTAATATCATATTTTTCATATTGTCCATATTCCATTAAAAGATGAATTAATTTTTCTCTAGCAAAATCTAAATCATCATTGATGAATTTCTTTAAACTTTCCCATGCATTTATTATATTATAGCCATCTACTACCATGTATTTTTCATGTCGATTTGGTGTCAAATATGTTCTACTTCTATTCATAAGCTATTATTCTCCAATTCAATTTTTTGACATTTCTTATTATACCATAAATACTATTATCTTTGCTTTATACTCTTTCCTATGTTAAAATTTATATCAGTTAATTTTGAATTTATAGGAGGAATTCTCGTGGCTATTTTAGATATAAAAAAAGCTGGTGACCTTGTTTTAAAACAACAAGCTCAACCAATTGAAAGAATTGATAAAACAATCCGTACTTTACTTGATGATATGGCAGAAACTATGTATAAAGCTAATGGTGTAGGTCTTGCTGCACCACAAGTTGGTCAATCTATCCAAGTAGTAGTTATCGATGTAGGTGAAGGACTTTTAGAACTTATCAATCCTACTATTATTCGCAAAGAAGGCACTGAAATAGACACTGAAGGCTGTTTAAGTGTACCCGAAATTTATGGTGAAGTAGAACGTGCTGCTAAAGTAAGCGTTGAATATTTAAATCGTCGTGGAAAACGTCATCGCATTACTGCTACAGGACTTCTTGCACGTTGTCTTCAACACGAAATAGACCATTTACATGGAAGATTATTTATCGATATTGCCAATAATCTTCATAAAGCTCAAAAATAAGAGGTGTTTTCCATGCCAATAAAAAATATTGTTTTCATGGGTACTCCAGAATTTGCTGTACCTTGCTTAGATATTTTAAATCAACACTACAATGTAACTGCTGTATATACACAACCAGACAGACCAAAAGGACGTGGTCAAAAATTAGCTATGTCCCCTGTCAAAGAATATGCTCTAAAACATAATTTACCAGTATATCAGCCAGAAAAAATCAAAACACCAGAATGTGTAGCCAAGCTTCGCGAATTAAAACCTGATTTAATTATCGTTGTCGCTTTTGGTCAAATTCTCTCTAAAGAAATACTTGATATACCGCCACTTGGTTGTGTAAATGTACATGGTTCATTATTACCTCGTTGGCGCGGTGCAGCTCCAATCCACTGGTCAATCATCAGTGGTGATAAAGAAACTGGTATCACTACTATGTATATGGACGTTGGTTTAGATACTGGCGATATGATATTAAAAGCTACTACTGAAATCACTCCAGATATGACTACAGCACAACTTCATGACAAATTAATGGTTCAAGGTGCTGATTTATTATTGCAAACAGTTCAATTAATCGAAGAAAATAAAGCTCCTCGTGAAAAACAAGATGACAATTTATCTTGCTATGCTAAAATGTTAAACAATGATAATTGTCGCATTGATTGGACAAAATCTGCCCAAGATATCCATAATTTAGTACGTGGATTGAATTCTTGGCCAGTCGCTTATACTACTTTAAACAATAAGAAATTTAAAATCTGGCAAACAAG
>OGZI01003820.1_pt1 | contig 10084 bp, 6 predicted proteins | sample 1576711 | NCBI WGS metagenome assembly OGZI01 (sample SAMEA3541482, study PRJEB24748) | human gut metagenome | biome: human gut; feature: human-associated habitat; material: faeces | place: China | collected 2012
TGATACGCCCAGTTGTACGGCCAGCTGACGCTCAGCGGGCAACTTCATGCCCGCCTCCAGCTGTTGTTCTTCAATCAGCGCCCGCACACGAGATGCGACTTCGTCTGACAGGCGTCTGGGCATCACTATCATGGAATCATCCAGGTTAAGACATAGGCCTGCAGCGTGGTAATCACACCCACCATGCAGGTGAAAATCAGACTGTGCTTCACGGTAAAGCGGAACAGGTCAGACTCTTTTCCCACTAATCCCACTGCCGCACAGGCGATAGCGATAGATTGTGGAGAGATCATTTTGCCGGTCACGCCGCCGGTGGTATTTGCAGCCACCATCAGCACATCAGAAACGCCGATTTGCTGAGCGGCCGTGGCCTGCAGGGCGGCGAACAATGCGTTTGATGAGGTGTCGGACCCGGTCAGGAATACCCCCAGCCAGCCAAGGAACGGCGAGAAGAAGGTAAATGCGCTGCCGGTGTGCGCCAGGGCCAATGCCAGGGTGGATGAAAGCCCGGAGTAGTTAGAGATAAACGCGAACGCCAGCACCATCCCGATGGAGTAGATAGGCAGCGCCAGATCTTTCAGCGTGCTACCAAAGGTCTGCAGCGCAGCAGATGGCTTCATCTTCAGCCAGACGATAGATAGCAGGGCGGCAAACAGTATTGCGGTACCGGTCGCGGAGAACCAGTCAAATTTGTACACCGCCGCGTAGGCTGTGGCTTCGTGTACGACCGGCGGCATACGGGCAACCAGCTTGTCGAGGAACGGAACCGGAATATTGACCACCCAGTGGTACATCGCGCCGCCTGGCGCAAACAGCGCTTTAAACGGCGGTATGCTCCACAGCGTGACGGTAGCTGTCAGGAACAGGAACGGCGACCAGGCGCGGATGATTTGCCCGGCGGTGTAGCGGGTGCGCGACAGATCCATATCGACCTGCGAAGCGCCCATATCGCCAAAACGGAAGATACGTACCGGCTGCCAGCGTTTCAGGAACAGCGTCAGACACACCAGTGAGACCAGAGAAGAGATGATGTCCGGCAGTTCCGGCCCGATAAAGTTAGAGCTGAGATACTGCGCGATAGCAAACGAGCCGCCAGCGACCATCACCGCAGGCCAGGTTTCTTTGACACCACGCCAGCCATCCATAATCGCCATAATCCAGAACAGCACGATAATGGTCAGGAACGGCAGTTGACGACCTACCATCTGGCCAATCTCGAAGCTGTCCAGCCCGGTAACCTGACCGGCAACCAGAATCGGAATGCCCATTGCGCCAAAAGCGACCGGCGCGGTATTTACGATCAGGCACAAACCTGCCGCATACAGCGGGTTAAAGCCAAGACCAACCAGCAGTGCGGCGGTAATCGCTACCGGAGCACCGAAGCCTGCCGCCCCTTCGAGGAATGCCCCAAAGGAGAAACCGACAATCAGCATTTGCAGACGCTGGTCTGGGGTAATCGAGAGTATCGAGGAGCGGATAATGTCGAACTGCCCGGTCTTCACCGAGATTTTATAGACGAATACCGCGGCGATAATGATCCAGGCAATTGGCCACAGACCGTAGAAGAAACCGTACACTACGGATGCCAGCGCGTGATCGACCGGCATTTTGTAAAACAGCAGGGCGACTGCCAGAGCAATCACCACCGTCCAGGACGCCGCAACATAGCCTTTCAGCTTGAGCTTAATCAGGGCGAAGAAAAAAAACAGGATAGGGAGCGATGCGATCAGGCTGGAAAGCCAGATATTACCGGCCGGGTCGTAGTTCTGTTGCCAGAGATTCATTGCAGGTCTCCTGGGGGCCGCCGACATAATGGAATGAGTCTTTGCTCAAATCTTCGTCACATTATGTGTAAAAGTGGCCCTGCCAATATTGTTGTGTAGGGGTAATGACAATGAATGGTTAATCAAATGTTATTTATTGGCAACGGTATTGTACTCACATTTTAATGAAATGTGAGGTGTTGGTATGATCTGGCTAAAATTGGTAGGGCCAATTGAGGGGTGAGGGCAACAAAGAGAAGTGAAAAGGCAATGGCATGATGCCATTGCCTTTGATGTCGGGAGTATTGTTACTTCATTACCACTGGAAGCCAGCACCAATGGCTGCAGAGTAATCGCCCTGGCTGTTGCTGGTTCCTTGCAATTTATACACCCAGCCCCCGCTTTCACTTACCATGGAGACACCAATGGCGACGGCACTTTCACCATTAAACGTACCCCCAGCAATCGAGGTCATGTTGGCTCCCGGTGCGTAAGCTTGTGGAAGACCAGCCATGGCCATTGCTGAGGCAATGCCGCCGCTCATCTTGTTTTCTACTCCTTTGATTTTACTGTTCATTTCACCCATTTTTTGATCGGTATAGGTGTTTGCTTCTTCTACGCTGCGTTTCAATTGCGCATAGTTCACCGCATCCGTATCGTTCACCGCCGCTGAAACATTGCCGATCCGAGTGGTACCGCCACTCCCGTCTCCCAGGTTGAGCACACTGTAGTTAACCGAGCCATCGGTATTGGTTTCATAACGAACGGAACCTGCTTCTGAAGCTTTCAGTTGCGCCACATTAACCGCGTCAGTGTTGTTCACCCCTGCGGCAACATTGGTAATACGACGTTGTTGAGTCGAGGAACCGACAGACACCGTATTCGCTTCATCTGCGACTGAATTTGTACCTAACGCCACGCTGTTTTCAGCAGCCGCAATAGATCCGGAACCTATCGCGACGCTGTCCGTACCTTGGGCATTTGCATCTACGCCATCGGTGTTGGTCTTGAAGTACTTGGTGCTCCCCGTAGTGACAATATCGCCGACAGAATTTTCGATATTGGTGACACGGGTATCAAGGCTACTCACCTGCGTATTCAGGTTATTGATGCTTTCGGTATTTGCGGCAACGTGGCTGTCGGTGACTTTCAATTGACCAACGTTTACGGCATCGGTGTCTGCCGAACCCGCCGCGACGTTAGTGATCTGACGTTGGCCGTCTTCACTGCCGACAGAGAATTCACCCACAGAGTTCTGCGGTGCATCCATGTTGTAGGCAGTGTAGTTGGTCTGCGCACCACGGGTAGTCTGAGAACCATTACCCATTGCAATGCTGTCGGCATGATTTGCGCGTGCGTTAGAACCGATAGCAATACCGTTGATCGCATCAGCCAGAACCAGCGTGTTCAGGCCGATACAAATAATCGCATTACCATTAACGATGGTTTTCGCGCCCATTGCCAGCGAGTCTTCACCGACTGCCAGTGAGTCTTCAGCCGTTGAGTTGGCGTGATAGTATTTGGTTGGTGTGGTTGCGACTGCACCAATGGCGTTCTGCAACTGGCGAACCGTAACAGCGTCATGGGCTTCAGAACCATCCGCGACGTTGATGATTTGACGATATTTACCATCATCACCGATCGACAATGCGCCAAGCAGTTCGCCATCCGTGGTGTCATAACCAATCACAACACCTTCTTCCGATACGCTGGTGTCACGAGAACCTTTGGTGATTACGCGGCTGGAGACGGAGCTGCTACCCAGGGCAATACCGGTATCAACGGTGCTGCTGCTACCTTGACCAATGGCTACGCTGCTTTCGCCTGAGGCGACAGCGTTATAACCCACAGCCGTAGCGCCAATACCTGAAGCGCTGGCATCGTTGAACGCTAAGCCGTTGTCGTTGGTACGTACATAGTTAATACCCGCACCGTTATCTTCGATGTAGGTTTCGCTAGTGTTACCAGCAAGCTGGTTAATCATTTGGCTATTTTGCGTAACCAGAATATTGGTTGCGTTTAACTGGGAACCGTTAACAGCATCGGTACTGGTTGTGGAGAGATCACCAGCCGCAACGTTGGTAATTTTGCTGGCATTGCCATCATGGCTGGCGTTGTAGGCACCTGCGTCTTCATCCCACAGCAGAGCGTTATTATCAAGCGCATCCAGGGCTTCACCGACGTTGTTGTAATCGGTATTTGCAATGGTGTAAGTCGGTGCAGTGATAGTTCCGTCAGCGTTGACTTCTGCATCACCACCCAGCGCATCAGCGATGTACTTATTGGTGCTATAGAGCTGTGAGCCATTAATGGCATCGCTGCTGGTGGCAGAGACTGCACCGTTAGCGACGTTAGTGATTACACTGGCAGTTTTATCTTTCCCGTGAGCGGCGCTAAATGCACCGTTACCGCCATTGGCTGTCTCATCCCACAGCAGGGCGTCATCCAGCGTGGTATCGATCGCTTCCAGCGCGTCACCGACATTGTCGTAACTGCCGCCCGCTATGGCATAAGTCGGTGTAGTGATACTGCCGTCTGCATTCACCACAGCGTTCCCGCCCAAAGCATCGGCAATGTAGTCACTAACGCCATAAAGTTGCGAACCGTTAATGGCGTCGCTACTGGTGGACGAGACTGCACCGTTTGCAACATCAGTGATTACACTGGGATCATTATTAATGCCGTGTTTGGCGCTGAATTTACCTGCGGTTGCATCCCAGAGTAGGGCGTCGCCGAGTGATGAGCTAAATGATGTGTTAATAGCTGCCAGAGCATCACCGACGTTAGTGTAGTCAGTACCACCAATAGTGTAGGTTGGCCCGGTTAATACGCCTGCATCGCTGATATCAGCACCCCCACCAAGATATGACGTAAATGAATCCGCTACGCCATAAAGTTGTGATCCGTTAATGGCATCGGTGCTGTCAGAAGATACCTTGCCAGCCAGTAAGTTGGTGATCTTGCTGGTGGCTTCGGTGCCGTGCGCGGCGCTGAATGCGCCAGCCGTTTTGTTCCACAGCAGGGAATCGTCCTTAAGGTCGCCAACGGAATCCGTCAGGTTGGTGATGTTGGTGGTGTTGGTCGACACGTTATCGTTGGTGGTTTTGAGCTGGGAGCCATTAACGGCGTCAGTGCTGCCAGCAGTCAGGTCGCCAGCGGTAACATTGGTGATCTTGCTGGTAGCTTCGGTGCCGTGTTTGGCGCTGAATGCTGTGCCATTCCAGAGCAGGGCATCTTTTTCCAGGGTATCAACGTCCGCGTTCAGAGTAGTGATACTGCTAGCGTTTGTAGCTATATCGGCGGTATTAGTCGCAATATCCGTAGTGTTAGTGGCGATATTGGCAGTGTTATCGGCGATATTGGCAGTGTTGGTTGCAATATCCGTAGTGTTAGTGGCGATATTGGCAGTGTTGGTCGCAATATCCGTAGTGTTATCGGCGATATTGGCAGTGTTGGTTGCAATATCAGCAGTGTTATCGGCGATATTGGCTGTGTTGGTGGCCACATCGTCTTTGGTTTCTTTCAACTGGGAACCGTTAACCGCATCTTTACTGGTGTCTGAAATAGTACCATCTTCAACATTAGTGATTTTGCTGGTGGCTTCGGTGCCGTGTGCGGCACTGAATGCTGTGCCGTTCCACAACAGCGCATCCTGCTGCAGGTCGTACAATTGAGAGCCGTTTACTACATCGGTGCTGGTTGCAGAAACCGTACCTTTAGCAACATTAGTGATTTTGCTGGTGGTATCACTACCGTGTGCGGCGCTGAATGCAGTGCCGTTCCACAACAGAGCATCCTGCTGCAGGTCGTACAATTGAGAGCCGTTTACTACATCGGTGCTGGTGGCGGAAATAGTACCCTTTGCAACGTTAATGATTTTGTTTTGGGCTATGCTGCTCTTTGGGCTGCCATCAGCGTTTTTGACGATATAGCTGGCACTAAATGCTCCCTCGGTTTTGTCCCAGTGCAGAGTGTCATTGTCGATTCCCAAAAGCGCCTCTCCCACATTATTGTAGATGCCGCTTTTCAGCTTGTAGCTTGGCGCATTTACACTTCCATCTCCATTTACGCCAGCACCAGCCCCGAGTCGGGCTGCGACTGAGGCACTTAATGCATGAAGTTGTGAACCGTTAATGGCCTCAGTACTGCCTGGTTGTATAAGACCGGCAGCCATATTGGTAATTTTGCGTTGTGTTGTGCTGTTCCCTACCGAAACGGTATTGTCTTGCTCTGCGACAGATCCTACACCGAGGGCAACTGCGTTATCACCGTTTGCATTGGATTGACTACCCAAAGCAAGACTGTTTATGCCTCCAGCAAAACTATTCTCTCCCAGCGCAACGGAGCCCTCACCAGATGCAGTGCTGTTACTACCCAGGGCGATTGAATTGATTTTACTTGCGTTACTGAGTTTTCCCAGTGCAATAGCATTTTCAGCATTGGTCTCACTTAACTCACCTATTGCAAGGCTGGAGTCGCCATATGCCTGACTTGTACTACCCAGCGCAACGGCGTTATCACCAGATGCATTGCTGTTACTACCCAAGGCAATGGCATTCTCCCCAGTGGCCAAGGCCACTTTTCCGAAGGCCTGACTACCTTTGCCCTCCGCTCTTGCGTCCTTGCCTATCGCCGTGGCGTTTTCAGCGAAAGCCTTAGATCCATTCCCCAGCGTAAGGGAATAATCGGCAGTCGATTTAGCTCCACTACCGATTGCTATGGCCCTATTACCGGTTGCGTCAGCTGTTTGTCCTAAAGCAACAGATCTTTCTCCTGTAGCCTGGCTCTTGAAACCTAATGAGGTACTACCTATCCCAGATTGGGCTTCTTGCCCTATTGCAATACTTGATGTTCCTGGTCCTCCTGATGGTGAAGTGTCTACTGATGATGCTTTAGCACCCTGACCAATGGCAATCCAGGTATCGGTCAATGGAGTGCTTTCGCTAGCCCCACCACCATCAAGCGCGGTCGATGCTTGTACTCCAGACGACAACAACCCACCCACAACCAACGCAGAAATTAACAGCTTACTGCGCCCGCTTTTTTTACCACGACTTTTTGCTGTTTCACTGGCAACGGTGTAACTACCTGTTGCCGGATTCCAGATAACTTTAAATATTTTGTTCATTATTGATGCTCTCTATTCCTTGATATAAGCGCAGAAGCTGCATTTATTTTTTGTTTTTCCGCTGTGGAGATTCAGCAGGTTGAAGACGGTCGAACTGAATATTTGCCATGTTGATGGCTAATTTCAGATATTTGAGGTTGTTGGGCGAGACACCTTTTAGCGTCAAATTAATGTCTTGCCATTGACCTGGTAATAATTTCAGGGAGGAGTTCATTGAGGTACTAAATAGCAATTGCTGCCATTTTGCTAATGCGTTGATGTCGGTGGGTTTTTCTCCCCCCCATGTCGCGTAAAAACCCATATTTGATACAGGAACACTTAATAAGTTAACCAGTGAAATACGAATAACGCTGCCGTTTTCTACTGCGTCAATAGACAGTATTTTCCCTGCCAAACCAACAGAACCGTTATTTAAAATGAAGTATTGGGTTTGTGCCGGGTTAAATTCTGTAAAGACAAATTCGTCCTGTTTGTCTTTAACTGCCTTCACCACGCCAGCGAGCGTTTTGGTACTGTTTATGATGGTAGTTTGTTGTTTTTCAAAGTGTTCTATCTTGCGCTTGTCGAGTTCTTGTTGTTTTTCAAGCGCCTCAATTTTGCTTTTTTGTAACTCTTGCTGTGTAACGAGATCGTCGACCTTACTCGCTTTTTCAATATAGTCACACCCTACCAATAAGCAAAGTTGCAATATCATTAACACGCTTAACAGTGTTTTCTTTAGGTTCATAGGATGAATTCCTTTTCATAATCCCGATACAGTTGATAATTACGGCACAATCATTTTTTTTATGAATGATTGGAATGAGGCATATCCGCAAAATAAATTTGTTAGAGAGTTTTTGTATTAATTGGTTGTGCGAATATGTTATTAAATGTCAAACGATTTCAGTTTGTAGCCAATAATATTAATCGCGCGGATTTTAATGATCGGTGTCAATCGATGTCAAATGTTTCACCGGATAAAGGCACAGGGCAGGGAAAGGTAAATATTCAGTTGAGTGATGTTTTATTGTGGAATTTGCGAAGCTGATTGAAAAATTTAAATAATTAATTATGTTTCGAGCATTGATATGCGGAAATTCATTGTTGATATTGATACATCATTCTTTAATGTGTACCTGATTTTCAGAATTTAGCCTGCTACGATCGCTCAGAAGTGTAGGTGGAGTTGAATATATAATGTTAAGAACGTTATAAAGATTCGATCTCTGAAACAGGCTCCTGCATGTGCCAGCAGGAGCGAGTAAATGGTGAGAGGCTGTGATTACAGCGACGAGAAAGGAACTTAAAACGCAGTCTTTGAGAACCCTGTCATCTCTTGCAGGCCCATTTCACGGCCCAGCGCGGTCATTGGGTGCACAACCACCAGTCCGCGAACACTTTTTTTCAGTTTGCCCATATCAGCTTGCTCTTTTTTGGTGATTGCACGCTGGAACGGCATCTTCATCAGTTTCTGCGCTTCTTTGCTGAGTTTCTGGCTGTGAACTTCGCGCAGGCGAGCAATTTCTGCTTCCAGCGTGGCTTTCTCTTTTTCCAGTTCGGCATATTTGTCTGCGGCTTCAACCAGCGACAGATCGGCCTGCTGGTGACGGATGGCGTCCAGACGATCGCTGAGACGTTTGATTTCGTTTTTTTCGACTTCTTTCATGTGATGACTTCTGATAGAGATAAATTTATAGCCTCTAGTATGCGCGACCAGGTGCTTTGTTCACAACTGATGGCATTGTAATAGTTCCAGATTGTAACCATTAATGCGTTAAAAAATCACCCAATACATTGATTAGTTAAGAAATTTAAAGAAAAAAGATAGTCAACAGAAGCAGGTGATTATTGAGGATTGAGCACGTTTTCCTTAATGTCATTTATACCGGGATCTAAACTAAAATTGGCGGCCGCGCATTCCCGGCGCGGGGTAATACGGAGATATCATCATGGGCAAATTAGGTGAAAACGTTCCGCTTCTTATCGATAAAGCCGTAGATTTCATGGCATCCAGCCAGGCGTTCCGGGAGTATCTGAAAAAACTACCTCCCCGTAACGCGATTCCGTCCGGAATACCTGATGAAAGCGTGCCGTTATATCTACAACGTCTGGAGTATTATCGTCAGCTTTATCGTCCGAAACAGGTAGAGGAGAAGTAAGCGAAAGTACTTACTTTTGAAAGGCTTTTTTTAAGCTGATTTTGGAAATCAGCTCTGTCAGTGAAAGGACCATTGTTGATCGCACAGCCTGTTGGTAACGCTGAATTTGCATTGCATACAAACTGGAGTCTGCAGGTTCAAACTGTGGCGGCGGTGGTAACGCCGCCACGCAATGCAGTTCACCAAAGGGTCCAAGTATTTCGTCGTCGGTAAAAGCGTACTCGTTGCCGTCGTGATTTAGCTCTTCACGCAATGCCATCAGCAGTTCCGCATCTTCGTATTCCTGGCGGTTAATGACGCCCAACCCGTAAATGAGTTTTAAACGCACAGAAAGATCGCCCAGCGGACCATCGCCGTCGAGTAACGGTTCTACAGCATACTTCACCGCGTAATCGTCTTTGCGGAATACCTGAAGCACCAGAAGATTTACCGCCTCGGTCAAAAGCTCGACGGCGGTGATCAGAAAGCTTCGCACGGTTTTGCCAGCATTCAGACGCTCAAGCACACGGTTTTCAAAGGCCTGGGTTTGTTCCATTGTTGCCTGCATATCTGACAATCTGTTATTCGGGCGCAGGGTATCCTGCGCCTGGTCCACCATTATTGCATTGCTTTATAAGCGGTTACCGCCTCGGATACAACCTCGCTGTTGGCATCAAGACCGGAAATCTGTGCCAGCGCGGCTTGTGGGCCTTTGTCGGCAATCAGCGCTGCCAGTTCCTGAGCCTGCGGGTCATCTTCACTGCGGAAGTGCATTGCAGCGGCAATACCTTCAATCAGGTTTTTATGTGGCAGACCATATTCCAGGGTTCCAAGCAGTGGCTTGATCAGACGGTCGCCAGCACTCAGTTTACGCAGCGGCTGACGGCCTACGCGTTCTACATCATCTTTCAGGTACGGGTTCTCGAAACGACCGAGGATTTTCTGGATGTATGCCGCATGTTTGTCAGCATCAAAGCCGTAGCGCTTGATCAGTACCGCGCCGCTCTCTTCCATCGCCCCTTTTACCACTGCGCGGATTTTCTCGTCGAGAATCGCGTCACGGATGGTCTGAT
>OGZI01003822.1_pt1 | contig 10079 bp, 8 predicted proteins | sample 1576711 | NCBI WGS metagenome assembly OGZI01 (sample SAMEA3541482, study PRJEB24748) | human gut metagenome | biome: human gut; feature: human-associated habitat; material: faeces | place: China | collected 2012
TCCTCGGCCAACAGCGGCGTGTTCTCTACCAGCCGTATGTTGTTCGGTCTGGCGCAGGATGGCCAGGCGCCGAAGATGTTCGCCAAGCTGTCGAAGCGTGCGGTGCCGGCGAAGGGTTTAACCTTCTCCTGCATGTGCCTGCTGGGCGGTGTGGTCATGCTGATGGTCAACCCGAGCGTGATTGCCGCGTTCACCATGATCACCACGGTGTCGGCGATCCTGTTTATGTTCGTCTGGACGATTATCCTCTGCTCTTATCTGGTCTACCGTAAAAAGCGCCCGCAGCTGCATGAGAAGTCCAAATACAAGATGCCGCTGGGCAAATTCATGTGCTGGGTGTGCATGGCCTTCTTCGTCTTCGTACTGGTGCTGTTGACCCTGGAAGATGATACCCGTGAAGCGCTGATGGTTACCCCGCTGTGGTTTGTTCTGCTGGGCGCGGGCTGGCTGTTTGCCGGCAAAAAGCGTCTGGCGAAATAAAAAAGGCCACCCGGAGTGGCCAAATAAGACGGACAATGTCGAGGGCGCCTGCGGGCGCCTTTTTCTTTATTTTCCGGCAAGGGCGCGCGGGAACAGTACGTTATTTTCCAGACTGATGTGCTCCATCAGATCGTCAATCATCTCGTTGATACCGTTATACATCGCCTTCCAGGTGGTGCAGGCTTCCGGCGGCGGCGTCACGTTATGGGTGATGTGCTTAATGACTTCCAGTAGTTCACCCGCTTCATCGTGCTCGCTTTCCATTACGCTGATCGGCCCCCCGGCCTGGGCGCCCATCCCCTGTTTGATCATCGGGAACAGGATCTGCTCCTCTTTCATCATGTGGCTGGAGAGTTCCTGATGCAGCATGGTCAGGTATTTGGTCAGCCCTTTCGGCACGTTCGGTTTATCGGCGTGGACACGTTCAACCTTGGTGGCCTGCAGGATCAGCTCCGGCAGCTGTTCGCGGTGCCGGTCGTGATAGAGGACGATGATATGGTCGATAATCTCCGGGAGGGGCGCCGCGCGCCAGTCGCGGGAGAGGGGCTGCTCGGCCAGTTTCGCCAGCTCGGCTTCAATCACCGCGACATCCAGCGCTTTCCGCGATGCGGCGCGCGCCAGGGTCTGTTTGCCGCCGCAGCAGTAATCCATATCGTATTGACGGAACAGGGCGGAGGCGCGCGGGATGGTCAGCGCCAGCTCGCCTAAAGGTTGGTCACGGAAAGCCATAGCAGTTACCTCGTCATCAGGAATATAAGATGTATTTTAAATGCATCTTTTTGGCGAGGGAATACCCCTTAAGGAGGCCTGGCTACTTTTTTTCGTCCGTCAGCGGCTGCAGCATCGGTTTTTCCGGTCTGGCGCGTACGGCGGAGACCACGCCGAGCACCAGCAGCAGGATCCCGCTCAGGGTCAGCAGCGGCGGTAAACTTTGCCGCAGCAGGAAGGTATACAGCAGTCCGGCCAGGGTTTCGAAGACGATAAGCGGGCCGAGGATCACCGTCGGCAGCCGCTGGCTGGCGATATTCCAGCACAGCGCGCCGACCCATGAGCAGAGCACCGCGATGGCCAGCATCAGCGTAATAAACACCGCCGGACGCGGGCCGAAGGGCAGGGGAAACCCGGCCTGCTGACCGTGCAGCCAGGCGCAGGCGGCGAGATAGCCGGCCAGCGAAACCGGAAGCGTCACCAGCGCCTGAGCGGTAGCCCACATCATCGGCGGCTGATGCGGATTTTCCCGCAACCAGCGGGCGTTGCGCAGGGCATACCAGGCCCAGCAGGCCACCGATCCCAGCGCCAGCGCGATGCCGGAGCCGTAGCGCCACGGGCTAAAATCAGGCAGCCCCTGGCGCAGTTCTGCGACGTTAACGCAGATCAGGCCCACGGCGATGCAGACCAGCGCCGGAAACAGACGCCGCCACGGCAGCTTTCCGTCGCGCTGGCTGTAGAGCAGATTGGCGAAGACCGGCAAGACCACCGGCAGCGTGCCGATAATCATGGTGGAGACCGGCGCCCCGGTGCGCTGAATGGCGCTGGCCAGGCATGCGTAATAGATAAGATTTCCCATCATCGTCAGGCCCAGCGCAGTCCACCAGTCGTTGCGGCTCAGCTGGCGCAAACGCGCGCGCCCGAGCCACGCCAGCGGCAGGGCGATCAGGCCCAGCGCCAGATAGCGCCCCATCGACTGCAGCATCGCCGGGTACTCTGGCACCAGCAGAGGCCCGACAAAAATTAATCCCCACATCAGCCCCGCCAGCAGGGCGTACAGCACACCACTAATCATCATTGCATCCGTTTTCATCACTGTTGGTCTGCAGTGTAGAAGGGGGCCGGGCAGGAATATTGTATGAGATTGCGCATTAGCGCCTGGCGACCTGCTTCTGATAGCGCACCGGCGTAATGCCGTAACGCAGGGTGAAGGCGCGGGTCAGGTGGGACTGGTCGGTGAGGCCGACGGCTATCGCCACTTCGGCGGCGGGCATACCGTGGGTGAGAAACGCTTTGGCGCGCCACAGACGGATGGCCATCAGCATCTGATGGGGCGTTACGTGATAGTGGGCTTTAAACTGGCGCTGAAAGTGGTACGGGCTCAGCGCCGCCACCTGCGCCAGCTCGTCGAGGGTGATGGGGCGCATATAGTTATCGTGCAGGTGGTCGCGCACCCGGTCGAAGCGATGCCCGGCCTCACCCTGCGCAGAGGCATAGTGGGCCAGAGGGCGGAAGGCGTCGATGAGGTCGAGCAGCAGTCCCTGCTGGGCCAGCGGATCGTCGCTATGCCACAGGCCATAAATCAGCTGGCCAATCTGTCGGGAACGCAGGGGATCCTCGCGGACCACCTCGCTGAACCACCAGTCGCGCACCCCGGTGATGGCTTCCAGACGGTCCGGCTCCAGATAAATCATCCGGTAGCGCCAGCCGTCAGCGGTTTCCGCTTCGCCGGTATGCAGCTCGTCGGGATTCATGGTGACAATGGCGTTCGCGGCGGCGATATGCTGGCTGCCGCGGTAGCGAAAGCGTTCAGCGCCTTGCTCAATCACGCCGATGCCGAAGGCTTCGTGGGTATGGGGTTCAAAGGCGTAGCGAGAGATATGGGCGTGGTAAAGCTCCACCCCGGGCAGCTGTTCGAGATGGCGAAAGCGCGCGCGGTCTTTTTCATCACTAAATTGGGGTGGTACGCCCTGCATGCCTGCCTCCCGACGGTTATCCCTTCAATATGAGAGAGGAACCGCCGGGACGCAACCGCAAAAGCTGACAGGGGTGGTTACAGAATGCCTTTCACGCTTTCAGCAAGGGAGGTGGTCGGACGGCCGATCAGCGTACTCAGGGTGCGGCTGTCGTCAAACAGCCCGCCTTTCGACGCGCCGACATCGGAATCCGCCAGCATATCCGCCAGACCCGCCGGCAGACCGACGCTTTTCAGCGCGGCGGCGAAATCGGCTTCGCTGAGGTTCTGGTAGACCACGTTTTTCCCGCTTTGCTTGCTCAGCTCGGCAGCCAGGTCGCTCAGCGTCCAGGCGTTATCACCCGCCAGTTCGTAAATTTTGCCTTCATGACCCTCACTGGCGATAACGCGGGCGGCAGCGGCGGCATAATCCGCGCGGGTGGCGGAGGCGATTTTACCCTCGCCGGCGGCGCCGATAAACACGCCATGCTCCAGCGCCGGCGGCGCGCTGGCCAGATAGTTTTCGGTATACCAGCCGTTACGCAGCAGGGCGTAAGCGATACCAGAGTCGGCCAGCATCTGCTCGGTTTCGATATGCTCTGCGGCCAGACCCAGCGGCGAAGTGTCGGCATGCAGCAGGCTGGTATAGGCGATGAATTTCACCCCGGCGGCTTTGGCGGCGTTAATGACGTTGCGGTGCTGTACAGCACGCTGGCCGACTTCGCTGGAGGAGATTAACAGCAGTTTATCCACGCCCTGCAGCGCGGCGGTCAGTGCCGCTTCGTCGCTATAGTCGGCCTGACGGACAACGACGCCCTGCTGGCTGAGCGCCTGGGCTTTGGCCGGGTTGCGGACAATCGCCACAATCTGGCTGGCAGGGACGGTTTTTAACAGGTCTTGCAGAACGTAGTGGCCAAGCTGGCCGGTGGCACCGGTAAGGGCGATCATGGGTCTTCTCCTTCGTGTTTAGTGGCAGTTGTGGTAAGCTAACACCTTAACTAACTTTTAGTAAGTACGTACAAAAAGGTAAGTGTGAAAATGGCCGAACCGACGCTGAGCGAGAAACTGCGCAACGGCAACCTGTTTGCGGAACAGTGCCCGTCGCGCGATGTGCTTAAACATGTCACCAGTCGCTGGGGCGTGTTGATTCTGGTGGCGCTGCGCGAGGGGACCCATCGCTTCAGCGATCTGCGCCGCAAAATGGGCGGGGTCAGCGAAAAGATGCTGGCGCAGTCGCTGCAGGCCCTGGAGCAGGATGGTTTTATCGACCGCGTCTCTTATCCGGTGGTACCGCCACACGTTGAATATAGCCTGACGCCGCTCGGCCTGCAGGTGAGCGAGAAGGTGGCCGCCCTGGCGGACTGGATCGAGGTTAATCTGCCCTCGGTGCTGGCTAACCACGGGGAGTGAAAATGTATCACTCCCTGTAGCCCCGGTAAGCGCAGCGCCACCGGGGAACAGGCATTACTTGCTCAAATCCAGCTGATAAATGGCGAAGCCGATATCATCGGTGGCCACCTGGCGCATTGGATACTGCGCTTTCTCTTTGATAAACGCCGCGGCTTTGTCGCCAGGCGAGGTCTCAAAACGAATATCCAACGGCGTGTTGCTGTGGATCGGCGCCAGACGCCAGTTGTTATCCGCCGCCGGATGGATCGCGCCTTCCTTCTTCGATTGCGCGCCAATCCATGCCGCCAGCACCGAACGGTTTTCATCCGGTGAGGCGAAGGCGATATGGCTCTCACCGGTGCCGGCGAATTTGCCGCCGTAAGCGCGATAGTTATTGGTCGCGACCAGGAAAGTGGCCTGCGGATCGACAGGTTTACCGTTAAAGGTCAGGTGCTTAATACGCTCTGCCTGCGGATGGATCATCTGACATTCGCCGTCGTAGCGGGCCGGCTGAGTGACGTCGATCTGGTAGTTCACCCCGTCAATGACGTCGAAGTTATAGGTGCGGAAGCCGTCCCAGTTGATCAGCGACTGCGGCTTGCTGCTGGCGGGATCGATCTGGTTAAACTGTCCGGCGGAGCACTCCAGCCACTCCTTGACCTCTTTCCCGCTGACCTTCATCACCACCAGGGTGTTGGGGTAGAGATAGAGGTCGGCGGCATTGCGGAAGGTGAGCTGGCCTTTCTCCACTTCGACAAAGCTCGCCGGATCGTTTTTACGCCCGCCGACTTTAAACGGCGCGGCGGCGGAGAGCACCGGCAGCTTCGCCAGATCCGGGTCGCCCTGAATATAGTGTTCTACGTAGGCTTTCTGCGCCATGTTGACCACCTGCACCGTCGGGTCGTCCTGCACCAGCGCCAGATAGCTGTACATGTTGTCGGCGGACTTGCCGATCGGCTTGCTGACGAATTCGCGAGTGGCGTCGTGGTCGGCTTTCAGCACCGCCACCAGCTTGCCGTCTTCGGCCGCCAGCGATTTCTTCGCCACCGCGTCATAGATTGGCCGCGCTTCCGCTCTATTCTGAGTTACCTGCCATTTGCCGCTGTCGTTGTTCAGCACCAGATCAACCACCCCGAGATGATCGCCCCACATTCCCGGCATCACCGCCGGTACGCCGTTCAGCGTCCCTTTGGCGATATCCGCGCCTTTGATGTTGGCGAAGTCTTTACCCGGGAACACCGCGTGGGCATGGCCGAACATAATGGCGTCCACGCCGGGCACCTGGCTTAAGTAGTAGACCGAGTTTTCGGCCATCGCCTGATACGGGTCGGCGGAGAGGCCGGAGTGCGCGACCACGACCACCACATCAGCCCCTTTCGCCCGCATCTCCGGGATATATTTGCGCGCGGTTTCGGTAATGTCATTGACCGTCACCTTGCCGTTAAGATTGGCTTTATCCCAGGTCATGATCTGCGGCGGCACAAAGCCGATATAGCCGATGCGCAGGGTGTGGGATTGACCGTCGCTGTCCACGACCCGGGTATCCTGGATCAGGTACGGCGTAAACATCGGTTTGCCAGTTTTGGCATCGATGATATTGGCGTTCACGTAGGGGAACTTCGCCCCGGCCAGCGCCTTGTGCAGGAAGTCGAGACCGTAATTGAACTCATGGTTGCCCAGGTTGCCGACGGCGTAATTCAGGGTATTCATCGCCTTATACACCGGATGCACATCGCCTTCTTTCAACCCTTTCGCGGCCATGTAGTCGCCTAACGGGCTCCCCTGGATAACATCCCCGTTATCCACCAGCACGCTGTTTTTAACTTCTGCCCGCGCCTGTTCGATCAGGGTGGCGGTACGCACCAGGCCGAATTTCTCCGTGGCGGCATCTTTGTAATAGTCGAAGTCCATCATATTGCTGTGCAGATCGGTGGTTTCCATGATCCGCAGGTCGACCGTCGCGGCGTTGACGCTGGCGGCGATCAGCGTGGCCAGGAGCGTTGCGCTAAACTTAATCATCAGAGGCGTCCTTTTTTATGAGCGATAGCACAGAAGAAAATGTATTTATATTCTGTTGCTTACAGAAATGTGAATCTTGCCAGAAAAGCGGGCAGAGAAACCGCCATCGTTATCACAGATAGCGGAACTCGCGGTGATGCGATATAAATAAAACAACGAGTTAACGCCACTGTAACCAGACGAGGTGGAGAATGTTAGAACAAGTATGTCAGCTTGCACGGAACGCGGGCGATGCCATCATGGAAGTCTACGATGGAAACCAGCCGATCAACGTCGCCAGCAAGAAAGATGATTCTCCGGTCACGGCGGCGGATATCGCAGCGCATAAAGTCATTGTCAGCGGCCTGCAGGCGCTGGATCCGGATACCCCGATCCTCTCCGAGGAGGACCCGCCGTCCTGGGAAGTGCGCCAGCACTGGCAGCGCTACTGGCTGGTCGACCCGCTGGACGGCACCAAAGAGTTTATTAAGCGTAACGGCGAATTCACCGTCAATATCGCGCTGATTGAAAACGGCAAGCCGACGCTGGGCGTGGTCTATGCCCCGGTGATGAAGGTGATGTACAGCGCGGAAAAAGGCAAAGCGTGGAAAGAAGAGTGCGGGGTGCGCAAGCAGATCCAGGTCCGCGATGCCCGTCCGCCGCTGGTGGTGATTAGCCGCTCCCACAGCAACGATCCGGAGCTGCAGGAGTACCTTGAGCAACTGGGCGAACACCAGACCACCTCAATCGGTTCGTCGCTGAAATTCTGCCTGGTGGCGGAAGGTCAGGCCCAGCTCTATCCGCGCTTCGGGCCGACCAGCACCTGGGACACCGCCGCCGGCCATGCGGTCGCGGTGGCCGCCGGGGCGCATGTTCACGACTGGCAGGGGAAAACCCTCGACTACACGCCGCGTGAATCCTTCCTTAACCCCGGCTTCCGGGTCTCTATTTATTAAGCAATTTATGCAGCAGGTCGATCACCTGCTGCACCTCTTGTTGGGTGAGGGCGCCGTCTTTAGCCCACTGCACACGCCCGTTCTTATCCAGCACCACGATCGCTGAGCTCTTCTCGTCCAGCTGCCAGGCCTTCCGCACCAGGCCGTTGCTGTCGACGATAAATTGCGACCATGGGAAGAGCTTTTTATTACTTTCAATGCTGTTACGTACAAACATCCCGGTGCCCGGGATGGCGTCGTCAGTGTTTACAATGGTGGTGGTCTGATAGCGATCGTGCGGGAAGCCCGCCGCTTTAATCGCCTCGATCAGATTGGCATTTTTCTCTTTTGCTGACGAGCGTCCGGCGATGTGCTGGACCACGCGCACTTTTCCCGCCAGCTGGGCGCTATTCCAGTTTTTATAGCTAAACTTATCCTTATCCAGAATAAGCTCTCCCCGATCCGCGACGCCAACGGGCGCCACGCGCTGGCCGTCGACGAAGTTATGCGCTGTGGCCAGCAGCGGGAGAAGCAGTAACGAGGCGGCCAGTATGCTACGTAGGGTCATGCGCAATCCTTAATCATTTTTATGCAGGTGATCCGACCACTTGGTCTCGTTTAATCATAAGTGCGATTGACGGTGATTACCCGCAATGAGGATGCCAGTTTGCGTGTTGACGCACAAATTAGTCGTAAAACGGCGACTTATACTTACTTCATCGTATGTCTGAAACGAAAATTCTGAATTATTGTCATCAAAGGGTAAATAAACTTATACATACTGGGTCCCTCTGAGATTCTGGACTATAGTTTTAGGGCATTAAAATTTGCGCTCCCGATACGTGGGCTAACTGTGGCACCACAGGAGCGTAACCCTGGCAGGAGAGAAGAATGAAAATTTTCCAACGCTACAATCCGCTGCAAGTGGCGAAGTACGTGAAGATCCTGTTTCGTGGACGGTTGTACATCAAGGACGTTGGCGCATTTGAATTTGATAAGGGCAAAATCCTTATCCCGAAGGTCAAGGACAAGCTGCATCTGTCAGTGATGTCCGAAGTCAATCGTCAGGTGTTGCGTCTGCAAACTGAGATGGCATAACCTGAAACGTAGCAGTACGTAGTAGGTAAAAGACGGCTCCTGATGGGAGCCGTTGATGTTTTTAGCCCTTCATTTCCGCATAGCGTTTGCGATATTCGCCCGGTGGGATGCCGTTATGTTTACGAAAAAGGCGGATGAAATAGACCGGATCGCTGTAACCCACCGATAACGCAATTTTGTTAAGCGGGTGCGAGGACGTCACATTTGGGCAATAAAAAGGGCGGATGGTTATCCGCCCTGAAAATAGAGGAAGGGTTACGCTCAGGCGTTCTGGCTTTCCGCCGCTTCGGCCTGCTTGGGCACCAGCACCGTTGGCTTGTTATCGATACGGGTCACCAGCAGCTGGTCGATCCGGTAGTTATCGATATCCACGACCTCAAACTTATACCCGGAGAACTTCACCGCGTCGGTGCGTTTGGGGATTTTACGCAGCATAAACATCATAAAGCCGCCGATGGTCTCGTAATTCCCGGACTGCGGGAACTCGTCGATATCCAGCACACGCATCACGTCATCAATCGGCGTACCGCCATCGATCAGCCACGAGTTTTCATCGCGGGCGACAATCTGCTCTTCCAGCCCCTGGCCGACGAGGTCGCCCATCAGGGTGGTCATCACGTCGTTGAGAGTGATGATCCCGACCACCAGCGCGTATTCATTCATGATCACCGCGAAGTCTTCCCCGGCGGTTTTGAAGCTTTCCAGCGCTTCCGACAGGGTCAGGGTGTCCGGCACGATCAACGTGTTGCGGATCTGTACGCCGCCGGTCAGCACCAGGCTCTGGTTCGCCAGCACGCGGTTCAGCAGATCTTTTGAATCGACGTAACCGATAATGTGGTCGATATCTTCATTACAGACGAGGAACTTCGAGTGCGGATGTTCGGCCACTTTATTCTTCAGGCTCTGCTCGTCTTCGTGCAAATCAAACCAAATGACGCTTTCACGCGGGGTCATGGAGGAAGGAACGGTGCGGGACTCCAGCTCGAACACGTTCTCAATTAGCTCATGCTCCTGCTTGCGCAGCACCCCGGCCAGCGCGCCGGCCTCGACCACGGCATAGATATCATCGGAAGTGATATCGTCTTTCCGCACCATCGGCAGTTTGAAGATGCGGAAGATCATGTTGGCCATGCCGTTAAACAACCACACCAGCGGGCGGAAGACTAACAGGCAGAAGCGCATCGGGTTGATGATGCGCAGGGCCACTGTTTCGGGCGCAATCATACCGATGCGTTTCGGAGTCAGGTCAGCAAACAGGATGAACAAGCTGGTGACCAGGGTAAAAGAGATGATGAAGCTCAGCTGCTCGGAGAGCTCCGGCGACAAATACCCGCTGAGCAGGCTATGAAACGCCGGTGAGAAAGCCGCGTCGCCCACAATACCGCCAAGAATGGCGACGGCGTTGAGGCCAATCTGCACGACGGTAAAGAAGGTGCCCGGGTTCTCCTGCATCTTCAGCACCCGCTGTGCGTTGACGTTGCCTTCATCGGCCAGCAGTTTCAGTTTGATTTTACGTG
>OGZI01003829.1_pt1 | contig 10056 bp, 8 predicted proteins | sample 1576711 | NCBI WGS metagenome assembly OGZI01 (sample SAMEA3541482, study PRJEB24748) | human gut metagenome | biome: human gut; feature: human-associated habitat; material: faeces | place: China | collected 2012
TGAGCCACTGCATCGGCAGCGGTTTCGCCCTTGATCCCCGCCATGCCGGAGCCGTGGACTGGCTGTTCTCGGACATGATCTGCTACCCTGACAAGCTGTATGAGGTCATCTGCCGCTGGATCGAGCTGGGGAGCTGCCGCAACTTCGTGTGCACCCTCAAATTCCAGGCCGAGACGGACCACGCCACCGCAGCGAAATTCGCAGCCATCCCTGGCTCGAGGCTTATGCACCTGTCCTGCAACAAGCACGAACTCACGTGGGCGAAACTGGAACAGTAGAATGGATGGGCTCTGAAACAGCCTAGAAACGTTGGAAGGGGAACTCTGGAGAAACGCGTTCCCCTTCCCCAAATCTACGAGCGCGGAGCCCATCTCTCCCTTTCCAAGGACTTTTGGGCTTACCCAATCTCGCTCCACAGCCCTTTCCGGCACAGATTGCCTTGGGAAGAATCCACCTTTCAGAGTGGAAATACTCGCCTACGCCCTCACGTACAGCCCCTTTCCGAGGCCGTCGATTTCGCAATGCAGCACGCCCTCCATGCCGGGGTGCAGGAGATCCACGCGCTCTCCCCTGTGGTTTTCAAGCCGATACGCGCCGGGGAGAAGTGCCGGACGCCGCATCCCCGGCACGAGAACGGACGCTTCACGATCCGATGACCACGGGGAACGCACCTGCACCCTCCAGCCGTCGCCCTCCGGTTCAGCAAGCCGCGCCACCACGGGCCGGGGGAGCAAACCGGCCGGGGGAGCCTCCACCCTTCTGCGGGGAAGGAAAAAGCCCGTGGACAGAGGGCGTGACGCCGTATGAAACAATTCTTCGAGCAACGCCGCCGTGGAAATCTCCACCTTTCCGCAGTCGGGACCTCCCGCTTCGCGGCGCGCGTGCCGATCCAGCGCCGTACGGTATACGTCCGCAATCTGCGCGACGTACCCGCCGCTTTTAGTGCGACCTTCCAATTTCAGCGCCCGTACCCCCAAGTCAGCCAGGCATCCCACGTACCGCAACAGGCACAAGTCCTGCGGGGCCCAAAAACCGCTGAACGCTTCGCCCTCGCGGATCTCCCACAGGGCTTCGCCCGAGCGCTTTTGCTCCTCTACCAGCAAGGACAGGCCGCGGTACTCGAAACGGCACGGCTGCGTACACCGCCCTTGGTTGGCGGGGCGGTTGTTCACCCACGCCGACAGCAGGCAATGCCCGGACAGGGCCAAACACATGGCTCCGTGCACGAATACTTCGAAGTCCACACCGGGAAACGCTTCCGCCAGTGCTCGGATCTGTTTGAAGCCCAGTTCCCGGGCCAGATTGATCCGCTCCACCCCGGCCTCGCGCCAGAACGCCACAGCGGCGCCGTTTACGGAATGGGCTTGTGTGGACAAATGCAGCGGCACTGACGGGCAATGTTTCTTCGCCAGCCAGATCACGCCGGGATCAGCGGCAATGAGGCCGTCCACGCCCATCCCGGGCAAACGCTCCAACACGGCTTCCACGGCGGGCAATTGCGCGTCATACGGCATGGCGTTGAGGCAATAATACACCCGCACTCCGGCGGTATGCGCGTCAGCTACGGCAAGCCCCAGCTCCTCACCCGAAAAGCCTTCGCAAGCGGTCCGCAGGCTCAGTTCCGGCCCTCCCATGTATACGGCATCAGCCCCATAGAGGATGGCGGATTCCAACTGCTCCCGGCCTCCGGCGGGGACAAGAAGCTCCGGCAAACGCTCTCTTTCTTTCATTCCGCACCTTCCGAAAGGGAAGCCGTTGCCGACGAATCTGCCTTTTCCTCCGACTGCGCCGTTTTCCACTGGCTGAGGATCACGCCCCCGAACACCAGCGCGGAAGCGGCCCATTGCCCTGCGGTCAACCGCTCGTCGAGGAAAACCATCCCCATGAACAACGTCAACACGGGTACAAGATTGAGAAAGGCCCCGGTGCGCGAGGCGGGCACGGAACGGACGGCGAAATTGTACAGCAAGAAGGAAAGCATGGTCACGCCGACGCCCAGATAGAGGATGGCCAACGTGGGCAACAAGGGGAAACTGTCCGGAAGTTTGACCGCGGGAAGCGGCAGCAGGCACAGGAAAAAAAGAAGGCCGATCAGCGACTGCATGGTCGTGATCAAGACCGGCGAACACCGGGAAGAAAGCTGCTTGGCGCACACTACATAAAGAGCGCCGCACAGCATGGCCAATACTTCAAGAAAGTTGCCGAAAATCGGGTTCGGCGCGCTTTCCGTGGCTTCGGATCCAGCGCTCAGCCAGACGACCCCGACGACGGCCAGCACAAACCCGATCCAGACGCGCCGGTGCGGACGTTCGCCGAGCAGCAGCCACGCCGCGACCACGACCGCCAAAGGCAACGCCGCGACGACCATCCCGGCCTGAGACGCGGTCGTGTAGATCATGGCGTACCCCTCAAACACGAAATAGAAGCAGGGTTCGCACAGCGCCAGCAGCACAATGTACTTCCACTCCCGGCGCGTCACCCGCCTGTCCAGCAGCATAGGGGCTTCGGCACGCCGCCAGACGGTCACCCGCAAAAGCATCAGCGCCACCAGGGAGCTCAACATGCGGCCAAAGACCATGACCATCGGATCAAACGCCGATACCGCGATCTTGAGCGCTATAAAAGAACTGCTCCAAAGGAGCACGGCACCGAAGAGCGCCAGCCCTGCCCGTACGGACAACGAAACGTGATTTTGGATAAAGCGCATCATGGGACACAGCTCTACCGTGGGAACGCCGAAATGACCAGCCCCCTTAAACTGAAAAGCTGATATTCCGAACGGAAACACGGGGAGCCAACGCTATGGAACCCCCGTTTTAATGCATCTAACCCATTTAATTTATAATGGTATTCATAAATCCTGTGTGCTTGGCTCTGTTCATACATTCCACCCGCAAAGGAGCAAGCCATGAATTACTGGATCAGCGTTCTCTTCAGGATCATCCCTCTGGCCATGGGCGCCATCTGCCTTGGCTATGGCTGGTACATCTGGGATATGGGCAGCGACGCCAACACGTACGTCGCCGGGCATGTCGTGCTCTTCCTGAGCATCATCTGCGTGGCACTGTTTACAACGGCAGCGACCATCATCCGCCAGCTCATCCATACCTACAGCGCGGCCTTCAAGGTCGCCCTGCCCCTTATCGGGTATGTGGCCGCGGCCATCGGCATCATCGGAGGCTTGATCTTCGTCCGTTCCGGCACAGGGGCCGAACATTTCGTCGCCGGGCATGTCGTTTTCGGCCTTGGGCTGATCACATGCTGCGTGTCCACCGTAGCCTTATCCTCCACCAAGTTCATTCTCATCCCGAGCAACTCCAAGGCCGGGCCCGGACACCACCCCGATCAAGCGTTCAGCGGCGGCATGGTCGCCCTTTTGTTCGCCATCCCCATCATCTGCGCTCTGATCGGCATCGTCTGGGGAATCGATATCGTCAGATCCGACGAAACGCCGAACGTTGTGGCAGGACACGTTTTGGCGGGCATAGGGCTGGTCTGCGCAAGCCTCGTCGCCCTCGTCGCCAGCGTCGTGCGCCAGATCCAAAATACCTACTCCGAAGCGGATCGCCGCTTCTGGCCGTGGCTGGTCATCGTCATGGGCACCATCGACATCCTTTGGGGTCTTTACCTGCTGATTTTCCAGTACAGCCCGGTCACCATCGCCCCCGGATTCGTCCTTATCGGCCTCGGCATCGTCTGCTACAGCATCCTGAGCAAGGTCCTCCTGTTGGCGCTGGTGTGGCGGCATCCCTATCCCCTCGCCAAGCGCATTCCCCTCATCCCGGTGCTGACGGCTCTGACCTGCCTGTTCATCGCGGCCTTCCTCTTCGAGGCGGCGACGATCAACCCCGCCTACATGGTCCCGGCCCGGGTCATGGTCGGCCTTGGCGGGATCTGCTTCACCCTGTTCTCCATCGTTTCCATTCTGGAAAGCGGCACTTCCAGCTAAGCCCTCGGTAGCCTTTTGAGACGAAATGACCTACAGTCTCCATTGTCCGATCCCGCGGGCAGGGGCGACTGTCCCGGTCGGGCGGCACACGCGCCGCCTCTTCGGCATTCATTCCAGAGGGAGAGTCCTATGCAGCTTGACGAACATTTTCAGCGACGCTTGAATGAGGCCCGGATGTTTTTTGCGGAAGGCAAGGCTCTTGCCGCGGAAAAAATCTACCGGGATCTGCTGAAACCCGATCTGCCCGCAGGAGGCCGGGTTCTGGTTCTGGACGGCCTCGGGCGTTGTCTGCACATTCAAGGACGGCTGGAAGAGGCCGAAACGTTCTTCCGCGAATCACTGCGCTTTCTTGAGGAATTGTTCGGGCCGAACCACATCCATGTGGCGGGCGGGCTGCAAAACCTTGCCCGGCTCCGTTCTGAGCGGGGAGAATGTGAAGAGGCCGCAACGCTCGGCGAACGGGCGCTCGACATTCTTAAGCAAAACCTGCCCGCCGACGATCTGCGCATCGCCGACGCACTGCTGAACCTTTCCTCCCATCAGTACACCGCCAAAAAATATGACGCCGCCGAAGCGAACCTGAAAATGGCGTTGCATCTGTGGGAAGCCAAGGAAGGCCGCCGCTGTTTCGGCGTTTCCACCTGCCTGAACAATCTCGGCCGCATTTGCGAGGAGCGGGGCGAAACCCGTCAGGGAGTCCTGTACCATCAGGAAGCCGTGTCCATCCGTAAAGAAATCCTGGGCATCCATCCGGAAACGGCCTTCTCGCTCGGCAACTGCGGCGCGGCGCTGGCCGGGGATGCGCAGTGGGAGAAAGCCGCCCAGACGCTTGAGGAAGCGCTCTCCTGCTATGAGAGCCTCGGGCTTTCCGACAGCCCGGAGGCCGTTACCTGCCGCAACAACCTGAACCTGTGCCGCAACGCAGTGAAACAATCCGCAGCGCAATGATGATAAAAGGGGCCGTTGGGCCCCTTCCTTTCATGCGATCCGCTGGGAAAGCTATTCCAGCATAACGGACATCCTCTGCAGTTCCGGCGTTTCGATGCGTGCCTGAACGGACGGCCCATGTTCCACCAGCCAATCGCCGTCGGCATCGGACAAACCGTCCGAGCGCAGCCGCCCAGCCACATCACGGCACAACGATTCCACAATATCCCCGGCTACCGCCTCGACACGGGGGCCAAGACGCCAATCCAGCCCGGCCAATGCCGTTACGCACGCAGCCGTTTCCCTGCCGAGGATCGGCAACTGTTCAACGCCGCGGTGCGCCCATTTGTAAAACGGCATGTACCGCTTATTCAAAAGAAACGTCATTGAAACGGCCTGTTCCGAAAAACGCGCGGCGGCAAGCATGGCCGTTGCCGTCTCCCCCCGCTTCAACGACCGGAGCAAGTTGTATTGACCGGCCTGCGCCATGCCCATGCACCGGGCTGCAATCTTTTTGAGGCGGACATCTTCCGGATAGAAGCCCAACAGCGCTTCACGGAAAGCCGTGAAAGCCCCAAGCCGATCACTGAACACAGCGCCGTTCGTGCTTACCGCGAGGAACTGCTCGGGCACGAGCCGCCACTGTTTCCACGTCTGAGGAGGCTGCGGCATCCCGATGAACCGGCCATAGAAGCCCTCAATGGACAAAGGCCCGACCCGTCCCATACGCTTGGCGGGCGCCATACGAGCAGGGAACCCCTCATACGTATCGGGCAAGCGGGCAAGCAAGGCTTCCACGGCGCCCTGCCATTCCGCCCACTCGCCTTCAGGCAACCATAGACAAAATCCCGGCCCCCAATCATGGTCTTGGGAGATTTCATCATCAAAACCAAAGCATTCGGAGCCTTCTCCGACAAGGCCGACAGCGGCGCGTTCCAAAAACGCGGGCAGTTCCCGCCGGAACAGCGGCAGCGCGCACTTTTCCCAATAGGCCCTCGAAAGTTCCAATCCTTTCATATCATTTCCTTTTCATTGCAAGACGCTCAATGTTCGTTCCGTGCCCCCATCGGGTACGCGGCGGCATAGCGCTTGTAAAGCCACCATCCCAGAGCACAGGAGGCAGCAAACAATAACGCGCTGAGCCCGATCCTCCATCCTTCATCTACGCGCATCCCGCTTCCGATCATGGCAAACAGCAGATTTTGAGGGATATACCCGAGGCACGACCCCAGAAAAAAAGGCCATGCCGGGATGCGGCTGACCCCGGCAAGCAGACTGAACACCAAGTTATTCCCGGACGGAAACAGGCGGATCAGGATGGCAAGAATGAAGGGGCGCTGGACCGCATAACGATTGAATGCGGCAGCCTTGCCCCCGTACCTCCGTTCAACGAAGGAACGCCCGCAGTACCGGGCCATGCCGAATGCCAGCACACAGCCAAGCGTCACGCCGAGCGTTGCGAACACGGCTCCGAACAACGGGCCGAATGCATACCCCCCGGCGAAACTCAGCAACTGGCGGGGGACGGCGAGGCAAATCAGCACCGCCACCGAGCAGACATAGAGAAAGCCCCCCATGTAACCGCTCGGCATATAGACATCTATCCAGCGCGTGACGGTTTCAGCCTGAGGTGCCAGCCAGCGCAAGGCCAACCCCGCTCCGATCAGCAGGACGGCCAGCGCGATGACGCCGCGCCATGCCCGGAAAAACCGCAGCACGCTTTGGCCGAAGCAGGCAAAGGATCTTACGGCACGCACCTGTTTAGTTGACCGCAACGCGGACCGTGTCGCCGGGGCGCAGTGCCGTATTCCGGCTCATGTTGTTCAGCGAAAGCAATTCAACCGGAGAGACGTTGAACTTGCGGGCAATGGCCCAGAGGGTATCACCATTTTGAACCGTATACTGGACGATCTTATTCGTGGCCTTAGCCTCGGCCACGGGGCGGGAAACGGGAACGCTGGAAACAGAGGCAACCACAGGGCGAACCGAAGAGGCTACGGGAGCCTTTTTAGCGGACTGAGACGCCACCGCCGCTCCCTTGCCGGGAATCCGCAACTGCTGGCCAAGGCTAATATTATGATTTTTCATGCCGTTTGCGGCGAGGATCGCTTCCTGCGTCACGCCGTACCGCTTCGCAATGGAGTACATGGTATCCCCCTGCTTCACTTCGTGCGATGCGGCGGAAGCGGTTGATACGACTTTCTCACGCACCGGCGCGGAAGCGGAAACCGTGCGCGAAGGGGTCACTTGACGCCCGGAGGACGCAACGGACGTCCCCTTTGCCGACGGAACTTCCCGCACGGATGCCAACGCGCGAGGATCGACGCCCGTCCGGTTGGTTCCGGGGATCTTCAACACACGGCCAGCACGCAAAGGTTCGCTGACCTGATTGATACGCCGGAGTTCCGCCACCGGAACGCCGGTCTTCCGGGATATGCTCGCCATCGTGTCGCCACGCGAAATCTTATAATCCCGCAGCCCGGCATAGCTCTTGCCGCTGTTTGCCGGAGGCAGCTTGAAAAGCAGGGCCTGCGCCTTGCCAGCCATCGCGCGGGGCACATAAATCTTGGTAGAGCGCGAGGGGTGGCTCACATAGCGCTGATACGCCGGGTTGTGCGCCGAAAACTCCTCCCAGCTCATGCCGATGCTCTTGGAGAACAGCATGAGGTCCGTCCCCGGTTTGGCCCTGACTTCCGCAATCTGCGACGAACTTGCGAACGTCGCGCAGGAAAACCCTAATTTATCCAGATTGCGCACTATTTTGCAGACAGCCAAAAACTTGGGGAGATACTGCTTGTTCTCATCGGACAGGCGATCCCGGACACTGTAAATCTGCTCGTTCTTGCGGCGCAACTCAAAGAACGTCTTGGCGCCGGTAGCGGCGAGCCCGCGCTGGATCTTTCCTTCCCCCGCGTTGTAGGCCGTAACCGCCAGATGCCAGTCGTTGAACATCTTATAAAGCTTGTCGAGATAATCCGCCGCCGCCCGCGTGGACTGGTACGGATCGCGGCGCTCATCCATCCACCAGTCCTGCTCCATGCCGTAATGCTTGCCCGTGCTCGAAATGAATTGCCACATTCCCGCGGCCCCGCTGCTCGAAGTCGCCATCGGGTTGTATCCGCTCTCGATAAACGCGACATACGCCAGTTCGCGCGGCAATCCCCTTGAACGCAGCGTCTCGTAAATAAACGGCATATACAGCTGCGCGCGCTCGAGGTTCTTCTCGACGGTATAACGATCCTTATGCACCAGATATTTGAAATGGAGCAGAACGTCCCCAAGCTCTTCCTGCGGCAGATTCCTGTCGATTTCCCCTTCGGACAGGAACGCTTCCTGTTCGGCTTTCGTCAGCGGCCTGCCGTCGTCGGAAGGCAAATAGACCGTTCCCGTTTTCTGTCCCGAAGAGGAAGGCACCGAAGGATACCCTTTGGAGGGCTCCTGCAATACAAAGGGGCCTTTGCTCGTGATATTTTTGGAGCTGCAGCCGGTCAGCGCAACGAGGACGCACAACAGCAGCACCCCCAAAACGCCGGAAGGGCGAAAAGCCACACAGGACGGCAAAACGCCGTTCAAGCGCATTCCGATTGCCCTACGGAGAAACATAGACGCGGGAAGGACAACACGATACACTCTACTCACCTCGTGATGTTACCCCGGGCCATTCCGGGGGCATAAATCCATATCCAGTCTACTCGACGAGGCCGAGCTTGGCAATCCTCCGAGACGTGACAACCTTTAAGGATCTCATGATTACAGAGAAAAATACCTCCCCACGCAAGGCGTTCCGTTCCGCCCCGAAGTCCGTCGAACAGGATGCATCTCTTGAAAATGCTTCCTGTTCCGATTCCAAAGAAGAACAAGCCGTCCTCTCCGGCGTCAAGCCGGTTTTGGAACTCCTGGAACGGGAACCGGAACGCATCGACGCCGTTCTTGTCCGCAAGGGCAAACGTTCGCAAGATACGGATCGCATCCTCGACCTGTGCCGTACCGCCAAAGTCCGTTTTACGCTTGCGGATGCCCAGAGCCTCGATCGGCTTTGCCCCGCCGGGCATCAAGGGGTCGTCGCCCGGCTTTTCGAGGCCGGTTTCACCGAGTTCGCCGATCTGCTCACGGACGCTACGGACGCTCCCCTGCCGCTCATCCTTGTGCTTGATCAGGTGCAGGACCCCGGCAACGCCGGAACCCTCGCCCGCACGTTATACGCGATGGGCGGGGCCGGGCTGGTCATACCCCGCCACAACGGCACCTTTCTGGGGGCCGGGGCGCGCCGCGCCGCAGCCGGAGCGCTGGAACGCCTTCCGGTCGCCAAGGTTATGAACATCGCCCGGGCGCTGGACGAGGCACGGGACGCGGGATTCCTCATCTACGGGGCCGCGTTCGGCGAAGGCAGCCTCGACGCCTTCACCACCCGTCTGCATACCCCCGCCCTGCTCGTCCTCGGCAATGAAGAACACGGCATACGCCCGCAGGTTGCCAAACGCTGCCACCATCTCCTGCACATCCCCATGCTGCGGACATTCGATTCGCTCAATGTGGCGCCGACCCTGGAAGAGGGCGTTTCGCACATGACCATCACCACCTATGGTGACAGCCAGATCCTGGAGCAGATCATGAAACAGCTCCACAAGATCGTGACCGTCATCAAGGTGATGGACTTTGCCGACATGCCCGCCATCGAACGCGAGATGATGTTCGTCAAGGTGCAGGCCGAAGGCCCCGCCCGCAGCGAGATCCTGCGTACCGTGGAGATCTTCCGCTGCAAGGTGGTGGACGTCAGCTCCAGCGAGATGACCATCGAGGCCACCGGCGACCACGACAAGCTGGACGCCATCCTGAGCCTGCTGCACCGCTTCGGCATCAAGGAAGTGGCCCGCACCGGTTCCGTGGCCATGCGCCGATCCAAAAAGTGTGAATAGCATCCCCGGCGAGGGGGCCGCGGACGGTCCCCCACCGGAAGATGACGGCAAATTTGCCTGAGGGATGCCGTGACGCTTGACATTTGCGCCACGGCATCCCAAATAGAAGTTTCCCCCTCGGGAATACCGAGTATTTTTCCATTGAAAAGGACAAGAGCCATGAAAGTTTACTATGATCAGGATGCCGATCTTTCCGTCTTGAAAAACAAGACTGTGGCCATCATCGGTTACGGCAGCATGGGCATGGCCCTGGCTGCCGTAACC
>OGZI01003830.1_pt1 | contig 10054 bp, 8 predicted proteins | sample 1576711 | NCBI WGS metagenome assembly OGZI01 (sample SAMEA3541482, study PRJEB24748) | human gut metagenome | biome: human gut; feature: human-associated habitat; material: faeces | place: China | collected 2012
CGGCATCTTTACCAAGGCGGCTGATGTGGGCGCCGACCTGGTGGGTAAGGTGGAGGCCGGAATCCCTGAGGATGACCCGAGAAACCCGGCTGTCATCGCTGACAATGTGGGTGATAATGTGGGCGATGTGGCTGGTATGGGCGCTGATCTGTACGAGTCCTATGTGGGCTCCATCGTATCCACTGCCGCGCTGGCCGTGGCCGCCGGATACGGGGGAAAGGGCGTGGCTGTTCCCATGATGCTGGCTGCTCTGGGAGTGCTGGCGTCTATCCTGGGAACCTTTTTTGTAAAGACAGAGGAGGACGCGTCACAGAAGAATCTTTTAAAGGCTCTGAGGACGGGAACTTACATCAGCGCGGCGCTGGTGGTGGTGGCGGCCTATGCAGCCATCCGTATTCTGCTTCCGGACCACATGGGTATCTATGCGGCCATACTATCGGGGCTGGCCGCCGGTGTGCTGATTGGAGCTGTCACGGAATACTATACGTCTGATACGTATAATCCCACCAGAAAGCTGGCAGCGTCCAGCCGGACAGGAGGGGCCACAGTCATCATCAGCGGTCTTTCCCTGGGGGTGATCGTGGTGGAAGCCGCCAGCCGCTCCGGGACCCTCATCACTTCGCGTCTGGCGCTGGAGCAGGGGCGGGAAGTCTATGCCGTACCGGGAGCGGCCCTGTCCGGCCAGAGCCTGGGCTGCCAGGAGCTTGTCCGGCAGGGAGCCAAGCCGGTGTTCGCGCCGGAGGACGTGCTGGAAGATCTTGCCGGACCATTGCGCGATTTTGGCGTGCAGGCCGAACATCTGACACGGGAAGCCGCGGAGCGCCGTCGCCGGGCCGAAGCCGAAGGCACGGGCCTGTCCCGCACGCTTTTTGCCTGTATGCCGCCGGAAACGGATGCGCCAGCGCGAAAGGTCGATCCCGGCGACGGGGAAGGGGCTCCGGCACAAGGGACGGACGGGGAGACGGATACCGCTGCCCCGGCACAGGACAATATCGTCCCGTTGTTACGGGAGCAGGGCCCTTTGCACGTGGATGCCCTGGGGGCCGCTCTGGGACGCAGCCCTGCCGAGCTGGCGCCGGTGCTGCTGGGACTGGAGATAATGGGCCGCATCCGGCGCTTGCCGGGCGCGCGTTACGAGGCCGTATAGATGGGACGACATATCGAAAAGGACACGATGGAAGAGGAGCTCGATCCCCGCACCACCCTGGAGATAGAATCTTTCCTGGCCTGGCTGGACGTGCAGCGGGGCCTTTCGCCTACGACGCAGATCGCCTACGGGACGGACCTGCGCCAGCTGGCCCTTTTCCTTGCGCAGCGTGGTGCCAGTCTTGCCCGTCCTGCCGAGGTGAGCAAAAAACATATCCAGGCCTGGCTGGCCCGTCTGTACGCGCTGGGAGAAGCCAAAAGCTCCATGGCCCGCAAGCTCGCGGCGGCGCGGACGTTCTTCCGCTATCAGCAGCGCATGGGACGCACGGAAAACAATGTGGCGGCCCAGGTACGCAATCCCAAGCAGGAGCAGCGCCATCCCCGCGTCCTTAATGTGGATCAGGCTTTTGCCGTGCTGGATACCCCTGATGCCCTGGCCGGGACAGGTTCTCCCCGTATCCCTCCCGCCACCGGTGATGCCCTGGCGGCCCGGGACCACGCCCTGGCGGAAGTGTTGTACGGCTCCGGCCTGCGCATCTCCGAAGCCCTGGGGCTCGACGTGACGGATCTGCGGCTGGACGAGAGCGTCGTCCGCGTCTTCGGCAAAGGGGCCCGCGAGCGCATGTCGCCGTTGTCGGACACGTCCGTGACGGCGTTGCGGGCCTGGCTCGAGCAGCGGGGCACGCTGGCACCGGAAGGAGAGAAAGCCCTGTTCGTAGGGGCACGGGGCGGTCGTCTCGATCGCCGTGAAGCCATGCGCCGCATAGAAAGGCTGTGCCGTAACGCAGGGGTGGAGCCCGTCTCGCCCCACGCCCTGCGGCATTCGTTCGCGACCCATCTGCTGGATGCCGGTGCCGACCTACGCAGCGTACAGGAGCTGCTGGGACACCAGCGCCTGACCACCACACAGCGCTATACGCGGGTCAGTCTGGAGCGGCTGATGCATCTGTATGATGAAGCGCATCCGAGGGCACAGAAAAAATAAAAAAATCACAAGTTCGTCATAAAAATAAAAAATAAATAAAAATCAATGAGATAAAATTTGTTTTGCGGTAAAACGAGTCAGGTTTTTTTTTATGGGGGGCTTGGCAAGCCCTAGGTCTTGTGCTAAAGGTAACAAGCGTAAGGCAACTTACACACGTAACTGTGCAACGAAATTCCCAAAGAGGAGATATACCATGGCTGCACTCGTTCTTGGTCACATGAACCCCGATACCGACAGCATCATTTCCGCCATCGCCGCTGCTGACCTGTACAGCAAGCGTGGCTTTGAAGTCACCCCCGCCGCCCAGGGTGCTCCTACCCCTGAGACCGAATTCGTGCTGAAGAAGTTCGGCCTGACCGCTCCTCAGGTTGTGGAAGATGTGGCCGGTAAGGACCTGTACCTGGTCGACTACTCTGACCTGGCCCAGGCCCCCAAGGGCATGGACTCCGCCACCGTGCTGGGTATCGTTGACCACCACAAGCTGGGCGATGTGACCACCTCCAGCCCGCTGGAAGCCTGGATCTGGCCCGTGGGCTGCACCGGCACCGTGCTGAAAAACATGTACGACTTCTACGGCGTGGAACTGCCCAAAGCCATCGCCGGTGGCCTGCTGTGCGCCATCCTGTCCGACACCGTGATGTTCAAGTCCCCCACCTGTACCGAAGCTGACAAGAAGGCCGTGGAAGCCCTGGCCAAGGTCGCCGGCGTGGAAGACGTCATGGCCCTCGGTATGGAAATGTTCACCGTGAAGAGCGCTGTTGACGGCGCCTCCATGTCCGACCTGGTCTTCCGTGACTATAAGGACTTCGACATGAACGGCAACAAGGTCGGTATCGGCCAGCTGGAAGTCGTCGACCTGTCCATCCTCGACAAGGTGAAAGACGGCCTGAAAGCCGAAATCGCCAAGGTCAAGGGCGAAGGCCGCCACAGCGTGTTCCTGCTGCTGACCGACATCATGAAGGAAGGCTCTGAAATGCTGATCGTCTCCGATGATCCCGCCGTGGTCGAAAAGGCCTTCGGCGTGAAGCCCGACGGCGACAGCGTGTGGCTGCCCGGCGTGATGAGCCGCAAAAAGCAGGTCGTGCCCAACTTTGAAAAGGCCTTCAAGTAAGGTTTTTGCTCAAAGCTGATATGGGGCCGCTCCTTCGGGGGCGGCCCTTTTTGTTTGGAAAAACGCCGTCACCATGTGTGCCAGAACCGCAGGGCCAGTTCGAGAGGGGCGTTAAAATGCCGGACCAGGATGTTCCCTGCAGGGTGCCGGTATCGCTTGAAAGCATACCTTACCTTGCGGTGCGGGCTGCCGGGACTATCGCCACTGGGCCAAGATGGAACGATCCTGATTTGGTAAAGCATGGATCCGTTGCCGCACGACAGGGCAGCACGACGACGCAGCTTTGAAGCGAAGAAGCCTTTTCAAAGTCAGGTCCGGTATGGGGCGATGCCAGGCCATAGAGAAAACTGCGGAAAAGATTCACAGGGAAGCGTTGCTAGGGCATATCCGTTCCATCCCCACCTTTTTGTCCGGAACTAGGATATCCCCGGCAGTGAAAGTCCGGTGAAAGATTTGCCAGTGCCGTTACCGGTGCAGGTCCGGCACCATCGCCTGCCGGAGCTAACCAACGGCCAGCTAAATAACAAAAGCGGCCTGCCCCAGAAGGACAGACCGCTTTTGTTGCTATTTGCGGCACAGGGAACGGGATGAAGGGCAGAGAGCTCTTTTATTCCCGGCGCCTGTGTCGCGCTCCGGTACAGGCTTATTTATTGGGGAACAGCTCCCGGGCCTTTTCCGCGAAGCGGCGGCCGAAGATTTCGAAATCGGCCTTGCATTCTTCATAATGGTTGCCCACGGCATCCAGAGCCACAGGCCCCAGATGGATGTAGGGCTTGCCGTGGGCAGCGCCGCCGGAATAGACCAGCATGCCCTTGACCAGCATGTGAGGCAGCAGGGTCATGATGGCCACATCGGCTCCGCCCTGGGCGTAGTGGGCGGTGGCGAAGACCCCGCCCAGCTTGCCGGCCAGCTTGATGCCGCGGGAACCTTCATCGAACCACTGCTTCATCTGCCAGCAGGTATTGGCCAGGTAGGTGGGCGTCCCGAAAATGACACCGGCGCACTGGTCGATATAGTCGGCATCCATGGCTTCTTCCACGGAGAAGAAGCGGGTCTCGCCACCTGCGGCGGCCAGACCGCGGGCGATGACTTCGGCCATCTCACGGGTATGGCCGGTCTTGCTGTAATAGATGATGGCAAATTTCATGTTCTGGATCTCCTTCAGGAGGCAGCCGCAAGGGCTGTCTGCCGGTTTACATCTGTCCCAGCATGCGCGGCACAAAGGTCGAAAGATCGGGGAAGATGATGATGACCACCAGGGCCAGCAGGGAGGCAAAGATCAGCGGCAGGGCCGCCTTGCTGATGCGTTCCATGCTGATGCCGCTGATGTTGGCGCCTACATACAGGTTCACGGCCACGGGTGGCGTCACCTGTCCCACAGCCAGGTTGACCGTCATCATGATGCCGAACCAGACGGGATCCCAGTTAAAGTGGGCCATGATGGGCAACATGAAGGGCAGGAAAACATAATAGATGGAAATGGCGTCCAGCAGCATGCCCGCCAGCAGCAGGATGATGTTGATCATCAGCAGGACGATCCACTGGTTGTCCGAAACAGCCAGGAGCACGGCGGAGCCTTTTTCCACCAGGCCCACAGTGGAGGCCACCCAGGAGAAGAGGCCCGCACAGGTCACCACCAGCATGACCACGGCTGTGGCCCGGATGCTGGCCGCGAAGATCTCGACCAGGATACTGATGCTGTTGATGGTGCGGTAGATGAAAACGCCCACGAACAGCCCGTAAAACACGGCCACGGCGGCAGCTTCCGTGGGAGTGAACACGCCGCCGTAGATGCCGCCCAGGATGACCACAGGCGTCATGACCCCCCAGAAAGCTTCCTTCAGGGCGGTGCCCACGCTCTTGCCGCTGGCCTGTCCCCTGTAGCCCCGTTTACGGGAGATGATGAGCACGGCCGCCATGATGAACAGGGCCACCACGATGCCCGGTACGAAACCGGCAGCGAACAGGGCAGGCACGGAGACATCGGCCACGCTGCCGTACACGATGAAGGCGATGCTGGGCGGGATGACGATGGCAAGGCCGGAAGTGACGGAGACGGTGGCCGCGGCAAAGGCCTTGTCATACCCTGCCTTGGCCATGCCCGGGATCAGGATCAGGCCCAGGGCCGCCACGGTGGCAGGGCCCGATCCGCTGACGGCACCCCAAAAGGTGGCCACCGCCACGGTGGCCAGCGCCAAGCCGCCGGTCATGGAGCCTACCAGGGCTTCCATCAGGGCCACGATACGCGCGGCGATGCCGGAACGCTCCATGATATAGCCGGCCAGGATGAAGAAGGGGATGGCCAGCAGGGGAAATTTGGCTATCCCCGCAAAAAAGTTGTAGGAAAGCATACTGAAGCCCAGGTCCCACTGCCAGACGACGACCAGGGCGGAAAAGCCCAGGGCCAGCGCGATGGGCACACGCAGGATCAGCGGGATGGCGAACAGGACCAGCAGCCAGAAAGCCGGATCGTGCAGCAAGGATGTGGTTTCCACACGGGCCTCCTAATAGCTGCCGCTGCGCAGGTCAGCGCAGGCTCGTTGCAACATGCGAAAGATGGTCAGCACAGAAAAAAGCGGGGTGGCGATGGTATACCACCAGACAGGGACGGCCAGCGCTTCGGAAATGACTTCCAGTTCGTATTCGTCCCGTACTTCCAGCCAGCCCGTCCAGGCCAGGGCCCCGAAAAAGCCGAGGCAGAGCGCCATGGAGAGCAGATAGCAGCAAAAGCGTAGCGACTTGGGCAGGGCATCATACAGGATGCTCATGCCCAGGTGGCTGCCGTCACGGAAAGAGCGGGCCGAACCGAGTAGGACGATCCAGACGAAGAAGTTGATGGTCAGCTCCTCAGTCCAGGCAAAAGAAAACGGTGTGCAATAGCGCACGACCACATTGACAAAGGCGATGGTCACCATCACCGCCAGCAGCAGCGCGCCCAGCATCTCTTCCAGGCGCGTATCCAGAAAACGCAGCATCGAATCCATCCGGTGGTTGAAAGGGGAGGGCCGGGCCCTCCCCGCAAAACGAAAAAACAAAGATCAGCAAAGCCTGCCGTACGGGGATCGCTCCCTAACGGACGGAGGCCATATCCTCCTCGGCGGCCTTGACAAGGTCGGCACCGATCTTGGCGGTCCAGTCCTTGCGGACGCCTTCCGTGGCCTTGGCCAGGGCGGCGATCTGTTCGTTGCTCAGGCGGGACACCGTCATGCCGTTGGCTTCCATGACCGCATAGCAGTCCGTGGTCTCGGGCAGCTTGCCGATGCTCTTGAGGTAGGCCAGGGCGGAACCGTCGTCCATGCCCAGACGGGAAAGGGCCTTGCCGTACTTTTCCGTTTCGGCGGCGCATTCCAGCAGCAGCTTCTGGTCTTCAGGGCTGAAGGACTTCCAGACGCGGGGATTAACGCCCAGCATCAGGGGGTCGATGATGTAGTGCCAGTCGCAGTGGAACTTGTGGTAATCCCAGATCTTGAGCGGGATGTTGATGCCGTTGGTGGGGTTTTCCTGACCGTCCACCACGCCCTGCTGGAAGCCGGTGGTGGCTTCGCTCCAGTTCATGTTCACAGGGTTGGCGCCCAGGGCACGGAACGTTTCGATGAAGATGGGGCTGCCCACCACACGGATCTTCAGGCCGCGCAGGTCCTCAGGCTTGGTGATGGGGCCCTTGGAGGTGGTCAGCTCGCGGAAGCCGTTCTCGGTCCAGCCGATGATCTTGACGCCCTTCTTTTCCACAGCCTGGGTCATCATCTTGCCGGACTTGCCGCTCAGGATGGCGTCCATGGCCTTGTAGCGGTCAGGCTGCACGGCCAGGAAGAAGGGCAGGGCGGGCAGGTTCAGTTCCTTGATTTGGGGCGACCAGTTGATGGTGGAGGCCAGGGCAAAGTCGATGGCGCCGTTGCGCAGCAGCAAAAATTCCGAAGTCTGCTTGCCGGCCAGCAGCTGGCTGGAGTGATAGACCTTGATGTTGATGCGGCCCTGGCTGCGGTCGCGCACCAGGTCGGCGAAGAACGTGCCGGTCATGCCCCAGCCGGAGGTGGCGCCGGGCACGACGCTCAGTTTGTACTCGCTTTTGTACGGAGCTGCCGTTGCCGGCAGGGCCAGCAGACAGGCGCACACGGCCATGACCGCCCAGCGGTAGAAACCTTTCATGAAACATCCTCCTCAGGATAGAACGTCCTGCCGTGGCCACAGGTCCCCACGACACGCGGCAGCATCTCACAACAGCGGCAGGACGAAATACAGCACAGGCAAAATGACGACCAGGGCCAGGGTGGAAAAGATCCACAACGCATTGGCCATGTCCACGTCGAGCCCGAACAGGGCCGGGGGCACCAGAGCCGTCATGGCAACGGGCATACAGGAAAGGACCGTCACGACCCGGAGCGGCAGCCCCCCGTCGATGGTACTGAGCCCGGCCAGGGCGGCCAGTGGCACCAGCAGCAGGGGGACGCCGATGAATTTGACGACAGCCAAGGCCGCGGCCTCGCGCGCGTAGCAGGATACGCGGGAAAGACGCAGCCCCAGCCCGATGGCAAAAAGGAAGAGCACCGTGGCAAAGAGCATGGCGGCCGCAGCCAGAGAACCCAGCGGCGCGGGACGGGGGACGCCCAGCATGTTGAGGGCAAGCCCCAGTCCCAGTGCGGTCAGGATGAGCAGCAGTACGGGATCAGGCCGGAAGGAGCGCAGACGGAACGCCCCTTCGCCGCCCCCGAGACGGCGTGCCACAGGGAAAGAGATGCCGAAGTAGAACATCTCTTCGCAGATCCGGAACAATGCCACGATGGCAATGGCCTTTTCCCCAAAAAACAGGACGGAGACCAGCGCCCCCACCGCCCCCAGATTGGAGAAGGTCCCGCAACAGTAAAAGCTGCCGGTACGCGGCGCATCCAGATGCAGGGCCCGGGCGACGCGCAGGGAAAGAAGGCCGCCCCAGATCCAGGAGACGATGCCCAGGAAGGGGAGGGCCAGCAAGCGGGTATCCGGGGAGGGCAGGCCCCACAGGGAAAGCATGGCCGAGCAGGGGATGAGGCAGAAGACAGCGAAGGATTGCAGACGTTTCCGGACGCTTTCCAGCCGGGGACGGGGCATGCGCAGCAGATGCTGCGCGGCATGACCCGCGGCAAGACTGAGAAAAATGAGGCAAAGGGAAAGGAGCAACCTGTCCATAAAAACGCGATCCGGATTCTGGCATCGGCGACATGAAGGCAATACATGTCATTTCTGATTCCGATGCCCCTGTCATGCTAGGCGCAGGTCTTTGTCTTGTCAAAGCCTATCTGACTGCTTGGAAGATTGTCTGGAACGGGGGCGCAGGATAGGTTGCTCGTGGGGGCCGCGCATACGGTCATCCGGAAAATGCGGTGGCCTTCGCGGGTACGCAGGCTCCGTACCGATACCGCAACGGAACCCCAGCCCTTCAAGGAGATATCGATGCAGAAAAATCTGTTTGTTTTCTTTGCCCTGCTCCTGTTCCTGCCTGCAATCGCTATGGCCAGGGATTTCAACGGATTTAGTGCCGATGTGCCCCCGGGATGGGAGGTCATCGAGGAAAAGGATGCTATGGTGGGCTTCGTCTCGCCCGGAAGGGACGCGGTCGTGACCGTGACGGTGGCTTCATCCCGGGATGTCGATCCGGCGGCTTTTGCTGCGGAGATGGCCCAGGGGCTGGGCGGAAGTGAGCTCGTGGAGGAAGATGGCGTCTACAGTTTCGCGTTCGGGGAAAATGGCGTGGCCGTCATACATGCTGCCGACGCGGATCTGCGTGTGATCACCATCATGGGGAAACATGCCGCCCTGGAAAGCCTGATCGACAGTATAGAGTGGCACTGAGTGCGAGAGCGCAGTGTCACAGGCTGTAAGGAGGGCGATTAACGCAAGATTCCGGTCACGCCGGGGGCTCCCGCTCATATCTTTCAGGCGTGGGGCGGCAGATGCGTAATGGCAGCTGACGTCCACCCGGCAGCATGGGAAAAGGCGGACATCCCTTTTTGAAGAGATGTCCGCCTTTTTACATCGTTTGTAGTCGAGAAGAGCCTGACGGGACGAACGGAAGGACAGGTCGTTGTCGTCCGATTCCGCAGGGAGCAGGCTCCCTCGCAGGTCGGTCTGCCTTTTAGTGGTTTTGTTTGGCAGACAGTGCCCCGCGGTGCGTCCACCAGTGGATCATGCCGACGAACAGTGCCCCACCGGCGATATTGCCCAGGGTGACGGGGATGAGGTTGTTGATGGCAAAGTTGCTCCAGGTCAGGCTGGCCAGCGCCTCGGCGGACAGGCCCGAAGCCTTGGCGAAAAGTTCGTTGCCCGCAGCCATGATGCCCGCAGGGATATAGTACATGTTGGCGACGCTGTGCTCGAAGCCGGAGGTGATGAACAGCCAGATGGGGAAGAAAATGCCCAGCATCTTGCCGGTCTGGCTGCGGGCGCTCCAGCAGAACCAGACCGCCAGACAGACGAGCCAGTTGCACATCAGACCCAGATAGAACGCGGGCAGGAAGTCCAGAGCGACCTTGCTGGCGGCGATACGCAGGGTCACGCCGCCGAGCATCCCGGCACCGCTGGCAAGCTGGCCGGACGTAACGATCATGTGGGCAAGGAAGATGCTGCCCAGAAAGTTGCCGATATAGACGAACAGCCAGTTGCGCAGCATGGCCGTCAGGGTGATGCGTTTTTCCGCAAGGGCCATGCACATGAGCGTGTTGCCGGTGAACAGTTCCGCTCCCGTCAGCATGACCAGCATCAGACCCACCGGGAAGATGGTGCCTGCCAAGCATTTGCCCAGGCCGTAGGTCTCCGGCCGGGCAAGCAGGTTGAAGGCG
>OGZI01003840.1_pt1 | contig 10037 bp, 11 predicted proteins | sample 1576711 | NCBI WGS metagenome assembly OGZI01 (sample SAMEA3541482, study PRJEB24748) | human gut metagenome | biome: human gut; feature: human-associated habitat; material: faeces | place: China | collected 2012
GGTAGCGAATGGCGTATAGTAGATATTAAAGGATAATTATTAGTAATATATTTTAGGAGGTAAAATTTAATGAAACACGTGATTAATTGGTTTTTGTATATTATATTATTTATAGTATTTATGAGTTTACCAAGCACAATTGAGTTTTTAATATGGGGGTGAAAAAATTGAAATATATTAAAGATGGAATTTTTGAAACTGAAAAAGCGAAAAAAGCAATAAATTTAAGTGAGGATATGTACGAATTATTAGTAATTTTTGGTAATATTTATAATGAAATTTTATCAGAAGAAAATAGAATGACTATGATTAGAAAGTTAGAGTCGTGTTCCTATTTTACAACATTAACAAATGATAGAATTCATGATATATTTTATACAAATATATTGACAAATTAATGTTAATGATATATAATAAAAATACATCTTACTAATAGATGTACCTCCAAAAGATATTAAGGTTGTGGTATTATTTACCGATCATAATACCACATCATGGTAAGATAATTTAACGGTAAAATATCTCGAGTTTAAATAAGTATGAGAATTATAGGTTCAAGTCCTATTCTTACCATCAATTGTTTTTTTAAGAGAAAGGAAAGGAAAAAATGGCAAGAGAAAGATTAGTAACAAGAACACTAAAAACGACAGAGGGTACTGGTTTATTTGTCGACGAAGAAGCAAAAGAAGTTATTGAAAGAGCGTTTATAACAGGGGGTTATATTGATAATGAAAAAAAATTAATAGAGAAAATCAATGCAACTGAAGAAAAAGTTATATGCGTATCTATTATTAACAAAGAATTTAAAGAAAAAGTCTACAGCATGCCAGAAGATAAGTTTATCAGTATTGCATCTGAAAAGGAGGAAAAGTAAATGAGTGAGAATATTTATAAGACAGAGATTAAGTTTTCGAATAGGGTATTAACAGCAAGAGAAAGAATTAAATTAAAGGATGTTTCGGATGCAATTAAGCTTGATAACATTCTTGAGCAGGAAAATGAAATAATAATTGATGTTGATTTGTACGCTGAATTGTTAGTAAAAAATTCCAAAAGTGAAAAAGGAGAATATCCATTATATATTATTGTTGATACTGATGGTGAAAAATATTATACAGGATCTAATCCGTTTTGGTCATCATTTAATGATATAGTAGATGAATTGGCTGATGAAGGAGAAGAGTTAAAAGGTATTAAAGTGTACAAAAAAGACTCGAAAAATTATGCAGGTAAAAAATTTATAACTTGCGGTTTAGAATAGTTTACTTAAAATACTGCTGGTTAACAGCAGTATTTTTTTTTGGAGGTTTAAAATGACAAAAAATCAAGAACTATGGAACAAAGAAATAAGAAGAATTAAACAATTTATTCGTCGAGCAACTAAAAGAGGGTATTTAATTGATATAGCAATACCTGAAAGACCAAAAAGAGTGACACGTAAAGCAATTCGTGAATTGCAGTTCTATACACCGCAAAAAATATATGAAATGTCTGAATATATAACAGGAACAGGTGAAGTAGTTTCCGGAATAACGGGTAGAAAAATAGAAAGAAGAGAAGCAAGTCGTAAAGCCGCATTAACCAGAGCTAAGAAAAAATTGAGTGTTAATAAGGTATCATCATTGGATTCTGTTAAATTAATCATATCAAATTTTGTAAAAACATTCACAGATACTGGATATGAACGTGGTTGGTCTAATTATTTAAGAGAGTCAAAAATGGAAGATAGACAATTAGCAATAGACATATTAGAGGAGTCTATATCAAAATATGGAGAAGTAGAGGTTGCTAAACGTATACAAGATAACGCACTGAGGATTAGTGAATTATCAGATAAAATAGCATGGGATAGTAAACCAGAAAATATTAATATTGATCTAAATGAATTATATAGTATTTTAAATGATGGTGTAATGTCTGTGAACGAAAGTAGGTTATTAGAAGAAGGTATTTAACTATGAGTGGTTTCAAAAAAAGATATTTTGTAGGTGATTTTGAAACTACTGTATTTGAAAATCAAATGAGTACTGAAGTATGGGCTTCTGCGTGTGTAGAGTTATACACAGAGGATGTTAATGTGTTTCATTCTATTGATGATTTATACCGTTATTTAGTAGAAATTGAAGATAATATTTGCATTTATTTTCACAATTTAAAATTTGATGGTGCCTTTTGGCTATCATATTTGTTACGGGATTTAGAATATAGACAAGCATTTTATAATTTGCCAGATGATCATGATATTATTCATGATACATCAACGATAACCCCAATTCCAACCAATGAAATGAAAAATGATACATTTAATTATTTAATTTCAAATATGGGTCAATGGTATAAGATTACTATTAAAACCAACAATAAAATTATCGAGATATGTGATTCCTTGAAATTATTACCATTTAGCGTAAAACGGATAGGCGAAAGTTTTGGTACTAAACATAAGAAATTAGATATTGAATATACAGGGTTTCGCTATGCTGGTTGTACTATTACTGATGAGGAACAAGAGTATATTAAAAACGACGTATTAGTTGTTAAAGAAGCTATAGAAATTATGTTTAATGATGGGTATGATAAATTAACAATTGGTTCTTGTTGTTTATCAGAATTTAAAAGTATAATAGGGCGATATGAATTTAAGGAAAAATTTCCGGATATTTTTGCAATAAGTTTAGATAAAGAAACATACGGAGCTGAAAATGCAGGTGAATACATTCGTAAAAGTTATAGAGGTGGGTGGTGTTATTTAGTTGAAGAAAAAGCCAGTATTTTATATAAACAAGGGTTTACCGCGGATGTTAATTCATTATACCCGTCTATGATGTCTAGCGAATCAGGAAATAGATACCCTGTAGGGTTTCCAAATTTTTGGAAAGGTAATTTTATACCAAAACAGGCTAATTTTGAACATACATTTTATTTTGTTCGTATACGAACAAGGTTTTATTTAAAAGATGGTATGTTACCTACTATACAAGTAAAAGGTAACATGTTATACCCACCCAGTGAAATGTTAAGAACAAGTGATATATATGATCCGGACACAGATAAATATTATCCATATTATGTTGAAAACGGTGAGATTAAAGAAGCAATTGTTGAATTAACTTTAACACAGATTGATTTTGAGTTGATAAAGAAACATTATGAATTAGTTGACTTAGAAATATTAGACGGGTGCTGGTTTTATACTGAACCCGATATATTTGATGAATACATTGAGAAATATAAGAAAATTAAATTAACATCAAAAGGAGCAAAGAAAGAGGAAGCAAAACTTTTCCTAAATAATTTATACGGTAAAATGGCAAGTAGCACAAATAGTAGTTTTAAAATAGCGTATTTAAAGGAAGACCAAAGTTTAGGTTATTATACAGTAGTACAACATAATAAAAAAGCAGGTTATATACCAATTGGGTCAGCGATAACAAGTTATGCAAGAAATTTTACAATTAAAGCCGCACAAGAAAATTTTTATGGTGCTAATAAAGAGGGTTTTATATACGCAGATACAGATAGTATACATTGTAATTTAGACCCTAAAGAAGTAAAAGGTATAAAAATCCATGAAAAAAATTTTTGTTGTTGGAAATTAGAAAGTTACTGGGATGAGGGTTATTTTGTAAGACCCAAAACATACATTGAACACGTAACACATGTTGATAGTAAGGAAGTTGAAAGTTTTTACAGTGTAACATGCGCGGGAATGCCTGATAAATGTAAACAATTATTTTTAAGGTCTATGCAAGGGCAACTTTATAACAAGGAAAAGGATATTAATTTAAGTAAAGATGAAATTAATTTTTTAAGTAAAAAAAGAAATATTGAAGATTTTAATATAGGATTAGAAGTGCCAAGTAAATTATTACCAAAAAATATTAAAGGCGGGGTTGTTTTAAAGGAAACAACATATAAAATGAGGTAATGAAAAAAACGGATAAAAATAATTATCCGTTTTTTAATTATATCTTTACCGTATACAACATTAAAGCGAGTAGCAATCTCGAACACTCACAGGCGGCCTATTCCATCCGTGCTTTCCCTGTTATTGCCAATAATATAAATATACGGAGATATTTAATATGATAAAGCCGCTAATAATGCTTCTTTACATTTTAAATTTTTAAATCTAAAACAACCTTTTTCAAAGAAAAATCTCATATTTGATAAAAATAAATCATTGTTTTTTAACATAACATAATTAATATCATGGTCATTAACACTTACTGCTATTTTATGAGGAAATGTTTTATCTGGTACATCGTCACAATAAATTATACCAAGATCACGATATTCACGTATGCTATATTCTTCATCATTATATTTCAAGGTACATAGGTATTTATTTTCGCCTTTCGGTTTTTCAATAAAAGTTGAATTATCATTTAAATATTTTCCCTCTATAGAAAACAGGGTATATTTTTCGTTATTAAAGGATTTCATAAAGCCACTTTGTTTCTGTGCCTTTGCGGCATTTTCATTAAAACCTTGTTCTAATACCCAACCATCACCCTTTAAAAAATTAGTATTAGAAGATAATCTTGATGAAATATTCATAGCTGTATAATATGGGTTTAGTAATGAAACAGGGTTTGAAATCATGTGTACTGGAACATACCTAATTTGTTCTCCCCGACCACGTGCTATGCTTGTATGTATGCTAATAAATTTTCGTACTTCATTTGGGCAATAGTGATTATTTTCACTTTGGAATTCATCAAATAATATACGTTCTACATCGTTAAAAAAGTGTGAATATTTTTTAATGGTATCAGCACTATTGAGACTAATAGCGTAACCACATGATTCATCATTAAAATATAATTCATGAAATAATCCTTTCATCTTAGGTTTACTTGTTAAAAAATCATTTTTAAAGAATAATTCCCTTATATCCTTAAAAAATTTATCTGCACAATTATCCAATTCGTATTGAAATCTGTACAGAAGCACAAATTTTTCTTTATGTTTAATAAATCTATTTAAATAATATCTATTAAAATAAGTTGTTTTACCAGCCGTTCTGTTAGCTGTGCAAATATATATTTCTGGTTTATTACCATTTTTATCCAATAAGGAAAGTAATTTTGTTCCATCATAATATTTCATTTTTATTACCTCTATAAATTGTAACACAGTTGACATAAACTGTCAATAGTGGTATAATTAAAATAAAAAAGGTGAATTATGGAAAAATCATTTTTTTTAATTGGTATAGGAGCTATAGGGAGCGTAATTTCTGAATTATTTGGTGGCTGGACATCTGCTATGACCACTTTAGTAATTTTCATGTTAATAGATTATATAACTGGTATATTAGTTGCGGCTGTTTTTAAAAAATCGAATAAAACAGAAGATGGGGGTTTAGAGTCTAAAGCTGGATGGAAAGGGCTTATCAGAAAATTCAGTACATTATTAATCGTGCTTATATCAATTAGATTAGATATTATATTTAATACTACAATTATTTCTAATTGTGTAGTTTTTACATTTTTGGCTAATGAACTTTTATCACTTCTTGAAAATGTTGGGTTAATGGGTATACCTTTACCTTCTGTTTTAACAGAAGTGATTAGTGTATTAAATAAGAAAGGAGAAAGTTATGTTAAGCGTAATAAATAGACAGAAATATTTAAACGCAATAGGTATTAACATTGGTTCAGTTGATGGTATTGAAGGGCCTAAAACAAAAGCAGGATATTTAACTTTACAGAAAAAATATTTTACACGTTCAAAAGATATAGATGGTATCTATGGTTCAAATACGGATATCCTTCTACAGTCGGCATATAATATGAAAGATATAAAATATTTTAAGTTATCTGAAATGAAATGTCAGTGTGGCGGTAAATATTGTACGGGATATCCTGCAATTATCAATAAGCAACTTATAAAAAATATTGATTATTTACGTAATGATAGCGGAAGTGCTATTACAATCACAAGCGGTCTTAGGTGTTCAACGCATAATAGAAATGTTGGCGGAGCTAGCGGTAGCTACCACACGAAAGGCAGAGCAGTAGATATTGTAAGTAACGTTTTGACGTCTACAAAAACAAAACGTAAACAGTTAGTAAAAAGATGGAATACTTTTAAGAAAAATCATTACGCTTATTCGGATAGTGGTAATATGGGTAATGCTGTTCATTTGGATGTGTATGATTAATGGCGACATTCGTTCCAAGATATAGTGAAAATAGCCCTGTTCCAATTAGAGGTAACCCAATGTGGTATTCTCAAAATCCTTTTTATCAATCGGGTTATGGTATGCCAAACTGTACTTGCTATGCGTGGGGGAGATATTGGGAGATAACAGGTGAGAGACCCAACCTTCCTACTGGTAATGCGGGTACATGGTATGCAAATGCCCCTGCCAGAGGTTATAAAACAGGAAAGACACCAGCGTTGGGAGCTATCCTCTGCATGGGTAGAAGGGGGTACGCTGGACATGTGTGCGTTGTTGAATCCATAAATAGTGAAGGCACCTTAACGGTTAGTAATTCAGCGTGGAGAGGAACTTTTTTCTTTTTAACTACTAACACCCGAGGGAATAATTATTTACCTGCTGGTTGGGCTTCATCGGGTTATTATTTACAAGGATTTATTTACGCTGGACAATATGATCCGGGGCCAGATCCGGGACCAGATCCGGGACCAGATCCCGGGCCGGGCCCAAGTTGGCGAATACCCGGCCAATTAAAATATTGGAATTATGCACCTAATTGGTTCAAAAGATATTCAAGATGAAAGAGAGGTAAAAAATGGCAGTAAGAACAGTTGAAGAAATACTAGAATTAATAGCTCAAAGAGTCGGTGACGATACTTCAGATGAAGCTTTAGGTTTTATAGAAGATATCAGCGATACATTAAGAGATTTTCAGGCGAAAGCAGATGAAAATTACAACACAGAAAAAGATGATGAAATAGCAGAATGGAAGAAAAAATATGATGAATTAGATATGGAATGGAGAAATAGATATAAAGAAAGATTTTTTAACCCGTCTGAGATTAAAGAAAACGATGATTACGTTGATGATATAAATGATATAGAAGAAGAAAAAGAAGTAAAAACAAGTTATGAAGAGTTGTTTAAGGAGGAAAAGTAATGCCAAGAAAAATAGCTGTATCAACTTTAAATGCCAGCACTTATGACATTTTAAACGTTATTAGACAGAACGCGTCAGCTGAATATCAGTCAGAAATACCTGTTGTATCATCCGTTGAAGATATAAGAAAAGTGGGAGAAGTGTTTAGAGGTTACCCCGCTCTTGGGAATCAGTTTTTGTCATCTTTACTAAACCGTATAGCATTAGTTAGAATAAATAGTAAACTATTTAATAATGCTTATTCTATGTTTAAAAAAGGTTTTTTGGAATATGGTGAAACGGTTGAAGAAGTATTTGTTAATCTTGTGAAAGCAAGAGAGTTTTCAGTTGAAAAAGCCGCTGATAGAGAATTTAAAAGAAGTATTCCTGATGTACGTGCCGCTATGCACATAATGAATTATCGTGTACAGTACCCTGTAACTATTCAGGATCAAGATTTACAGATGGCTTTCCTATCTGAAGAAGGTGTACAGGATCTAATCGCTAAAATAGTAGATAGTCTTTATTCCTCAGCAAATTATGATGAATTTTTACTTTTTAAATATCTGCTAATAAAGAATATTACAAAAGGTAAGTTATTCCCTGTACAGTTTGATTCCAGCGATACGAAAAACGCGGCAAAAGCTTTTAGAGGGTTTTCAAATCTGATTACGTTTATGAAAACAGAATATAACGAAGAAGGTGTACATACCTTTACACCGAAAGACGATCAGTATATTTTTATGTCATCCGGGTTTAATGCCGATTATGATGTTGATGTGTTAGCCAGTGCATTTAATATGGGGAAAGCTGATTTCATGGGTCATCTTCAGTTGATTGATGATTGGACTACATTTGACAATGATAGATTTAGTGAAATTGTTGCAAATACGGATATGATAGAACCAGTAACAGCAGAAGAATTAGCTTTGATGGCAAATGTTAAAGCCGTAATAGTTGATAGTGAATGGTTTCAGGTTTACGATAATAAAGCTATGTTTACCGAAAAATATGTTGCAAATGGGCTATATTGGAACTATTTTTACAATGTTTGGAAAACTGTATCAACATCTCCTTTCAGTAATGCACTTGTTTTCGTTGATGGCAGTGCAAATATCACTATGCCAGAATCATTTACAGCACATGTTTCAGATAAATCCGAATCTGACATTGCAACTACACTTACTTTTAATGTTGAAACCACAGATGAACAGGCGGCTTTATTTGATCAGTCATTTAGTTTTGTTCAAACAGAGGAATTAACATCTGAAGGAATCGCAATGCATCCATATGGTGCCGTATTAATACCTAATTCTAAAGTTAAAACAAAATTCAATATTGAAATGGTTGTAAATGGTATAACTTATAAATCTACCACACAAATTGATGGAACAACGGCTGTAGACGCTACAATTGCTCTTAATAAACAGGCGGCCATGATAAATGATATAGTTTAATAATTATAGGAGGGATGACTTATCCCTCCTTAATAGGAGTTTTTAATATGTATATAGCGCCAGATACTATAGTAAGGGTATTAAGAAATTGTCCGTTAGACAATACATATGATCATACTATATATTTTAACAGTAAATCTGCTCAGACTTCTTACTTTGCGGGTTTAACAGCTTACACTTTTCCAAAAGTGACATATAATAGGTTAAATCAAGGACAATTAAAAATACAACAAAAAGCAGAAAATTTATATAATTGCAATTACATAATGTATCAAAATACTGGTTTTGGGAATAAATGGTTTTATGCATTTATCACTTCAATTGAATATATCTCAAACGACGTTTCCTTAATAACCTTTGAAATAGATGTAATGCAAACATGGTTTTTTGATGTAACGCTTGAGCAGTGTTTCGTTGAGCGTGAACATGTAATGGATGATACGATAGGTGCTAATATTCAGCCAGAACCTGTAGATTTAGGTGAATATGTTTACGGTGGGTTTTCATCTTCTGGCCATTGTGAAACACCTTGTGCTGTTTTAATGAATAATGTAGGATCTTCAGGTGAAGAAATTCAAAGTACATACGCCGCTAATGTGCTTCATGGTACGGCTTTCCATCCTTATTCTGTAACAGAAACAGGTCAAACAGCTGTGCGTGAAGCATTAAAAGATATAACAACGAGCTGGGATGTGATGAATGAAAGCATTGTATCGGTATTTATGTATTACGCAGATTTTATTGATAACGATGAAATAACAATGACTCGCGGTGCGACTTATAATATTAGTAAATCAAAAAATTATTCTAATATTGATGGCTATATACCTAAAAATAATAAATTATTTACTTATCCATATAATTATATGTTAGTTACCACAGATGAAGGTGATAGCCTATCATTAAAATATGAATTTTTTTCGGGTAGCACTTGTGGTTTTGTTATGGCAGGAAGTGTTGCCGCAAACCCTCAAATATCTTTACAACCCTTAAATTATAAAGGTTGTTCATTTTTACGAAATGAACAATTAATATTATCTGGATTCCCACAATGCACATACAACATAGATTCTTTTAAGGCGTGGCTTTCTCAAACAGCTAGTAATCCGAGTACATGGACTAACTTATTTCAATCGGCGGCTTCTGGTGCTTCTATGGGAGGCGGGCAAGGTGCGGCAATAGGAGCCGCTACCGCTCTTATAGGTACAGCTATAGGAGGAGGGTTAGCCGCCGTTAATCCTCCAGAAGTTAAAGGAACTTCACAGTCTGCTGTAAACTACTCTCAAGGTAAAAAAGATTTCTATTTTTATACAACGTATATAACATCAGATTATGCTAAAAGAATAGACAATTTTTTTGATGTATACGGTTATGCTGTAAATATGCATAAAACACCAAATAGATCAGGAAGACCGCACTGGAATTATGTAAAAAATAAAACTACTAATTTAGTAGGGAATGCTCCAGCTGATGACGTTAACCAAATAGTCTC
>OGZI01003860.1_pt1 | contig 9983 bp, 6 predicted proteins | sample 1576711 | NCBI WGS metagenome assembly OGZI01 (sample SAMEA3541482, study PRJEB24748) | human gut metagenome | biome: human gut; feature: human-associated habitat; material: faeces | place: China | collected 2012
CCTGCGCCATCAGCTGGGTGCCGGTGGCCAGCTTGATGTTCTTGCCCTCCTGCACATGGTAGGCCTCCATGCCGCGCTCGAACTTGCCGGAGCAGATGCGCATAAAGGCAATACGGTCGCGGTGGGCCTTGTTCATGTTGGCCTGAATTTTAAAGATAAAGGCGGAGAACTCGTCCCGGCAGGGGTCCACCGGCTCGCCGGTCAGGCTGTCCACGCGTGCCAGCGGGGCGGAGGTGAGCCGCAGGAAGTTTTCAAGGAAGGGCTCCACGCCGAAGTTGGTCAATGCAGAGCCGAAGAACACGGGGCTCAGCTCACCGCGCAGCACCTTGTCCAGATCAAACTCCTCGGCAGCGCCGTCCAGCAGCTCGATCTCGTCCACCAGCTGCTGGTGCAAATAGGGGGTCAGCAGCTCGTCCAGTGCGGGGTCGCCCAGCTCGGCCTCGGTCTCGCTGACCTTCTTCACGCCGTTGGCGCGGCCATCGCTGGAAAAAGCCAGCACCTTGCGCGCGTTGCGGTCGAACACGCCCTTGAACTCCTTGCCGCAGCCGATGGGCCAGTTCATGGGGTAGGTCTTGATGCCCAGGATCTCCTCGATGTTCTCCATCAGCTCAAAGGGGTCGCGGGCTTCGCGGTCCATCTTGTTGATGAAGGTAAAAATGGGGATGTGGCGCAGGGTGCACACCTTGAACAGCTTGATGGTCTGCGCCTCAACGCCCTTTGCGGCGTCGATGACCATGACGGCAGAGTCTGCCGCCATCAGGGTGCGGTAGGTATCCTCCGAGAAGTCCTGATGGCCGGGGGTGTCCAGAATGTTCACGCACTTGCCAGCGTAGTTGAACTGCAGCACCGAAGAGGTGACCGAGATACCACGCTGCTTTTCAATGTCCATCCAGTCGGACACGGCGTGCTTGGCGCTCTGCTTGCCCTTGACGGAACCAGCCTGATTGATGGCTCCACCGTACAGCAGCAGCTTTTCGGTAAGGGTGGTCTTACCTGCGTCGGGGTGGCTGATGATGGCGAACGTCCTGCGGCGTTCGATCTCTTCACGATTTGTCATAGATGATATTTCTCCTGAAATGGATGGAACTTCTTCCGGCATCACTGTGCGATGCCGGAAGAAGCATTTTTACACATACGCACCTTATTCTATACGAAAACGCGTGATAATGCAAGGGTTTTCGTTATTTTTTCAGGATCAGGCAGGGCAGAGGGGCAGTTTCGGCCCAATTGGCAAAATCACACACCAGAACGGTGAAACTTTTCAGTGGAAGTGCCCGCAGAAAACGCAGCACCGCCTGTTTTTCGTCCGAGCCGATGACTGCCCCGCTGTACAGGATGGCGCTCACGATGCCGCCGGGGCGCACCGCCTGCAGCGCCGCCTGCAAGGCGGGGATGCTGCTCTGCGCGGTGGAGAATACCGCATGGTCCGCCCCCGGCAGCCAGCCAAAGTTGAACATGACTGCATCGGCAGTGCTGGGCTGCACATACTGTAATAAGTCGGCGTGGCTGCCGCAGATAAGGCTGTACCGTTCGGCGGGCACATTTGCCTGTTCCAGCCGGGTGCGGGTGGAGCGGATGGCTTCGGGCTGCACGTCAAAAGCCAGCACCCGCCCGGCGGGGGCGGTCAGATTGCACAGAAAGGCGGTGTCCCCGCCGTTGCCGCAGGTGGCGTCCACGCACAGCTGCGGGTGCACTAGCCGGGCGGCTAAAAAGTCCTGCACGAACTTGACCGCCGTCAGGTCCGGGGTGCGGCGGCGCACCAGCTGCCCGCCCTCGGCGGCAAAGCCGAATTTGCCCCAGAAAGCAAGCTCAGCGGCGTTTTCCGGCAGCGGGGCGGTAAACACGGTGGCAACTTCCCGGTCATAGCCGCCAAAGCTGCGCAATACTTCTTTTAACAGGTAGGAGCCGTAGCCCTTGCGCCGCCACTGGGGCAGGATGCACAGGGCGGCAAGCTGTGCGCCCTTGGGGGCGGGAGAAAGGCGGCACTCTCCGATGCAGTCCTTTTCTTTATACAGGGCAAACCCCTGTTCGGTACGGTGCAGTTCCATAAAAAGCTCCTCCTTGACGGGTCGATGTTCTTCCCTTACAATAGCAAGCAGAAACGCTGCTGTCAAGGGCGGAAAAACAGGACCGCATTTCACATATTCTTCACGGCGCAAGCGATTCATTTTCACATTTGACAGTTACAATAGGGACAGTTCAAAGGAACAGATGTCCCTGCGGACCGGCCTTTGAGGGAAGGATGTAGTAACATGGAAAACGAGAACAAGTGGGAATACGATTATTCCGCTTCCAATAACGAGACCGGCTACCCCAACGTGGGCAGCAGCGGCATGAACACGGCGAACCAGTATAACGAGCCGGAAGCACAGCCTGTGCGTCCGGCCGATACCGCCCCGGCAGATGGCGGCAGCGTGCCGCCGTTCCCGCCGGAGCAGCCGCAGTACAGCGCCCCGGCGCAGCCGGAAAAGCCCCGCCGCAAGAAGAAGCTCAACGGCGGAAAACTGGCACGCAGCGCCGTGGCGCTGGTGCTGGCAGCAGCTATGGGCTTTGCAGGCGGCTTTGTGGGTGCAAAATACGGCGGCGGCAGCAAGGTGGTCATCCAGCAGGTGGAGCGCCCGGCCAGCTCTGACAGCAGCACCGACAGCACCGGCAATTCCATCAGTGCCACCAGCGGCACCGGCCTGAGCACCGCACAGGTGGCTGAGATGGTCAGCCCCAGCGTGGTGGTCATCACCACTGAGCAGGTGGTCTACTCCCAGTGGTCGTGGTACGGCCAGAGTCAGGTAGAGAGCGGCGCGGGCAGCGGCGTCATCATCAGCTCGGACGGCTATATCCTCACCTGCGCCCATGTGGTGAGCGGTGCTTCCAACATCACCGTGAGCATCGGCGACAAGGATTACCCCGCTACGCTGGTGGGCGAGGATACCACCAGTGATATCGCCGTGGTCAAGGTGGACGCTACCGGCCTGACCCCTGCCACCGTGGGCAACAGCGACAGCCTGAAGGTGGGCGAAAGCGTCATGGCCGTGGGCAACCCCTTGGGTGAGCTGGGCGGCACCGTGACCAGCGGCATCGTCAGCGCACTGAACCGCAGCGTCAGCATTCAGGGTTCCAGCTCTGTCAACACCATGTCCCTGATCCAGATGGATGCCTCCGTCAGCCCCGGCAACTCCGGCGGCGGCCTGTTCAACATGAACGGCGAGCTGGTGGGCATCGTCAACGCAAAGTCCTCCGACAGCGATGCTGAGGGTCTGGGCTTTGCCATCCCGGTAAATGACGCCGTCAAGGTGGCGCAGGAGCTGCTGGAAAACGGCTATGTGACCGGGCGTCCCTATCTGGGCATCAGCTACTATGCCGTGACCGATGCTCAGACCGCCGCCCAGCTGGGCGTGAACGCCTACGGTGTCTACATCGTGGAAGTGGTCAAGGGCGGCCCTGCCGACAAGGCGGGCTTGCAGGCCGGTGACCGCATCGTGAGCGTAGACGGCAGCGAGGTTGCCACCCAGAGCGACCTTGGCACCCTGATGCAGAACCACAAGGCCGGTGACGCCATCGAGATCACCGTCGCACGCGGCGGTCAGATGCAGACCGTTAACGTCACCCTTGGCGAAAAGGGCGCAGAGAATAACTGAAAATAGTAAAAAGGCTGTTGCACGGAATGTGCAGCAGCCTTTTTTGTTGTGAAAATACCCCTTCCGTCTGCTCACTACGTTCGCAGCCACCTTCCCCAAGGGGACGGCTTTTGTGCTGACGGGGAACTTTGCGGCATCGCCATAAGGCGTCCCTTTGGGGGAGCTGTCAAAGCCGTCAGGCTTTGACTGAGGGGGTGTTCTTTATTCACACTGCACCAAAAATAGTTGCACTATACGGCGCAAGGGGGGCATTGCCGGTAAAAATGCGGCTTGGGCCGCGCCACAGGCTGGAAGAGGTGCCATCGCTCAGCAGCTTCCACTGCCCGGCGGGCAGAGCAACGGTGCAGGTGGTTTCGGTGGGGTTATAAAAGACGCACAAAGCGCTCCATGCCGCGCCGTCGCCCCAGACGGCGGGCAGCATCCAGCCCACCAGCGGCTGCTCCAGCGCAAAGAACTGCAAAGCCTCCGGGGCGTGACGGTCGGTGCTGCCCAGCCGGGGAAAGGCTGCCCGCAGCGCCAGAAGCCCCCGGTAGTAGTCCACGAGGGCGTGGTACTGCTCGGCGCGGTTCCAGTCCAGACGGTTCAGGGCGGGAGAGGAGCGGTAGCTGTTCCCTACCCCCTTTTTGGTGCGGGCGAACTCCTCGCCCGCCTGCATGAAGGGCAGGCCGAAGCTGGTCAGGTAGATGCCCGCCGCCAGCCGGTTCTGCGCCAGCGCCACGGTGTCCCGGGCGGTGAACTCCGGCTTTTCGTAGCGGACGCAGAGCAGCTTGTCCCACAGGGTAAAGTTGTCGTGGGCGGAAACATAGCTCACGATCTGGCTGGGCGCGTGGGGCGGCAGATGGTCGCTGCGGCACCATGCCGCCACCGCCCCGCCGATATCCCAGAAGCTGCCGGGCTTGCCCTCCACATAGCCCGGCTCCCGGGCATCAAAGCAGCCGCCCTTGATGGCGTCCCGGGTGTCATCGCAGAAGATGCCCACCCGCTCGTTGAGCATGGCAAGGTTCGCCTTATTGGCCTCGTACCGGTGCAGCTGGCTGGCACCGCCCTGCCACGGCTCGCCGTACAGCAGGATATCCCGCCCGCCGGGCAGGCTGTCCAGCGCAGCGCGCACCGCGTTGATGCTCTCGGCGTCGTACAAGCCCATCAGGTCGAACCGGAAGCCGTCGATGTGGTACTCCTTCGCCCAATAGAGGATGGAGTCGATGAGGTAGCGCCGCGCCATGGGGCGCTCGCTGGCAAACTCGTTGCCGCAGCCGCTGCCGTTGGAAAAGCTGCCGTCCGGGTTTTGCCGGAAAAAGTAGTAGGGTACGGTATTGTTTAAGGGGTTCTCGGTGCGGTAGGTGTGGTTATACACCACGTCCATCACCACCCCGATGCCCGCCGCATGGAGGGCGGCGATCATCTCCCGGCACTCCCGGATGCGCACCTCGCCCCGGGTGGGGTCGGTGGAGTAGCTGCCCTCCGGTACGTTGAAGTTGGTGGGGTCGTAGCCCCAGTTATATTGCCGCAGCAGGGGTTTTGCCTCGTCCACGCTGCCAAAATCAAAAATGGGCATCAGCTGGACGTATTTTACCCCCAACCGCTTGAGGTAGTTCAGGCAGGTGGGGTGGATGCCATCGCCGTGCAGGGTGGTGCCCTGCTGGGTAAAGGCCATATATTTGCCCCGCCACGCCGGGCGCACCCCGCTGGCGGCATCCTGCGAGAAGTCCCGCACGCTCACCTCCCACACGGCGCGCTGTGCCGGGGGGATATTGGGGCGCACATCCCGCTCCCACCCGGAGGGCGCGGTGCGGGCAAGGTCTACGATCATGCTGCGGACGCCGTTCACTCCCGCCGCCCGGGCGTAGGGGTCGCCGGTCTCGCGGGTGACGCCGTCCACGGTGACGGCAAAGGTATAGTAGCGGCCGTGCTGCTCCCCGGGCAGCCAGACGCTCCACACCCCCTGTGCGCCGCGCACAAGGGGCTTTGTGCCCAGCACGGCGCCGCCGTCTCCCTTGTGGTATAAGGTCACGGTGACCGCCTCGGCGGTGGGTGCCCACAGCCGCAGACAGGTGCCGCCGGGGGTGTAGTCCGGCCCAAGGGGGCCGGTATAATAGTTTTCGCGGTGGAAGGGTTCGTTTTCAAACAGTGTTTTCCACTGGGCAGGCGTTTTTGCGGCCATGGTCAGCTTCATTCCTTCTTAAAAGATTCGTTATTTTCAGTGTATCGGACAACAGGCTTTTTTTCAAGAGGAAATCAACTTTTACCACGGAAATCAATTTTCCGCATGAAGGCTTCCCCCGCCGCGCGGCTGTTTCCGCAGGAAACCAGCGCGGCAGCTCACGACCCCTCCCCGTGAAAATGGGGTTCAGAAACGCCCGCAGGCATTTCTGAACCCCGAAATTTAAAATTATTTTTCCGCTGAACATGGCCAGAGCGCAAGCGGAGGCCATTCAAAATCGTCTCACTCCAGATACATCCGCCGCAGCCGCATCAGGCGGGCGGGGGTCAGGCCGTATTCGGCCTCCAGATAGCTCTCGGCGCTGCCGTAGTCCTGCCGGATGGTGCGCAGCACAAAGGGCGCAGTCTCCGGGTCTACCCCGGCGGAGGACTGCCAGCGCATCCGCTGCGCCGGGTCGGCGGCGATCTCCGCCGCATGGTCAGCCATGGCCTTTTCGATCTCGGCGGCGCGGCAGAGGTTGGTGCGGGCATAATCTGCGCAGATGGTCTCGTCCGAGGCACCCAGCGCCAGTAAGATCAGCATGGCAGCGACGCCGGTGCGGTCCTTGCCCGCCGTGCAGTGGAACAGGATGGGCGTCTCGCCGGCTTCCAGCGCCCGGAACAGCTCTTTGAACGCCTTGTTGCCGGTGAGCATCTGCCGGTACATCAGCTGGGTGAGGCTCATCCCGGCGGGGGCGCTCTGCACCAGCCGCTGGATGTCGTTGGGCGAAAAATCGATCTCCTGCCCGGTGGCATCCCGCAGGCCGCAGATCTGCACCAGCCGTGCGCCGTCCGGCACATAGTCCGGCAGCTTTGCGGCTTCTGCACCGCTGCGCAGGTCAAGGATGAGCCGCAGCCCCAGCCCGTCCAGCCGGGCGCGGTCGGCTTCGGTGGTCAGCCGCCCGGTGGGGAAGCCCCGGTAGATCTGCCCCCACTTTACGGTCTTGCCCTCGTCGGCGCGGTAGCCGCCCAGCTCCCGGAAGTTGTTGCCGCCCGCAAAGGGCAGCTGGGTGCCCGGGACGGGATGCTCCGGGGCAGCCTTGGCGGCGGCGCTGGAAAGCACCGGTGCGGTGTAGAAGGGCTTTGCGGGCCGTCCCCGGCGGGGCGGCAGGCTGGCGGTGCTGCCCAGAACCTCCAGCAGGTAGCTGCGCAGCAGGTCGATATAGGCAGAGCTGGTGTCCCGCCGCTGCACCAGCGAGACGCACAGCGGGGGCATATCCTCCAGCAGCACGTCCCGTACCCGGTCCAGCTCCCGGCGCGCGCCCGGCTCGTAGCGGGTCAGGCAGGTGCACAGCTGCTCCTGCACCAGATAGTAGGCCTGATAAAAGCTGGGGCCGATCTCGGCGTTGGGTGCAAAGCCCGCCCGGGCACAGGCCGCCCACAGCGGGCTGAACAGATCCTGCCGCAGGCTGGGCAGCAGCACCCGCTGCCCGCGCAGCTCTGCCAGCGGGATGCGCTCCTTTTCCCAGAAGGGATGTCCCCGGGGCACCAGCAGGCAGGCGGGGTCTGCGCGCAGGGTGGTGCGCGCCAGCACCGGCGCGGCGCAGCCAAGGTCGATGACCAGACCCGCGTCCAGCTCGCCCTGCTCCACACCATCGGCCACGGCGTCGTTGTCCAGCAGGCGGAACCGCATCTCCACATGGGGGTACTGCTGCCGGAACTTGTCCAGCTGGGTCTCCAGCCCGGGCAGATAGTCCGGTACCAGCGCCACGCTGATGCCGATGCGCACCGGCTGGGCAGACTGGATCTCTGCCCGCAGCGCGGCCTGCATCTGCTGGAACTGCTCCACCACCGGGGCGGCATGGCGCTGTAAGCTCATGCCCCGGTCGGTGAGCGCCAGCTTGTGGTGGGCGCTGATAAACAGCGGCCCGCACATTTCGGCTTCCAGCGCAGAGATGCTCTGGCGCAGCGCCTGCCGCGACAGGAACAGCCGCTGTGCGGCGCGGGTGTAATTCATTTCTTCGCACAGGGTCAAAAAGTAGTGCAGCTGGCGGATATCCATGGTCTCCTCCCGGGAAAGTTTGTTCTGGAAAAAGAATACCGCTTTTTCGGCGGAATGTAAAGAGAGGGCAGCAAAATGGGTTCAACCCTCTCAGTCTGCTCCCGCAAAGGGAATTTTATTAGTGCTGACCGACAGATGCGTAAAAGCTCCCCCTGAGAGGAACGACTTCCCCCGCTCCGGGGGAAGATGTCACCGCAGGTGACAAAAGGGGGAATCTGGCATCGCGTAGCGATGACTGAGAGGGTTCTTCCCCTTCAAAAAAGGAACACCGGAACGCCCGCAGGTGTTCCGGTGCCCCGAAGTTTAAATAAGGAAAATCAGATCAGGCTCAGAGCTTCTTCATCGCCCACCAGAATGAAGTCCGGGTGCAGCTGCAGAATGCTTGCGGGCACCTCCGGGGTGACGGGGCCGAAGAAAGCCTTTTTGACGATCTCGGCCTTGCCTGCGCCGTTGACCACCATCAGCACCTTGCGTGCCTGCATGATGGTGCGGATGCCCATGGTGTAAGCCTGCTTGGGCACCAGATCCTCGTTGCCGTCAAAGAAGCGCTTGTTGGCCTCGATGGTCTCCTGGGCCAAGTCCACGCAGTGGGTGCCCAGATCAAAGGCATCGTGGGGCTCGTTGAAGCCGATGTGACCGTCATGACCGATGCCCAGCAGCTGCAGATCCACGCCGCCCACGCTGCGGATGACCTCATCATAGCGCTTGCACTCGGCCTCGGCGTCCATGTTGGTGCCGTCCGGCAGGTTGATGTGGGCGGGGTCGATGTTCACATGGTCGAACAGGTTGCGGTGCATAAAGCTCCAGTAGCTTTCCGGGTGCTCCTTGGGCAGTCCGCGTTACTCGTCCAGGTTGACGGTGGTCACCTCGAAAAAATTGATGTCGCCCTTGTTGTACCACTCCACCAGCTGCTGGTAGGCACCCACCGGGGTGCCGCCGGTGGCCAGACCCAGCACGCAATTGGGCTTCATGATGACCTGTGCGGAAATAATGTTTGCCGCCTTGCGGGACATGTCTGCGTAATCCTTTGCACGAATGATCTTCATCACAAACGACCTCTTTCATCTTTCATCTTTGCTGCGTTCACCGCGCAGCATCGGTTTTGCGCTTCCACGCATTCTACTGCAATTCTACCACAATTCACAGGATGCTGTCCAGCATTCTAGCACATTCTGACCGAATTTTGCTGTTTTTCAGCCGATTCGTCCAAAACCTGCCGGACCGAACGCAAAGGACCCCGCCGAAGCGGAGCCCTCACGCCGGGAACGCCCGGCAGCGTCTGCAATTTCAGGTTCAGTCCAGATCCTCGCCGTTGGATGCGATGACCTTCTTGTACCATTGGAATTCCTGCACCTCTAGTATGGCGGAAAAATCACAAAAGAAAAAGAAGATTTTTGGGCTTCTTTGTGCCAAAAAGACAAAACAGCGCCCCCTGCGCCGTCCGAGACGGTTCAGGGGGCGCTGTCATTGCGGTTCAGGGAATGCTGCGGGGATCAGTCTGCAGACAGATAGTGCATGGCCTTGCGCAGGCGTGCCTCATTTTCTGCGGTGGGCTCCATGAAGGGGCTGTGGAACAGATCCTGGAACAGGTTCTCCATCTTGGGGGAGTTCGGGTCGATGCCGATGTCCTCCAGGGTCAGGGGCATGTTCATGCTGCGCATAAAGGCACGGAAGGGTGCCACCTGCTCCGGATGGCCGTTGAAGGCCAGCTGCAGGCAGTCGCCGATGGCCACGATCTCGCCGTGCAGGTAGGGCTTTGCCTCCTGGGTGAAGTGGGTGCGCACCAGCTCGTAGGTCTCGTGGCCCAGAGCGGTCTGGCCAAAGCCTTTGCTCACGCCGCTGACGATGCCGGCCACGGCAACGTTCAGGTAAGCGATATCCTCCACGGCCTTGGTCAGCTTGCCCTCGGCAATGTCATGGCAGGCCTGATGGGCCTCCTTCTCGTAAACATGGTAAGCCATCTCTGCGATGGTGTAAGCGGTGAACAGACCGATGCTCACATCGTCCAGCAGGATCTCGCTGCGGCCGTTCTGGATCTCGATCATCTTGGCCATGCCGTCCATGATGCCGCTGGCTGCGTAGCGCGGGGGCTCCTTGCAGATCACGTCCATATCTGCCATTTCAGTTTGAATATTATCAAAAGCGGC
>OGZI01003873.1_pt1 | contig 9942 bp, 10 predicted proteins | sample 1576711 | NCBI WGS metagenome assembly OGZI01 (sample SAMEA3541482, study PRJEB24748) | human gut metagenome | biome: human gut; feature: human-associated habitat; material: faeces | place: China | collected 2012
GATGGTTACAGTATGGGATCACCCTGAACTGACTACCCCTGCTGGTCAGTACCGTAGTGCCAGCGATACAGGTAACTGGGTCAACTCTGACGGAACCATATTCTATCCTTATATTGGCAAGGTCAAGGTGGCAGGTAAGACTCTGAGTCAGGTACGACAGGAGATCACTAGTCGCTTGACTACCTATATTGAAAGCCCGCAGGTTGATGTAAGTATTGCTGCTTTCCGTTCTCAAAAGGTATATGTTACAGGAGAGGTTGCTAAATCAGGTCAGCAACCAATTACAAATATACCGTTGACGGTAATGGATGCTGTGAATGCTGCCGGCGGATTAGAAGCTAATGCCGATTGGCGTAATGTTGTGTTGACGCATAATGGTAAAGATACAAAAATTTCTTTGTATGCGTTAATGCAAAAAGGCGATTTAACCCAGAATCATCTACTGTATCCTGGTGATATTCTGTTTGTTCCTCGTAACGATGATCTAAAAGTGTTCGTAATGGGTGAAGTTGGTAAGCAGAGTACGATGAAGATGGATCGTAGTGGTATGACCCTTGCTGAAGCATTAGGTAATGCAGATGGTTTATCTCAGACAATGAGTGATGCAACGGGAATTTTTGTTATCCGTCAGTTGAAAGGCGATAAACAGGGTAAGATTGCAAATATATATCAGCTTAATGCACAGGATGCGTCAGCAATGGTGCTAGGGACGGAATTCCAGTTGCAACCTTATGATATAGTTTATGTAACAACAGCTCCTCTTGTTCGCTGGAACCGAGTGATCTCGCAATTAGTACCGACAATCACTGGGGTCCATGATATGACAGAAACTGTTCGTTACATCAGAACGTGGCCATAATTATGTTTGATTCAATTCTCGTTGTGTGCACCGGAAATATATGCCGTTCACCTATAGGAGAAAGGGTGTTACGCAAACTTCTTCCAGGAAGAAGAATTGATTCTGCAGGGACTTCAGCATTGGTTAATTATCCTGCAGATGCTAGTGCTGTCGAGGTAGCTAGCAAGCATGGTTTATCTCTTGAAGGACATAGTGGCCGTCAATTTACAGCTAAATTGGGAAGGGAATACGAACTAATATTAGTAATGGAAAAGGAACACCTTAATAAAATAAGTTTTCTTGCACCTGAGCTTCGTGGGAAAACTATGCTTTATGGTCATTGGTTAAATCAGCGAGATATACCAGATCCGTATAGGAAAAGTAATGAGGCTTTTGAGTCAGTCTATCAGTTAATTGAAACGTCTGGACGATATTGGGCTGATAAACTTAGTGACTAAGATACGGGAAAAAATTAATGTCTTCAATTAAAAATAAAATCGATAAAACAGAGTCAGCTGAAATTGATTTAGGCCGATTAATTGGTGAGTTAATCGATCACCGTAAGATAATTATTTCGGTAACTTCAATTTTCGTCTTGATAGCACTAGTATATGCTTTATTTGCAACCCCTATTTACCAATCTGATGCCCTAGTGCAAGTTGAGCAAAAACAAGGGAATGCAATTCTTAGTAGCCTAAGTCAAGTACTACCTAATGTGCAGCCACAATCTGCACCAGAGGTGGCTTTATTGCAATCACGGATGATTTTAGGTAAATCAGTAGAGGATCTTAACTTACAGGCGTTAGTTACACCGGAATATTTTCCTATATTTGGAGAGGGATGGGCAAGATTACTTGGTGAGAAACCTGGTTCTATATCTGTTTCAAGATTTTCTTTATTTGGAACAGATGACGACATAGATAGTATTTATTTAACGGTCAAGGATAAAGAACATTACGTTATAACCGGAAATGGGTATGAAATTTCGGGTAAAGTAGGCGAGCAATTAAAAAATAAAAATTTATTATTAGAAGTTAATGAAATAAATGCGGTTGAAGGTTCTCGGTTCAAAATTACTTACATGAGTAGACTTAGAGCTATAAGTCTTCTTCAGAAAAACTTCACAATAGAAGAACAAGGTAAGGATACGGGGATTCTTTCCTTATCATTAGTTGGAGAAGACCCAGAACTTATCACTAAGATATTAAATAATATTACAACTAATTATTTAATGCAAAATATAGATAGACAGGCTGCTCAGGATGAGAAAAGTTTAGAATTTTTGAATAAACAACTTCCCAAAGTAAGAAGTGACCTTGACATCGCTGAGGATAAGTTAAACGATTATCGGCGGACAAAAGACTCGGTTGATCTAACTTTGGAAGCAAAATCTGTATTAGACCAAATCGTTAATGTCGAAAATCAACTTAATGAGTTGACTTTTCGTGAGTCAGAAATTTCTCAACTATACACGAGCATCCAACATATAAAGCATTAATGGAAAAACGGAAGACGTTACAGGACGAGAAAAATAAACTTAATAAAAAAGTATCTGATATGCCCGGTACGCAACAGGAGGTGTTACGATTAAGCCGAGATGTCGAGTCAGGACGGGCAGTTTATATGCAGTTACTAAATAGGCAGCAAGAGCTAAGTATCGCCAAATCTAGTGCCATAGGGAATGTTCGCATTATTGATGATGCGATTACACATCCCAAGCCTGTAAAACCTAAAAAAACAATAATAGTTATTGTTGGTTTTATTTTAGGTGTAATAGCCTCAATTAGCATAGTGCTTCTTAGAATGCTTCTACGTCGTGGTATTGAATCTCCTGAACAGCTAGAGGAAGTGGGTATTAATGTGTATGCAAGTATTCCCGTATCTGATACTCTGTCAAATTATAATCAGAAGAAAGGTATACGAATAAGAGCGGATAAACTAGAACATATGTCATTTCTTGCAATTGATAACCCTGCAGATATAGCAATAGAGACAATTAGAGGCCTACGAACTAGTTTACATTTTGCAATGATGGAAGCTCGAAATAATATTTTAATGATTTCGGGTGCTAGCCCTAATGCGGGTAAAACATTCGTAAGTACTAACTTAGCAGCTGTGATAGCACAAACCGGTAAAAAAGTTCTTTTCATTGATACGGATATGCGAAAAGGGTATGTTCATAAGTTATTTAATTCTACGAATGAGAATGGCTTGTCGGATATATTATCGGGAGGTATTAATATTACCGATGCAATCAAGAGAATGTCTGGTGGTGGATTTGATTATATAACTCGAGGAACAGTACCCCCTAATCCTGCTGAATTATTAATGCATCCAAGATTTGGTGAACTCCTTAAATGGGGAGGCGAGAATTACGATTTGGTCATAATTGACACTCCTCCAATTTTAGCAGTCACGGATGCAGCTATAATAGGTAATTACTCCGGCACTACTTTGTTGGTTGCTCGTTTTGAAAAAAATACAACTAAAGAGATTGAGATAAGTATAAGACGATTCCAACAAAGTGGTGTGAAGGTAAAAGGGTGTATTTTAAATGGAGTTGTAAAAAAATCCAGTAGCTATTATGGCTACGGTTATAACCACTATGGTTATAGCTATGAAAGCTCCTCCGATAAATAAAATCGAAAAGAGGGGGGGAGCCCCTCTTTTTCAGATTTAAATGGTATTATTACTAATAAATACCGGTGAGTATATGTTTATTTATTTCCTGATATTGCTATTTTTGCTTTTAAGCATATTTCTTAAAAGGAAATATGATACAGTCACTTTCTTTATCTCAGTAGTTATATTATTTCTAGTCGGTTTTCTTAGAGGGGATAGCGTAGGTACAGATATTGGAATATATACATGTAATTTTAAACAAATTAGTTTTAATCCTGCGACTTGGAATTATTGTACAAAATTCGAAGATGGATTTAATTACCTTATAGCATTTTATAAAGACTTTGTTACTAAAGAACCCACATTTTTTTTTAGAGCGATTTTTATATTTGCATTTTTGGGGTTTGTGAACTTCATTCGAAAAGAAAGTGATCGACCTATATTAACTCTCTTTTTCTTTTACATTTTTTATTATTATTTTTATAATTTTAATATAATGAGACAGTTTTTTGGCCTGGGTATTATTTTAGGTCTTTATCCTTATGTTAAAACTAAAACAAGTTTACTCTTTATTACTATAGCTACAACGGCATTTCTATTCCATAATACATTATTTATACTTCTTTTTCTTCTTATCTTCAAACTCAACTGGTCTGAAGCGTTGAAGAAAAAGAAATTATTACTCATACCCGTCTTATTGAGTTACTGTCTTTTTATTCTTAAAGGACCAGTGATTAGTTTCGCTCATAGTATTTATTTCTTGAGTGAGCGATATACAATGCACCTAAGAGGAGAGGCTGCAGTTGATAGTTCAACTATTACAATTACATTGCACACTCTTTTTTGTATATTTTGTATATTTATTTCTTCTAAAAATACACCGCGAAAATATCTTTTTTCCTATGTGTTAGGTATATTTATCTTAAATTTTATGGGGGCTATAAATCCTTTATTTATACGGGTGGCAAGCTGTTTCTTGATTTTCAATATTATATATTACACCTATCTCTGGTACTATACAGAAAATCAATTGCTTAGGATTATATTCAAATTTTCAGTCATAATGTATGGATTTGTTTACTTTACTAATTCAGTTATTAAGGATTTCGGTGGGATAGTCCCATACACAGTTTGGGCATTCTAAAATTATTTCTAGTGAAAGGTGGGGGAAGCATTAGATGAGTATTATTGAAATAATAAAAGAATTTAAATTAAATCCAGGGCTTAAATCCAAGTTGGTAGTTTTATTTTTTCGTTTAGCTACATATCATGCTAATAGTAATATTATACTCTATCCCTTTACATTATTTTTTTTATTAATGCATAAAATATTCAATGAGCTCATTTTTGGTGTGGAAATAAGCTACAAAGCTAAAATTGGAAATGGCTTTGTTATCTGGCATGCGTATTCTGTTGTTATTAGCTCACGTTGTAGCATCGGTAAGAACTTTCATATCAGGCAGTGTTGTACATGTGGTGCTAATAAGTCTTTAAAGGGCGGGATAATACGCATTGGAGACAATGTATCTATGGGGGTCAATTCATGTATTCTTGGTGATGATATTGCCATCGGTAATAACGTGAAGGTGGGGGCCGGTGTTATTTTAATGAAAGACGTACCAGATGATAGTATCATTATTGGCCATAAACCGATAATTAAAAATGCAAATGGTGATATTATATCATAATTCAAAATGATAAGTTTATGGAGTTTTAAATGTCTACCCCTTTAGTTTCGGTTATTCTACCAGCATTTAATGCTGAGATGTTTTTACGAGAATCGATATCAAGTATTTTGAATCAGAGTCTAAAAAATATTGAATTGGTCATAATAAATGATGGGAGTACAGATTCTACGGAAGATATTATTAAATCATTCAGCGACAATAGAATTGTCTATTTGAAAAATACTATTAACTTAGGCATTATAAAAACTTTAAACAAAGGGATAGATAATGCAAAAGGGAAATATATTGCAAGAATGGACGCCGATGATATAAGTATGCCAAATAGATTGAAGAGGCAGATTGAAGTTTTAGAAAATGATGAATCGATAGATATAGTAAATATTAAAGCTTACATCCTCAATGATTCTGGAACATTTTATACAAAAAATAAAGGTAGTGTCGCAGCTAGTTCAAATACAATTAGATATTTGCAGTATCTAAGAAACATGATCATGCACCCAGGTGTCATGGTAAAAAAAGATATTATGCAGCATTTCAAATATCGGGATTCAGAAGAGGTATTGCATATTGAGGATTACGATTTATGGCTACGACTCTTTAATGCTGGATATAAATGCTTTACTATTGACGATGAGCTCCTTTATTATCGCTTTAATCCGAATAGTATCAGTCGAACTAAACAGAATGAACAGCATAACCGACTGATTACTCTTTCTGCAAAAAATATTAAAAATGACTTTTCTTTTGAATTTTCGGTAGATTCACTAAAATATAACTGGGGTGAATTTGATTCATTTAAATATTTCTCGTTGGATAGGTTCCATAAGGAGTTAAGAGCTTTTTTTGATAAAATAAATCAGGATGGTTCATTAGGACCAAGCGATATGGCTGTTTTTGAAGAATTTATTTCTTTTAAAATGCTTGCTGTATTAATATCATTTATTAAATTAGGCGGTATTCGAGGTAAAATTATTGCTGCTAGTTTCCTGCTTAGAAATATGAATATAATTCCTACGCTCTTTTTATTAACTAACATCTTTTCAAGAAAGAAAAAATTTATAAACTGAGGAATCTATGAAAAATATCGGGCTTTTTACATCTGTGTATTTTAATAATATCGGTAACGCGTTTATTGATTTTGGTGCGCAAGCAACTATCGAGGGGGCATTACCAGATGGCTATCAGTTAGTTAAAGTTAGCCAATTTCAGTCTTTTGTGAATGCAATGCAAGCTGGGATGGGACTAAGAGAATCTCGAGTTGTACGTGCAGTCTGGAATAGTGTAATGAAAAATCATGCACATAAGATTCATGACAAATTATACACTGCGATCCCAACTAAAAAAAAACTATAACTTTAATGGATTATGTCAAACTAGATGCCCTGATTATTCCTGGTTGTGTACTGACAGTTCCATTTTTTAAAATTTTTGGTGCTGAATTAGAAGCATTAAAAAATAAAGGTACCGAGTTAATATTTTTGGGGGCTAGCGGTAATTATTATACAGATTATGAAGTATCATTTGTTAAAGAATATATTAAGAAACTAGAGCCAAAGGCAATTATTTTCCGTGACCATGTAGCATATGAGAACTACAAAGATATTGTTGAAGTATCACATAATGGTATTGATAATGCATTTTTTGTTAATAAAGTTACAGTACCCCAAAATATTGCAAGCGAAGATTATGTTGTATTGAATTTTGATCACCCAAAAAATGATCATATGATTCAAGAACTGTCTGGTAAGTTTAATAAAGTTGTTGTGACTAATAATAAACCTTACCCTTTGTCTTATGTAAAAAGTTTATTAGCACAAGATATTTTTGTTTCAGACACTCCTTTAGATTATCTGATCTTATTAGCTAATGCTAAGGAAGTACATTCTGATAGGGTTCATTCATGTATTCCAACTCTATCATTTGGTGGGAAATGCAGAATTTATTCGCATAGCAAAAGAGTCGCTCTTTTTGATAATGTGAATTTAAGTAATGTAAAAAACGAGGTGGTAGGTATTACTAATTTATCTATATATCAAGATGAACAAATCAATAATCTTAGGAATATTCTGAGAGAAATTTAATATTATGAAGTATTACTTACTAGTGATTGATAGAGTTAGAACTGGTGGTGCGGAACGAATATTAATTGACTACTATAATTATTTAATTAAATGTGGTCATAAAGTTGATATTTATGTGCTTTACCGTGAGGCTACGAGCAGTCCCTGGTTGGATGATCTACGTGTAACTTATGGAAGTAATAAGGAGGTAGGGGCCAGTATGGCCTCTAAACTCTTTACACATATTAAGATCTATACACGGCTGCTTACAAAAATAAACTGTGGCAAATATGATGTAATATTCACGTTTTTAGAAAAAAGTAACATTTTCTCTTATTTATCTAATTTTAAGGGTGTTAAACACGTCTGCACAGTTCACAATGTTTTATCAATTCAATATTTAAAAATTGCAAATCCGACTATAAAAAAATTGTGGGCAAAGGCAATATCGTCCATCTATAACTCTGATAAAACAACTATAATTGCTGTATCAGAGCAAGTGAAAACAGATTTAATTAATAATTTCGATGTGGATGGAGAAAATATTTTTGTTGTCAATAATTTTGTTGATTCGCATGCTATCCATATAAAAAGCAGAGAAGAGGTTACGGAATTTAATTTTTACGATGATGTAAGCTATGCTATTAATATTGGTAGGTTAAGTGATCAAAAAAACCAAGGTTCTTTATTGTATGCATTTTCTCAATATTTGAAAGATAATCCAATAGAAAATAAAGTCCATTTGTTGATAATGGGGGAAGGCGAGAACGAAGAAAATTTAAGACAAAAAATTAAAGAACTAAAATTAGAGGAAAAAGTAACTATAATTGATTTCCAGGTAAATCCATATAAGTTTCTGGCTCAATGCAAGCTTCTAGTGCTAAGTAGTAAGTTTGAAGGTTTTCCTATTGTTATTGCGGAAACCAGGAGCTTGGGGATTCCTTTTTGTGGGACACATTATTCTATTCCCCAAGAAATGTTCACTAGCAATTCTGCTTACGATATGTGCACTTTCCCCGATCTATATGAGATAGATGGAGTTGCTAAATTCAAATTAATTATGAATAGTGTTTTTTCGACAGACACATTTTCAGAAGAGTTGCTTGCTGCTACTAGCGAATGGAATTCACATAATGATAAGGAATACCAGTTTAGGCAATATTGTGAGATATCTATAAATGAAAATATACATAAAGAAAATAATAAAGACTTCCCGGATTGATATTTTCAAAAAGGGAGGGATCTATACTTTTTTAAATCCAGTTTCGTATTTACAACTTAGAAAAACCAATTTACTTGATGGTTTCACTGGTGTGTTTTGTGATGGCGGAGTTTTAGTTAAATTTATAAACTTCTTCTATCGTGAAAAACTGGAAAGATTTAGTTTTGATATGACCTCCTTAGCACCTATGGTATTCCAATATGCCGTAAAGAATCATAAGAGTATTTATATTATTGGCTCTGATGAATTATCTATAGATAAAGCTAAAAAGGTAATTGAGGGTTCTTATCCTGGTATATTTATTATTGGACATAGGCATGGATATTTTAAGAATGAAGAGGAATTAATTAGTGTTGCTAATGGGATTATGAAACAAAATGCCGATATTGTTATTGCTGGAATGGGGTGCGGGTTACAGGAGAAATTCTTACTAGAGCTCAAATCCCAAGGCTTTGGTAAGTTGGCTTTTACATGTGGAGGTTTTTTTCATCAATTGTCAATGTCAGGCAATGCATATTATCCAACATGGATAAATCGATTTAATTTGAGATTTGTATATCGAATGGTTAAAGAAAAGCATACTAGACTAAGATATATTAGGGCTGGTATATTATTCCCTATTTTTTTTATTTATGATTTCATTAGTGGATAGTATATGAAATATAAGACGTTACTTTTCTTTATATCCTTATTCAGTTACAATGCTTTTTGTACTGAAAATATTCAACTTATAAAAAAATTTTCTAATTCAAATTATTTCGATGATTGGGATTATTCTATTTTCCCTCATAATTTAGAGGAGAATTTTGGAAAAAAACAGTTACAAAATAGTATCGATAAAATGGATGCAAATTTATCTAAAACTTGGATCGCAAAGGAAGATTTTCATAATAATATTTTATCTTGTAGGCTAAAGAACAATATTTCCTCTCAAGATGGAAATATTGTTTTTGTTACTTCGAAGAATAACTGCCCTAACAAATCAAAATATTCAACCGCATATTTAGATTATTATAAAGATGTTCATTATGGATATTACCAAGCGAGGATTAAATCAGCATCTAAAGGGATAAATAATGCTTTTTGGTTCAAATCAGATAATGGATATGAAATTGATATTGCTGAAATCCATTCGCCAAATATTATAAATATTACTATTCATAAATGGATTGATGGTAAACCTCTTTCTTATGGGTTTATATTCAAGACAAAATCTAACTTAAGTAGTGAATTTCATTTGTATGGAATAAAATGGCAAACTGATGATATGATTTTTTATTTTGATAATGAGCCGATTTTAAGGGTGTCCGGGTTTGGGGACAATATATATGCTGGCACTCTAAAACTTTCTACTGCAGTTAGTAGATATTCTGGATATGATTCAAAGTTCAAAATTGATAAAAATATGACCGTATCTAATGTTATTGTCGCCCCCACTTCTGAATAAGGCAGTTTAAATGGAAAATCCTTTTTTTTCAGTTATTGTCCCAATGCATAACAATAGTAAAACAA
>OGZI01003875.1_pt1 | contig 9938 bp, 4 predicted proteins | sample 1576711 | NCBI WGS metagenome assembly OGZI01 (sample SAMEA3541482, study PRJEB24748) | human gut metagenome | biome: human gut; feature: human-associated habitat; material: faeces | place: China | collected 2012
GAGCAACAGGCTACGAACCTGTAGGCCAGGAGTTCGAATCTCTTCGGGCGCACCATCACAAAAACAAGCGGTTGGCTGTCATGGCTGGCCGCTTTTTTTGTATTCCCAATGCATCATTCGGGGGTTCCGGGATACTGCGGGCAGGTATCCCGGGGCTCGGCCCGTGCTGCCGCACCTTTCCTGGTACGGATGCCCCTTCTCGCATGCTCGGCATGTTCTCTCCCCAGGCATGAGCGCAGACCGCACAGGTCTCTTGCTTCGAGTGCCGCTTCCGGTGGTCGCCGATGACCGGAAAAGGATGCGGGACTGGTCTCCGGGAGCAGTGGAGACGGACCGGGATGTCCGCGGACAGCCGGAAAGGGGGAGTCCTGCGCATGAAACGACACCAAGAGACGCCGCCGGCGGATCCTTCCGCCCCTGATCAGGAAGGGGCGGCTTCCTGCACATCTCCTGTGCTGCCGCCGCATCGGCAGCGCGTGCGCGAAACGGTCAGCGAGCTGCGTCTGCTGTTCGATCTTTCCCAGGTCATCGACCATTCCCGCGACATCAGCCACAGCCTGGAGGCGACGCTCTCCCTGATGGCGCAGCATCTGCACATGATGCGGGGCATGATCACCCTTGTCTCTCCCCATACCGGCGAGATCCGCATCGAGGTGGCCCACGGCCTGAATCCCGCCGAACAGCGGCGGGGCCATTATGCGCTGGGCGAGGGCGTTACGGGGCGCGTCATCCAGAGCGGCCAGCCCATGGTCGTTTCCAATGTTTCGGCCAGCCCCATCTTTTTGAACCGTACCCGTTCCCGTGACCTGCAAAAGGATACCATCGCCTTCATCTGTGTGCCCATCAAATTCGAAGACGAGGTGCTGGGCGCCCTTTCCGTGGACCGGGTCTTTGCGGATGCCGTGACGCTGGAAGAGGATGAACGCATCCTGACCATCATCGCCTCCATGATTGCCCATGCGGCCCGGGCGCGGCAGAACGTCATGGATGAGCGCGTTGCGGCCATCGAAGAGAACATGCGCCTGCGCAATGCCCTGTCCGCACCGTTGCGTCCGCATGGCTTTGTCGGCAATTCCGACGCCATGCGCCTTGTCTATGAGCAGATCTCGCAGGTGGCGCCTTCTTCCACGACGGTGCTGCTGTATGGCGAAAGCGGCACGGGCAAGGAACTGGCCGCCCATGCCATCCATTCCGCCGGCAGGCGGAGCAAGGGGCCGTTCATCTCGCTGAACTGTGCGGCCCTGCCGGAAAACCTCATCGAAAGCGAACTGTTCGGCCATGAGAAAGGGGCCTTCACCGGTGCTTCGGGCATACGTAAGGGGCGCTTCGAGCTGGCGGATGGCGGGACGCTCTTTCTTGATGAAGTGGGGGAACTTTCCCTGCTGACGCAGGCCAAGCTGCTGCGCGTCCTGCAGGAACGCTGCTTCGAGCGTCTGGGCGGCACGGAGAGCCTGTCCGTGGATGTGCGCATCATCACGGCCACCAACAGGGATCTGGCCCGCATGGTGGAAGAGGGCACCTTCCGCCGCGACCTCTATTACCGTCTGAACGTTTTCCCCATCCACATGCCGCCCCTGCGCGAGCGGCAGAACGACATCCAGCCGCTGGCGGCCTATTTCGTGGACAAATACGCTGCGGCCAACGGACGTTCGGGCATCCGCATCTCGCTGGCCGTCATGGACATGCTGCAGCGCTATACCTGGCCCGGCAACATCCGTGAGCTGGAGAACGTCATGGAGCGTGCCGTGCTCCTGGTCGGTCAGGATGGTCTGATCCTGCCCCAGCATCTGCCGCGTGAACTGCACAGCACGCATTGTCCTTTCGGCCCTGCGGCGCACAAGGGCCCGGTGGAGCCCTATGCTGCCTCCGGCACGCTGCAGGATCGGCTCGACGAGCTGGAGCGCGCCTGCATCACGGATGCCCTTGCCCGTCATAAGGGGCACATGGGCCATGCGGCCCAGGCGCTGGGGCTCACGGAGCGTGTCATGGCCCTGCGCATGAAGAAACATGGCATCAATTACAAGGATTTCCGCCAGCATTGATGCCGGGCTACGCCAGGAGGGGAAACCCGAGCTTTCCCTGTGTGTGCCGCATATCTTACCTTGTTGATGACAGCATGAAAAAGGCCCGCCAGAGCATGACTCCGGCGGGCCTTATGCATAAGGGAGCGCTTCGTGCCTTCCCCGCGCTCCGCTATGCTCCGGGGGAAATCCGCCCTGTCTTTCCCAAGAGGAAAGACAGGGCGGGGAAAGGGCCGGCTGCATCGAGGGCAAAGGGCCCTTCCCCGGCTGATCGTTACAACTGCAGTCCCTGCAAACGTTCCAGGGCTTCGGTGGTATCCTCCTCACTGCCGAAGGCGGTGAAGCGTACATAGCCTTCGCCGCTGGGGCCAAAGCCCGCACCGGGGGTGCAGACAAGGGACGTGCGGGACAGCAGAAGGTCGAAGAATTCCCAGGAGCCCATGCCGTCAGGCGTCTTCACCCAGATATAGGGGGCATGGATGCCGCCGTAGCAGGCAAGGCCCATGGCCTCGATGCCGGAGCGGATACGGGCCGCATTGGCCATGTAGGCCGCGATGGTGGCGCGGACCTGTTCCTGGCCCTCAGGGCTGTAGACGGCCTCGGCGGCACGCTGCACGATGTAGGGGCAGCCGTTGTACTTGGTGCTCTGGCGACGCTTCCACATATCCTGCAGGCGGATGCGGGAACCGTCCGGGCCGGGGATGGTCACCGCGGCCGGGATGGCGGTGAAGGCGCAGCGCAGGCCGGTGAATCCCGCGGTCTTGGAGAAGGAGCGGCATTCTACGGCCACCTCTTCGGCGCCGGGGATCTCGAAGATGCTGTGCGGCACGTCGCTGTTCGCATCCTTGATGAAGGCTTCGTAGGCCGCATCATAGATGATGAGGGCCCCGTGGCGGCGGGCATAATCCACCCAGGCAGCCAGGGCGTCCCTGTGTAGCACCGTGCCCGTGGGATTGTTGGGATAGCAAAGGTAGATGATGTCGGGCACCGCAGCAGGGAAGTCCGGCACGAAGCCGTTGGCTTCCGTGCAGGGCAGATAGATGAGGTCGCTCCAGCGCTCGCCCGTCCACCGGCCCGCGCGGCCTGCCATGGCATTGGAATCCACATAGACAGGATAGACCGGATCGGTGACCGCCACACGGCAGGACAGGGAGAACAGCTCCTGGATGTTGGCCACGTCACACTTGGAACCGTCACTGACGAAGATGTCCGCGGCGTCCATCCGCACGCCGTGGGCCCGGTAGTCATGCGCGGCGATGGCTTCGCGCAGGAAATCATAGCCCTGTTCCGGGCCGTAGCCCTTGAAGGAAGCGGAAGAGGCCATCTCATCCACTGCCGTGTGCAGGGCCGTGATGACGGCAGGCGGCAGGGGGCGGGTCACGTCGCCGATGCCCAGGCTGATGACGGGCAGGGCGGGATTTTGTTCCCGGTGCGCGCGGACCCTGGCGGCCACCGTGGCGAAAAGATAGGCACCGGGCAGTCCGGCGTAATGTTCATTGCTGCGGATCATGGTTAGTCCTCCTGTCCCCGGGCAGGGCTGTATTCTCCGGAAAACACGGTGCGGGCCGGGCCGGTCATCAAGATGTGTCCCGTCCGCTCGTCCCAGCGGATGGCCAGCGTGCCGCCGCGCAGCTGCACCGCCACTTCCCTTCCGGTACGGCCGGTAAGGTGGCAGGCCACGGCCACGGCGCAGGCGCCGGTGCCGCAGGCCAGGGTTTCTCCGGCGCCCCGTTCCCAGACGCGCATGCGCACATGTCCCGCATCGATGAGCTGCACGAATTCGGTATTGGTGCGGCTGGGGAACCAGGGATGGTGTTCGAAGGCCGGGCCCACCACAGGCAGGTCCAGACTATCCACATCGTCCACGAAGACCACGGCATGAGGATTGCCCATGGATACGCAGGTCATGGTCCATTCACGATCCAGGACCCGGATGGGCTGGCCGATGCACGGACTTTCGGGATCCGATGCCGTGTCGGGGCAGACGGGGATGCGCTGCCGGGCCAGTTCCGGCGTGCCCATGTCCACACAGACACGGGAGGGGCATCCCCCGGCATCGTCCACCCGCTGCAGAAGCTTGATCCCGGCCAGGGTCTCCAGCCGGATGACGGGCCTGTCGGTCAGGGCATGTTCCCAGGCAAAGCGTCCCACGCAGCGGGAAGCGTTGCCGCACATCTCGGCTTCGCTGCCGTCGGCATTGAACATGCGCATGCGCAGGTCGGCGCTGTCCAGTGAGGTGGGCGGCAGGATGAGCACCAGCCCGTCGGAGCCCACCCCGTAATGCCTGTCGCTGACGGCACGGGCCAGCACGGGGATGTCCCCTTCCGCGAGCCGCAGATCTTCAGAAACCCCGTCAAGATAGACGTAATCGTTGCCGCAGCCTTCCATCTTGGTGAAGGCGATCTTACGCATGGTCGTTCTCTCCTCGTGCATGGAACACTTCTTCGGTGGCGGAGGCGGTCTCCGCGTCGTGGGCGGCTTCCGCCTGACGGCGGAGCACGTTCTTGTAATCCAGCGGCATGACCTTGACGAAGAGCGGCAGGGCGGCATCCCAGTTGGCCAGCAGGGACGCGGCCTTGGCGCTGCCGGTGCAGGCCGCGTGCCGTTCCACCAGACGGCGCAGCAGAGCCTGGTCCTCTTCCTGCCAGACGGATTCCAGATCCACGCTCTCGATGTTGCAGCGGTTCTGGAAATGTTCGTCCAGGTCATAGACGAAGGCCGTGCCGCCGCTCATGCCTGCGGCGAAGTTGTAGCCGGTGCGTCCCAGGACGACGACGGTACCGCCGGTCATGTATTCGCAGCCGTGATCGCCCACACCTTCCACCACAGCGCAGGCACCGGAATTGCGCACGGCAAAACGTTCCCCGGCCTGGCCGCAGAAGTAGGCTTCCCCGGCGGTGGCGCCGTACAGGGCCACGTTGCCGGCCACGGCCTGTTCCGCTGCCACGAAGCGGGCCCCGGCATCGGGGTGGACAACGATGGTGCCGCCGGCAAGGCCCTTGCCCGCGTAGTCGTTGACGCTGCCTTCCACCTCAAGGGTCACGCCGGGGGCCAGGAAGGCCCCAAGGCTTTGCCCGGCCTGGCCATGGAAGTGGAGATGCAGGCTGCCCTGGGGCAGACCGGCGGCCCCGTGGCGCAGGACGATGCTGCCGGAAAGGCGCGCGCCCACGGCACGGTCCACATTGCGGATGGTCCGCTCGATGCGCAGATGATCGCACTGGCCTGCCAGCACGGGTTCGGCAGCCTGATCGAGATCCTGTTCCAGCGCCGTGGGTTCGCAGACACGGGGGAAACCACCGGCGTGATGTTCGCAGGCCGCGTCAGGCGTCCAGAGCAGGCGCGAGAGATCGAGAGAAGCCGCCCGACCCGTGATGTCCGTACGCTGTGCCAGCAGGTCGGCATGGCCGACGGCTTCGTTCAGGGAGCGGAAGCCCAGGGAGGCCAGCTCGCGGCGCACGTCCCCGGCCAGCAGGCGCAGGAAGCGTTCCACGTGTTCAGGGCGGCCCTTGAAGCGGGCACGCAGCTTTTCGTCCTGGGTGGCGATGCCCGCAGGGCAGCGCCCCTTCATGCAGTTGCGGCACATGACGCAGCCCATGCTGACCATCAGCGCCGTCCCGAAGGCGAATTCCTCGGCGCCCAGCAGGGCAGCCACGAGCACGTCGCGGCCGGTGCGCAGCAGACCGTCGGTCTGGAGGGAGACCCGCCGGCGCATGCCGCAGGTCACCAGCGCCTGATGCGCTTCGGCCAGACCGGATTCCCACGGCAGGCCCACATAGTGGATGGCGGAATGGGGACTGGCACCGGTACCGCCGTCATGGCCGGAGATGACCACGCAGTCCGCGCTGGCTTTGGCCACGCCCACCGCGATGGTCCCGACACCGCTCTCGGCCACCAGCTTGACGGAGATGCGGGCCGAAGGATTGAGATGGCGGAGGTCGTAGATGAGCTGCGCCAGATCTTCGATGGAGTAGATGTCGTGGTGCGGCGGCGGGGATACCAGAGAGACCCCGGGCATGGTGGCACGGACGCGGGCGATGTCCACCGTGACCTTGTAGGCGGGCAGCTGGCCGCCTTCACCGGGCTTGGCACCCTGGGCCGCCTTAATCTGGATCTCTTCCGCATGGGCAAGATATTCCGCCGTGACGCCAAAGCGGCCCGAGGCGATCTGACGGATGCGGGAGCGCGCGTCATGACGACGACCGTCCGTATCCGTCCGGGGCGTGTTGCGGGCCGGATCCTCGCCGCCTTCACCGCAGTTGGAGGGCACACCGCAGGCATTGCAGCCTTCGGCCAGGGTGCGGTGGGCTTCGTCACTGATGGCGCCGTAGGAGATGGCCGCACCGACAAAGTGCCGCAGGATGGCCTCTTCCGGCTCCACCTCGTCCAGCGGGACGGGCGTCCGGGCCGGGTCGGGAGCGATCTCCAGCAGGGAGCGCAGCGTGAAGCCCTGGGCTTCCTGCCCGTTGCAAAGGCTGGAGAAGGTCTGCCATGCCGGGGAGGGAGCCTGTCCGGCCATTTCTTCATTGACGGCCGTATGCAGGGCACGCACGGTGCGGGGGCTCCAGAGGCGTGCCGAAGGGGCGGCCGCGGAGGTGCCGGCATCGTCCCAGGCCTGCGCGTGACGCAGGGCGGCATCGCGGGCCAGCGTCTCCAGACCGATGCCGTTGATGGAACAGGGCGTACCCGTGAAATAGCGGTCGATGACATCCTGTGCCAGCCCCAGGGCCTCGAAGGGCTGCGATCCGCGGAAAGAGCGCAGGGTGGAGATGCCCAGACGGGCGAAAGCCTTGAGCAGGCCCTTCTTCAGGGCGTTGATATAGCGTTCCTGAGCGTCTTCCTCGTCAAGAGGACCGGCGTCCGTACTCAGGCGGCCTTCCCGGGCCATGCGGCGGACGGCATCCAGGGCCGCGTGTGGGCAGACGGCATTGACGCCGTAGCCGATGAGCTGTGCCATATGGATGACCTCGCAGGCCTCGCCGCTTTCCGCGATGATGCCGCAGGCATGGCGAAGCCCGGCACGGATGAGGTGATGGTGCAGGCCCGCGCAGGCCAGCAGGACGGGGATGGGCGCCTTGTCCGCCGTCATGGCCGTATCGCTCACCACAAGGATGGTGGCGCCTTGGGCGATGGCTGCCTCGGCGTCCGCGAACAGACGGTCCAGGGCCGCGCGCAGGGCTTCCCCGTCGCCGTGGGCCGGGAAGGTGGCGTCAAGAGTGACGGCCCGGACGGCGGGACGCCGGGAGGCCCGGATCCGGCGCATGTCGTCCGTGGTGAGGAAGGGATGGGGCAGGCGCAGGACGGCGCAGCTTTCGGGGCCCGGTTCCAGGATGTTGCCCGCACGTCCGGCATGGCCCATGAGCGACATGGACAGCTGTTCGCGGTAGGGGTCGATGGGCGGGTTGGTCACCTGGGCGAAGCGCTGCTTGAACCAGCGGAACAGGGATTGCGGCTCGTCGCTGAGGCAGGGCAGGGGCTTGTCCGTCCCCATGGAGCAGACGGGCTCCTGGGCGTTCTCGGCCATGGGCACGAGGACCTGGCGCTGCCAGGCGCTGTCGCAACCGGCCTGACGCAGGCGGCGTTCCAGGGGCGGCAGGGCCTGTGCGGTGTCGTTCTCTTCGCCCATGCCGTTCAGGGTCTCAAGGCGCACGGCATGCTTCTGGAGCCAGCGGCGCCAGGGCTGGGAGCGGATGACCTGCCCCTTGATCTCCGCATCGGGAGCGATGCGGTGATGTTCCACGTCCGCCAGGATCATGCGCCGGGGCTGGAGCTGGCCGTGCTGGATGATGTCCTCTTCAGGCACGTCCACAAGGCCGCTTTCCGAGCCGAGCACCATCAGGCCGTCCCGGGAGACGCTCCAGCGGCAGGGGCGCAGCCCGTTGCGGTCGAGCATGGCGCCCACGCGCCGCCAGCCGTCGGTGAAGACGAGGCAGGTGGGACCGTCCCAGGGCTCCATGAGGGACGAGTGATATTCGTAGAAGGCGCGCTTGTTGTCGCCCATGACGAAGGTGGGGCCGAAGGGCTCGGGGACCATCATCATCAGGGCGTGGGGCAGGGTGTAGCCCGCGCGGACGAGCAGCTCCAGCACGTTGTCCAGGGTCCCGGAATCCGAAGTGTCGGGATTGATGACCGGCAGGGCGTCCTTCAGATGCGCCCCCAGCAGGGGCGAGGAAAGCACGGCCTCGCGCACGCCCATGTGGGCCGCGTTGCCGCGCAGGGTGTTGATCTCGCCGTTATGGGCGGCCAGGCGGAAGGGCTGGGCCAGCGGCCACGAAGGCAGGGTGTTGGTGGAAAAACGTTCGTGGAACACGGCAAAGGGCGCGGCGCAATCCTCGTCCGTCAGGTCGGTATAGAATTCGCCCAGCCGGGAGCCGGGGAGCATGCCCTTGTAGACGATGCTCCGGCAGGAGCAGCTGGTCACATAGAACAGACGGGTGTCCTGTCCCTGCCGACGCAGTTCCTTCCAGATTAGATTCTCGGCCATGTGCCGGGCAAGGAACAGGCGGCGTTCAAGGGCTTCGGGATCATGGAGCTCGGCGGCTTCGGGGGAACGGGTGGCCGGCAGGACGAGCAGCTGCAAAAATCCGGGCATGGTCTGGCGGGCGGCCGGAGCCAGCACGTCTTCCCGCACAGGGACGTCGCGCTCGTCTTCCACGCGCAGGCCGCAGGCCGTGAAGATCTCGCGGAAGCGCTGCAGGCACAGCGCCCGCAGCGCCGCATCCCGGGGCAGGAAAAGCTGGGCCACGGCCCAGGGCGCGGCGCAGACCGACAACGCGGGCCACTGGCGCAGGAAGAACCCGCGCGGCAGGGGGAAGAGGATACCGGCACCATCACCGTTCCTGCCGTCACCGCCGCCACGATGGGCCATGCGGGTCATGGCCCCAAGGGCCATGTGCATCACGTCATGACGGCTCTGGCCGTCCAGATAGGCAACAAAACCCACGCCGCAGGCATCATGCTCCCGGCGGGGATCGAAAAGACCGTTCATATGTCACTCCTGGGAAGGCTGGGGAGTGGAGGGAAAACGTCCCCGGGCGGGGATGGTCATGCCCGGCCCGGGGAGACAAAGAGACCAGTTAGAGGATCAATGCAGCCAGAGCATCTCCGCATAGGAGGGCAGCGGCCAGACGGCGGCGTTGAGCATGCGCTCCAGGGCGTCGCAGTGTTCGCGGCAGGCCTGCATGGCAGGGACAACCCCGTCGCGGGCGATACGGGCGGCCGTATGGGCGTCCGCGGCGGCACGCAACGCGGCGAGCTGCTGTTCCAGGGCGGAAAGGGCACCGCTCAGGCCCACGGTATGGCCACGCAGACTGGTGAAGCGTTCTTCCTCCATGGCGGCCTCGGTGCTGACGGCCCGGGTCTTGAGCACCAGATCGGCGGCAGCGGCCTGCTCCTGCAGGGCGACGGGCAGGATCTGCGTGCGGGACATGTCCAGCATGAGCGAGGCTTCGATGGCGATGGTCTTGGCGTAGGTGTCCAGCAGGATCTCCTGCCGGGCCAGCATCTCGCGCTCGGAAAGCACGTTCTGGCGCAGGAACACATCCATGACTTCAGGCGTGTTGTAGCGTTCCAGGGCGTCCACCGTGGTGGCCAGGTTGGGCAGGCCGCGACGGGCCGCCTCCACGGGCCATTCCTCCGAATAGCCGTTGCCGTTGAAGACCACGGCCTGATGTTCCCGGAACAGGCGGGGCAGCAGCTCCTGCAGGGCGGCATTGAGGCTCGTACCGGAACCCACGGTGGCTTCCAGCTCGGTGGCGATGTCGTCCAGGGCGCAGGCCATGGCCGTGTTCAGGGCGATGTTCACCGGCGCGATGGACTGGGAGGAACCCACGGCCCGGAATTCGAACTTGTTGCCGGTGAAGGCAAAGGGGCTGGTGCGGTTGCGGTCGGAAAGATCCACGGGCAGGGGCGGCAGGGAGG
>OGZI01003876.1_pt1 | contig 9937 bp, 9 predicted proteins | sample 1576711 | NCBI WGS metagenome assembly OGZI01 (sample SAMEA3541482, study PRJEB24748) | human gut metagenome | biome: human gut; feature: human-associated habitat; material: faeces | place: China | collected 2012
GCGCCCGCACCGACAACGGCTTGACCGCGCTCTCATTCCGGCACAGCAGGTTGTAGAGAACATCTACGGTAAATTCATCTTCATTTTCAGGGACAATGACCTCGTTTCCGCATTGACGCAGGTAATTGGAGGCCGTGTGTACCGCATTCTGCAGGGATTGGATCGCCTCATCCTCCTGTTCGGAACGCCGGGTGTTGTTCCAGGGTTCATACTCAAAAATCAGGAAGAAACGGCGTGTGACCGCCTCATGGGAGCCGACCTGCTGCACAAAGTTCAGGTAATCCTCCTGCATCAGCCGGCACTGCTCGTTTTCTTCCTGGGCCATCTCACGGCGCACAGTGTCCAAATGCCGGTCAATATCCGCGCGGCGAGTCAAAACCTTGATCTGCAGCTTGATGGGAGAGATCTTCAAATAGGATACAAAGGAATAGATGATGTTCCGCTGCTCCCTGGCGCTGCGCAGCATAAAGTTGATGGGAACGACCTCTACAACCTTCACAAAACGATGATCTTTGGTATAAATAATGCCGTTTGCGATCTTCTCAATGGGAAGATAGTCCGCCACCGGATTGATGCAAGCCGGCTTTTCCTCCCTGATGTGGGCGGGCCGTTTCGGCGGGCGTTCTTTCCTGTGCGCCTTTTTTGCCTTTTTGCCCGATTTCTTGACAGGAGGCTTCTTTTTAGAACTTTTCTTAGGCCGGAGCTTTTCACGAATCTCATAGCTGCGGACTTCATCAAACTCGGCGGGAAAGTCGGTTTCCCTGGTTCTCCGGTGTTTTGGGGTCCTGGGCGTCTTTTCACGGGGAGGACGCTGCTTGAGATGCCGGCCAGCAGGCTTTGAGTCTGCCGCTTTTTCGCTGGGGTGCTGACTATCTCCGCCTACAATGCGGCGGTTCCGCAGGTATTTCAGAAAAGTGACCAGAAACTGCGACAGACTTTCCCCTGAGATGCCAATGAGGGCCACCAAAGCCACCGGAAGAGCGGTCAGGCACAAAGCAATAATGCGGGTGGTCAGCCCAAACGGAAGAAACACAAAGACCGGCGCTCCAATGGCAAATGCCAGGACGCCGGCCTCGATCACATTCCGCGCACGAAACATACCGCCGAAAAAGGTGCCTGTTTCTATGAAATTCGGCGGTATGATGTAAATATCATGGTCATTTTTGTTGCTCATTGATTACCTCGTTTCTGGTGCCGAGGTGCGGTACAGTCAGCCAATAATCCAGAAAGGACCGCCTGCTGCCGCACGGCGGCTTGCTTCGTTTAAGATGATGGACAGATCCCAGAGCTGTTCGCTGCGTTTATAACTGGCAGGGTCAGCGACCATGATCTGACCGTCTTTTACCCCGCGCAGTACAATGAAGTGGCCGGAGGAGGTAAAATGGCCCTCGGACATGATCGCTACGACCAGTTTACCTTCAGCAAGGGCGTCCAAAATCCGCTGGGGTTCAGATGTTGTACAGCCTGATACCGGAAGCCCCCATTCCTCTGCTGCGGCGGGGATCAATGCGTGATAGGAACCGCTGCTTTTGCACCAGTACCCGTTTTCATAGGACCAGTGTGCCATTTTTATGGGGTCCACCATGTCATCTGTCAGCGAGGAAACAACGATAGCCATGGCGGTAGGGCCGCACCCATAGCCGCCGATGTTGTCGGTGCCGTAGGGTTGGCTGGCGTAGCGTTCATCCAGCTGATTGTAGTAAACCACCGGCGTCACTCCATCGCTGAAGGTCACATCCCCCAGTGAGGGGATGCTGTTTCCAGTCCATTCAACCAGATTTTGCAGCAATCCATCGCCAAGGAACAGACTGAGGTTAGAAGCGTAATCCGCGGCCAGTTCCTTTTGCTCGTCGGTAAGGGAAAAGACACTATCGGCAAGATAGGACTCACCGTTGTAGCGGATGGTATAGACCATCCAAACCTCAATGGTTATGGTATCCTCCCCGGTCTCCGGGTCTTCGATTGTAACCTCACGGTTCTCCTGCGTGCCGGTATAGGAGTAGAGCTGTTCTTTGTTCTCCCGCAGGACGGCAGCCAGGTCATCCAGTGAAATGCGCTCAAAATCCTCATCCCGTGTAGCGCAATACTGAGAGATGATGAGATTAGCATTATAGACAAGGCCGGAGGAATAGGGATTTTTGACTTCCATTTGGTCAGCCCCGGAAGAAGCAAAGTCCGCCTCGATGCGAACCATTACATCGTCCAGCGCCTCACCCAAGATGGAATTGATGGTAAAAGTGATGTCATTGGCGCTCTCCACAATGGCAGTTTCGCTATTGAGGATAGGCTGTTTCGTGTCCGACGGCGAAAAGGCATTGAGCAAGCCGCCGAAAATCAATCCAGGCAGCATCAGAACAAACAGGACCGGAAGCAAAAGCAGAATAACGATGACGGCGATGATCTTGCCGATGTGTTTGCGCCCGGCCCAGACTGCTCCGGCGACAGCTCCATAGGGGCCGCCGGCGGCCGCACCCTTTGCGGCGCTGGAAATCGCCTTGCCGGCCTTGATGGCGCCTTTGACCGTGTGCGCCGCAGAAGCGGCGGTGTCAACCGTTTCGGCAAAGCCGTCCTTGTGTTCTTCAGCCATCAGATCTTATCCTTTCGTTTGGGAGTGGGCGGCAGCTTTTTCACGATAGACTCGTTGTAAGCAATCGAGCCGTCCGGAGCCATGTAAGGCGTCTTATCCACCGCATCGGCCGCATACTGCTTGTACCAGGCGGTGCCATCAACCGCATGAACGGTTGTGTACTGACCTTCCGGCGCCACATACTGGTCTGCGTGATACATACCAAAAGCGATGCCTTCAGGATGTTCCGGCGTGACTTCCGTGCCGGTGATCCGCCCACCGCCAATCTCAACATTCTGGTAGGTGGGGATGTTCTCTGCTCCCGGTTCCAAAGCCGCATGGCCCATGTAGGAATGCAGGGCCTCCACAGCCTTGTCGCCGGTAATGGTCCCCATCTGCGTGATATTTCCGGTTGCGACCGAGCCGATGACATTATTGGCAAAACTGCCTCCCTTGCTCACCGACGAGGAGTAGATATGCCCACCGACGCCGCCTGCGGCACCGCCGACCAGACCGCTTAATCCAGAGGGTTTGGCATCAGAAGGAGTTGTAGCTGTTTTGACCGCATTGTTGGTAACATTCCGCTTGATCACGCCAGCCAAGCCGCCGCTGGCAAAACCAGCGCCAAATCCGGCGCCGCCGCCTTTCCCACCGCCGCTTGCACTGACATGGGTGGAATGGCTGCTGCGGCCTCCACTAAAATGATTGCTGGCGAAACTTCTGAAACCGCCGATCCCTCTGGCCGCAATCATGGCCTCTGCCAGCATACTGCCGCCGGTATGGCCGACGTTGACGCCCAAGCTAGCCATGAAAGAATCGATCTTCTGCGATACTTTGAGGAATCCGATTGCGCACATGAACCAGATCAGGACATTTCCTGAAACCGCTTCTTTACCCACGGCATCCACCTGCGCCTGAACCTCTTCTTCGGAAATGGCGAAGGCCGGCTGGCAGAACAGGCAGGAGAGAGCCGCAACCATCAGCGCAAGGAATAAAATTTTTTTGAATCTTTTCAAAGCGCCCCTCCTTACAAAGAAAGCGGGTTGGAGATAAACGAACCAACCATGCTCGTGAACAGGCGCAGGCACCAGGCATTCATCAAAAGAAGGAAAATTTGCCCGCCTAGCATCCGGCACCAGGATTTCCAGATATTCGATGTGGTCTGACTTGCGCCCATAGAAAAAGCCACCGGCGCTGTGTAGACCAGCACACCCAGCAGGACATACCGCTCCGCCGCTTCCAGCAGCAGTTTGAGGTAGTTCCATGCCAGAATGATGACTAAAATCAGGGTGATGAGGGCCACAGCCCCGTTGGCGCATACGCCAATGATGACCAGCATCACGGAGTTGAAGTCCGCAAAACTGAGCGCCGGCAATTCCGAGTCCATGATCCAGTTGTAAGGCGTGCCGCCGATGGTCAGGACTAAATCGACGATCTCGTTGGAGAAAAACGCCAGAAGAATGAAAATGACGGACCGGATGCTCAATTTGAGCGGATCTTCCGCTTCAATGCCGGCTCCCAGGCCAAAGTTCTTAAACAGCTGCCATACCCAGTTGAGCAGAATGATACCGATGCCCAGCGCCACAAAAACACTGTACATCGTTTCAGCAGCAGGGAAATAACGGAGAAATACCGCCATATCGCATCCCAGAGCGCCTAAAACCGAGGTGCTTATCAAGTCGAGGCCTGCCATGACCTGTTCCGCGATCCACTCAACAATGCCGTCCAAAATACCCATAGTTCATGCCTCCTTCCAATGGGTATCAATGCGGCGATTATACGTCTGTCCACTGACCTCCCTCGAAGAAGGGAACGACATAGGACAGGATAAAACCGAGGCTGTTCAGGATAGCCCAGGTTATGACGATTCGCTTGAGCCATGCCCGGCTTTCATCGACTGTTCTGCCGGAGCGGGAGAAATTCATAAGCAGTAATGCCACCGAAGCGGTCACAATGGCTGCAATGGTGGAGATGGCGAGGATCTGCGTGTAGACATCCTGCATGATCTCCTTGGCCTTCGTCCAAACATCATCTGCGGCAAAGGCCGGCTGGCAGAACATCATCGCCATCGTAACGCAAAGGAACGCCGTGTAGGCGATCCGGCCGACGGGAACTCGACGAGGCGGGCTGCTGTCATTTTCCCGGTGCTGCTGTTGAGGAATTTTCAGTTTTTTCAATTTGCGGACCTCCAATCCAAATGTGATATTGACTGCTCAAAAACAGAAAGAGGCCCACATCCTTGCAGATATGGACCTCTTCCCAGCCGAAACGGGCAGCAAAAAAGCACCTTGCAAAAAGGTGCCGGCGACTGCCCGTGTTCGGGTTTGGATATAAATTTGAGCATATTCAGTCTAACACATCTGGATTTACGGCTCAAGGGCAGGACTGCGCCAATTTCATTCCCGTGTTCTGCCAATTATTTGCCTGCTGGTTTTTCGGTGGTCTTTGAGTCCGGGAAAAACTGTTCCAGCATATCCAGACTGTCCTTGGAGGTGTAACCCCACAGCACGGAGCTGAGGGCGTCAATGGCCTCCCGCCGCCTGCGATAGTAAGTGCGGAAGGAGATGTCCCGAATGTGCGGGCGCAGTTTTTCGATGATCTCTTCCACATTTTTGAGCTGCTGCGGGGAGAGGAAGGAATAATACAGCAGCCAATAATATGCCTCGCCGTTCTTGTGCCGGGTGCGCAGTAATTCGATTGCCGAATCCAGGAGTTTCAGCATCTTGTGGCTGCGCTCGATGCACTTGGCATGGTGTTCGATCTCGCTGCCGTTCAAATCGGCGCCAGCGAGATAGACGGAATCCAGGAAGTCCTCAATCGAGGTGCCGTATTCGATCTCGAACTTGGCCCGCACATGCTGGACGGAGATCTCCAGGCTCCACACAACATCACGGTATTTTTTGAGCAGTTTCCAGGTATCATGGTACAGAGGGTTTTCAGCAACATCTTTTTCAACAAATTTCTTCATGGATATGCCTCCTTTGGTTCAAAACTCCGCATTGGGAGTAAGTGTAAGTTCAAACGAAGTGACTTGCCGATTGCCGCACAAAACAGCAAGGCCGAAACGGATCGGGGTCTGTTCCCGCGCGCGGGGAAATAAATCTTCCCGGCAGTCGCCCGATAAGGGATATAACTTGTAGTGAGAGAGCTGGCATCCAAAGCAGGAAATCCCTTGTGCCATCAGGATTTCCGCCATTTTCTGAAGGATAATTTCAATGTGCGATTTTGAAACGCTGGCGAGTTCATCTGAAACGGTAACTTCATGCTCCAAAGCCAGTTCATTTTGCCCGGTCTCACCGTCATCCGGGAGCTCCAGACGAATATTGAGCGTCATAGCGACCTCCTCCTTGTCCACCATCACATCAGAAATCTCGAACATGGTAGACAGGTAATTTTGTAAATAAATCACGCTGCCATGCCGGCCCGGGAAAGACATCAGGGAGATATAGTCCAGGCCAGCCAGCTTTTTGAGTATGCGGCCGACTGTGGCACGGGATAGCCCCCAGCGGGCAGCCAGCTCGCTGTAAGTAACCAGCGGATTCCCTGTGCCGTTGCGGAAATAGGCCACCGGGCCAAGGTCTGAGCCCTGGACCTGGCTATCGTTGTAAATGGCCGATACCCAAAGGTCCAGTACGATGTCCATCTCAGAGCACCGACCAGAGCTGACCAGATCGGTGACGATAGAAACCGGCAGGAAAAAGAAACCGGTGTCCTTTTGGCAGGGGGCGTTATACTCCAGCACGGTGTTATGCTTGGACCAATCGCGGATCTTGTAGCGGATCACATTGCCGTGCCCCAGCGTCTGAAAGGAAATAAGGTGCTGCTTTTGCAGCTGCTCCATTACCGTGAGCGCCTGGCAATGGAACCGGGTACGGAACCATTGCGACAGCTCTTTCAAGGTGCAGACCCATTCGCCGGGGTAGACGGTATAGCTGATACCATCAATGCGGCGGTATGAGGTGCGAAAGTTTGCATAGCTGCAAAGCGCCGTAAAATAAAAAAGGCCGGAGCCTCCGCTTACACGAATGCTCCGGTCTTCCATAAGGTGGCGGATGAATTGTCGATAAATTCGACAGCGTGGGTAGTCCACCACCTGTTTAATTTGTAATTGATAAGCTGGCATGGTAAACTCCTTTTTATATATAAGGTATGAAATTGAGTTCGGTAACAAAATAAGCGTTGACTTGAACATCTTCGCGGCTTATGCTATACTTGTTTCTGTACAAATCTGTTCAGGTCAACAGGGTTGTATGAAATCAGGTTGTCTCCAGTTCGCAATAATGGGGAATGGTTTTCGGCAGTTTCCTTGGCATACGGTGCGTGCCAATTTTGTGCCAAATCCGAGCCGATTCTGGGCCACTACAACTTTTTACAACTTTTCTACAACTTTTGCCTCGAACGCTACGGGGCAGGACGACACGATACGGAGGGAATAAGTTGCAAAAATACTGTGAAAATCGCAGGTTTTGCACCAAACGGCGCATGATGAATGCTGATGAAAAGGCCAACAGGGTGTTCCCGACGATGAAGAGCCTGGGCGGTTCTGAGAGTGGGAAAAAGGCGGAAAAGGCAGCTGCGGCTGAAGTGAAAACAGAGGAAAAGCCTGTTGAAAAGATTGATTTTTCCAATGTGAAGATTGAACCGTTGTTTGAAGAAATGATTGATTTTGATACCTTTGCCAAGTCCGATTACAGGGCTGTAAAGATCGAAGCCTGCGAGGTGGTGCCGAAGTCCAAGAAGCTCTTAAAGTTTACCTTGAACGATGGAACAGACCGGAAACGCACGATTTTAAGCGGGATTCATGAGTATTACGAACCGGAAGAGCTGATTGGCAGGACGGCGATTGCCATTGTTAATCTGCCGCCGAGAAAGATGATGGGCATTGATTCCGAAGGTATGCTGATTTCAGCGGTACATGAGGAAGATGGTCATGAGGGACTGAATCTTCTGATGGTGGATGACAGGATTCCTGCAGGAGCGAAGCTGTACTAAGAACGGTATGTATTGCTGAATGGAAAAGATAATAGAAACTAAAAGATAATAGAAACAGGTAACTGATGAAAAGAAGTGATGATTTCATCAGTTACCTGTTTTTTTGTACCCGCTGCTAAACCATATCCGGCTTCCGTGTGGGAAGCCTTTAAAAGAAGGCTGTTTTTCTGTCTGCAGCTGGTGCATCGATGACCCGGTCATATCGGCAGGCTGAAAGGATAAATCCGAGCAGAAGCATATTGACAAGGATACTGAACCGGCCCTCCGAAACCATTGGAAGATTGGGAAAGCTTCCGTATTGGAAACCGAAGTTTCCCAGAATATAGAGTACGCTCTGAAACAGCAGGCAAAGCCCGCAGTGAAAGGACACCGCCCCGGCGAGCGCCCCGCGTATCCGCAGGATGCAGGAGAAGAGGATCACATAAAAGACGGCTATGACTGCAAGCAGCAGCATGCCGGCAAGCCAGCCGAACTGCAGGATGGATACGGCCAGAAGATAGTTATTGGCGTAATGCTGAGGCAGTATATTCCATAAAGTGACTTCGGACTTATCGTAGGGAAAGGGGATCCAGTGATGTTCGGAAAACGGCTTTTTTCCTTCTGCCGCTGCTTCTTTAGCATCTCCATAGGTGAAATACCACTCGCCGGTTCCGTATTCCATCAGTTCCTCCGGAGTGAGTGAGAGACTGCCGGCAGCCGGTGATTTGGACAGAAGATTCCGAATCAGAACACCGTTATAGGAATCGTCTGAAGTATCGCGGGCATTTGCCTCCGGGTTTACAAATGCCTGAAAATACCGGGACTGGCCGGGAAGCATTCCATAAACCAGAAGGAGAACCACGCTCCCGACGGCTGTGCGAAGCAGAAGTTTTCTTTTATTTCCGGCGAAAATCCCCCGGCAGACCATGTATGTTATACTCCCGATCATGGAAAACAGAAAGATGACTATCTCAGCCAGAGTAAAGCTTTTGTATGTAAAGTAATGGATAAGGACTGCCCCCGCAGTGAGAAGAAAAGCGGCTGCCATGGCTTTCGGTGTCTGCTTCCGCATCCGGTAGAGAAGGATGGCAAAAACCGGTCCGGTCAGCAGAAGCGCATAGTAATTAATCATATGCCATGGAATGATGTATGCCGTGTCCCAGATTACATCCGCTATCCAATCGAATTCGATCATGGAAAGGAATATGGCTTCCGCGGTAAATATGGCTGCCGCCAGAATGAGCAGCTGCTTCTGGTACCGGATCAGCAGAGGGTATCCTTTCAGCGCCATGACCACCAGAAGGACAGCGCCAGTCAGATAGATAGAAAGCCCGCGGAACGTCAGTTCCGGGATCACGGCCGTGCAGGTTTCCGCAGCGAGACCGATGAGAAGGAGAATCACGGTCAGAACCATCAGAAGGCGGCTGGACCGGACGTGACGGACCGCGTTGATCCCGGTGCCGATCGCCACACCGTCCCCCATGGCCTCCACCGCTTTTTTAACTGCGTCTTCGGGACTCATCCCTTCGGAGAGATACTCCTCCGTCCTGTCATCGATATGGTCCTTTAATTCTCTTACCACTGCCGGACGCAGAGGCTTATAGGCGATCTGATCCGCCACATCCTCTAAAAATGCTTCTTCATAATCCGTATGCTGATTGTGATTCTTCTGGAAGGGTTTATCCAAACAAAACACCCCCGATCACCTGATTCACCGCCGTCTGAAACGAATCCCATTCCTTCAGCTTATCCTGTAAAAGCTTCCGGCCGCTTTCGGTTATGATGTAATACTTACGCTCACGGCCATTTTCCGCAGTTCTCTGTTCGCAGATCACCGCCCCATCCTGTTCGAGCGCGTGCAGCAGGGGATAAAGCGTCCCCTCCTTCAGCGTGAAAACGCGTTCACTTCTTATTTCCAGCTCTTTGATGATCTGATAGCCGTACATGTCCTGCTGTTCCAATAGCTTCAGGATCAGCATGGAAGAGCCTACGGCCATATATTTTTTGTCCATATTTGCCTCCGTTCCGGAAATATTTCCCTAAAATAATACCTCGAGTTTCTATGTATCATAATCCTATCATACATAGAAACTCGAGGTATGCCAAGAAGCAAATAATAATTCTTAAAATTCGCGGATTACTCTTTTCCTTCCCCATCAAAGTATTCTTTGACCAGCCTGACTACAGTGCCGGACAGCAGGAACACTGCGATCAGGTTGGGAATTGCCATCAGGCCGTTAAAGGTTTCGGCGATACTCCAGAGCATCCCTAAATCCATGGTGGCGCCCAGGATTGCGACCAGAGAGTAGACGATCATGAACGCTTTGATGATGCGCGAGGAGAACAGGAACTCGATACATCTCGCCCCGTATAATCCCCAGTCGATGATGGTGGAAAATG
>OGZI01003882.1_pt1 | contig 9915 bp, 9 predicted proteins | sample 1576711 | NCBI WGS metagenome assembly OGZI01 (sample SAMEA3541482, study PRJEB24748) | human gut metagenome | biome: human gut; feature: human-associated habitat; material: faeces | place: China | collected 2012
CGTGAATTGCCAATGAAACTCATCAGCGTAGAATATACTCTTGATGTGAATAAGATAATTTTTTATTTCACTGCTGAAGGTAGAATTGACTTTAGAGAATTAGTAAAAGATTTGGCAGCAGTATTCCATACTCGCATTGAGCTTCGTCAAATTGGTGTACGTGATGAAGCAAAATTATTAGGTGGAATAGGTTGCTGTGGTAGACCACTTTGCTGTGCTACATTCTTAGGCGATTTTGAGCCAGTATCCATTCGTATGGCAAAAGACCAGAGTTTATCTTTAAATCCAACAAAAATATCTGGTATTTGCGGTCGTTTGATGTGTTGCTTAAAATATGAAAATGATTTATACCAAGGTTGTTGCAAACAAAATAGTATTATTGCTCCGCCAAAACAAGGTAGTCGTGTAGTATCTATGGAAGGCGAAGGAAAAGCTATTTCTATCAATATGCAAAAACGCACTGTAACTGTATTATTAGACTCTAAAAAAACTATTGTGGCTTCATGGGAAGATGTTGTAGAAAAAGATGACGATGATATCTGATTGGAATTTAAATTTAAAAGAAAATGAACGTATAGATGATTTATTAGCTGGCGGATTGAAAATAATTCAAAATAATAAAGAATTTTGTTTTTCCATTGATGCTGTATTATTGGCACATTTTGTAACTGTACGTAAAAATGCTAAAGGATTAGATTTAGGCACAGGAACAGGTGTTATCCCCTTATTATTATCCAATAGAGCAATGAAAATGGACGCTTTGGAGATAAATCCTGTAACTTGTGAAATTGCCAAACGCAATATGGTCATGAATAAGCTTCAAGATAAAATCTGCGTTCAAGAAGGCGATTTATGCAAGATAAAAGAATATTATAAACCTCAATCTATGGATTTTGTCGTATCCAATCCACCTTATCGTCAAATAAATCAAGGTCATTTAAATATTTTAGATGGAGTGGCAAGAGCTAGACATGAAATAACAGCTACACTTGATGATGTAGTGCGTGCAGGTAGTTTTGTATTGAAGCGAAAAGGTCGTTTTGCCATGGTGCATTTGCCAGAGCGATTAGGTGAAATCATGGTGGCTTTTCACAAATATAATATTGAAGCGAAAAGACTGCAATTAGTACAACCAAAACGAGATAAAGCACCGAATATAGTCTTGATTGAGGGTGTCAAAGAAGGGGCTCCAGGTGGATTGAGTGTAGAGCCAGCGCTTATTGTCCATGAAGATAATGGTGATTATACAAGAAAATTAATGGAATATTATTATCCAGATAGATTGTAAGAGGCGAGGTGAATATATATGGTAGAAAATAAAAATGGCTGTTTATATTTAGTAGCTACTCCTATTGGAAATTTAGAAGATATGACTTATCGTGGAGTTAGGATTTTAAATGAAGTAGATTTAATTGCAGCTGAAGATACAAGAAATACACGAAAATTATTATCACATTATGATATTCATACAATGCTTACAAGCTATCATGAACATAATAAATTTGAAAAAGGGCCACAGCTTATAACAAAACTTCAAGAAGGATTAAATATCGCTGTAGTAAGTGATGCAGGTCTTCCAGGAATTGCTGACCCTGGTACGCATTTAGCACAACTAGCAATACAGGAAGGTATAAAAGTAACGCCTATTCCTGGAGCAAATGCAGCACTATCGGCACTTATTTGCTCTGGTATAGATACAAGAAAATTCACTTTTATAGGATTTTTGCCCAAGACAAGTAAAAAACGCAAAGAATTATTAGAGTCTATAAAACTTAGAGAAGAAACATTGATTTTTTATGAAACACCATATCATCTAAAAGATATGTTGAAAGAATTAATGAATGTTTTAGGCAAAGATAGACAGGCTTCAACTTGTAGAGAGCTTACCAAAAAATTTGAAGAATTTAATCGTGGCACTTTAGAAGAATTAGTGAATTTCTTTCATGAAAATGAACCTCGTGGTGAATTTGTAGTTATTGTATCTGGAATTACTGAAGAAATGTTAAATGAACAAGAAGATACAAAAGAAGATATCTCTCCTGTGAAATATGTGCAGGACTTAATGGAAAAAGGCATAAATAAAAAAGAAGCCATGCGTATGGCTGCAAAAGCTTTAAATATGAGTAGACGAGATATTTATCAAGCATTGTTAAAAGATGATTGATATTTTATGTATTTGATATAAAATAAAAACTCTGCTATATCTAAATTAATATTTTGGATATAGCAGAGTTTTTTTATTAAAGCTTAGATAATAGAGTTGTTTGTGTTGGTTGAGGTAAATCTGTTTCAGGAAGTGGAAGCGCAGAAGATTTTACTTCTTGAGGAATTTCATCAACTGTAGTGTTGTTTAGATGAGAAATTCTAATATTTAAATTGAATTTGCTGAGATTTAGATAATTTTTGAAAGTATTGCGCAATACATAACCATTCACATCAGAAAATTCTTCATCAGGAATACTATCTAAAACTTCATTACCAAATTCTTGAATATTATTGGAAAAATCTGTTTTTAAATTAGTTATGGATTGAGATTTTTTATCAATGGTCAATTCATAAGAAATCTTTCTAGGTTTAGCAAGACTTTCTACTAATTGAGGATTTTTGGCTAGTAGATTATCTAGTTTTTCTAAATTTTGCTTTTGTTTATCATCTTTAGCATAAAGCGTTTTTAATTCTGCCTTCATGCCTTCATCTAAAATTGGTCTAGTATAAGTTACATAGATTTTAGCAGTATTTTTATTCACATCATACATAAATATATTAGTGATATTTTGAGTGAATTTATCTAAATTAAATTGTTTTTTTTGGGAGAATAATTCATTGGCATTATCAGCAAGTGTTGTACTAGATATATACCATTGGTCAGGATTTATATCATTGATAAGAGGAGTTGTTTTCATCTTTAAATATTGATTTAGATTATTATCAGCAATTTCAGTATAAAATTGAGTTGTAGCTTCAAATTTAATAGTATCTATCCAGCTATTAAAAGAAATATTCATATTACCAGATGTATTCATTAATTCAGAGTATTTACCATCGACAATGATATCACCATCAGCAAGTGGACTTGTCATAGATAAATTGATTTTATAAGTCAAATTTTTAGCATTAGCAGTATTTTCTACAGCTTGTTTGAGGTAATCAATGGCTTCATCTTGTGCTTTATTAGCAAAAACTGTGCTACTAAAACAAAATACAAATAAAGATAATAGTAAAATTAATAAATGCTTCGATTTCATAGTATTCATAGTATCGCCACCTTTATACTTTTTCTTTAATTATACCATAGATTATTAGTAGGTTAATATTTTTATTATGGATTTTTTTGTATTTGTTGTATAATAAATTAGATACAAATTTTTAAAGGAGGAATTATTGTTGGCTAAACAATCTTTTTATATAACTACGCCAATTTATTATCCTAGTGCAAAACTTCATATCGGTCATGCTTATTGTACAACAATTGCAGATAGTATTGCTCGTTATAAACGTTTATCCGATTTTGATGTATTTTTCTTAACTGGTTCTGATGAACACGGTCAAAAAATTGAACAGAAAGCCGAAGAACAAGGTGTTACACCTATTGAATATGTAGATAAAATAGTTGCAGGCTTCCAAAATTTATGGAAAAGATTAAATATCTCTAATGACGATTTCATTCGTACTACACAAAAACGCCATGAAAAAGTAGTACAAGAAGTTTTCAAACGCATTTATGAAAAAGGCGATATTTATAAAGGTGCATATAAAGGCTTATATTGCACACCTTGCGAAAGCTTCTGGCTCGAACGTCAATTAGTTGATGGTAAATGCCCAGATTGCCATCGTGAAGTGAAAGAAGTAGCAGAAGAAGCATATTTCTTCAAGATTTCTAAATATGCTGATCGCTTACTTGAATACATTGAAGCAAATCCAGATTTCATTCAGCCAGTATCTCGCAGAAATGAAATGATTAATTTCATTAAACAAGGCTTAGAAGATTTATGTATTTCTCGTACATCTTTTGACTGGGGTATTCCTGTACCAATTGATGAAAAACATGTAATTTATGTATGGTTTGATGCACTTACAAACTATTTAACACCAATTGGTTATTTAGATGACCCAGAAAAATTCAACAAATTCTGGCCAGCAGACCTTCACCTTGTAGGTAAAGAAATTGTTCGTTTCCATACAATTATTTGGCCAATAATCTTGATGGCACTTGATTTACCACTTCCTAAAAAAGTATATGGTCATGGTTGGCTTGTAGTTGATGGCGATAAAATGAGTAAATCTAAAGGAAATGTAATCGATCCAATCGGCTTAATTGACGAATTTGGTGCAGATGCTATCCGTTATTTCTTACTCCGTGAAATTAATTTAGGTCAAGATGGTAACTTCTCTCGTGATGCTTTGATTTCTCGCATTAACTCTGACCTTGCAAATGACCTTGGAAACTTATTACATCGTACACTCAGTATGATTAATAAATATAATAAAGGCATTATCGAACAGCCTGGCGATATTCGTGAAGTAGACCAAGCATTAATTGATGATGCTACAAAAACTATTGCTGAATATAAAAACTACATGGATAATATGAAACTCAGCGATAGCATCAAACTTGTATGGTCATTTATCAGCCGTACAAATAAATATATTGATGAAACTACTCCATGGGTTTTAGGTAAAGATGAAGCTAGAAAAGCTGAATTAAATCGTGTACTTTATGATTTAGTAGAAAGCTTACGTGCAATCAGTGTAATGATTGAGCCATTCATTCCTACTACAGCTCGCCGTATTTGGGTTCAATTGAATTTACCACAAAACTTTGATGAAATTCGCATCAGCGATATCGAAGGTTGGGGCAAAACTCCTGTAGGTATTCAAATCAATAAACCAGAACAGCTCTTCCCTCGTATTGAAATCGAAGAAGAAAAACCAGAAGCTAAAAAAGAAGTAAAAGAAAATAAAAAAGCTAAAAAAGAAGAACCAAAAGCTCCAGAAAAAGCCAAAGAAAATGAAGATGGCATGATTGGCATAGAAGATTTTAGCAAAATTGATTTACGTGTAGTAGAAATCTTAGCTGCTGAACCTGTGCCAAAAACAGATAAACTCATGAAAATACAAGTTTCTTTAGGCGATGAAGAAAGAACAGTAGTATCTGGTATTGCTAAATTCTATAAACCAGAAGATTTAATTGGCAAACATGTAGTTTTAGTTGCTAATTTAAAACCTGCAAAACTTCGTGGAGTAATGAGCCATGGTATGCTTTTAGCTGCTTCTAAAGGCGATGAACTTCAAATAGTAGAAACTACAATGCCTGTAGGTAGTAAGGTGAAATAATGTTAGTAGATACACATGCACATCTTGATGATTTAAAATACGAAGAAGATAGACAAGAAGTAATAGCTAGAGCAAAAGCTGAAGGTACAACAAGAATTATCACTATGGGTGATACTATGGAGTCCTCATTTAATGCTATTAAAATTGCAGATAATTTTGATGGTGTTTTTGCAGGTGCTGGAGTACATCCACAAGAAGCTTTGAGCATACAAAGCAGTAAAGATTATGATACTTTGGCAGAACTTATGACTTTACCAAAGGTAAAAGTTTTAGGTGAAATTGGCTTAGATTATTATTATGAAAATGCTCCTCGTGAAGTTCAGCGTGAAGTATTTATTCGTCAATTAGATGTAGCAAGACAAATGCATATGCCAGTTAGCATACATGACCGTGATGCCCATGGTGATACTATGGCAATCTTGAAAAAAGAAGGAAAAGGGCTGACAGGATCAATACATTGTTTTTCTGGTAGCTATGAAATGGCAAAAGAATTATTAAAAATGGGTTGGTTCTTAGGTGTTGATGGACCGCTTACTTTTAAAAATTCAGCAAAATTGCCAGAAATAGTGGCAAAAATTCCTTTGGAAAGATTGCTTTTAGAAACAGATTGCCCATATTTAGCACCTGTTCCTAAACGTGGCAGACGTAATGAACCAGCATATGTAAAATATATAGCAGAAAAGGTAGCAGAGATTAGAAATATTTCTTTAGAAGAAGTAGCAAATCAAACAACTAAAAATGCTATAGAAGTATTTAATTTATAAAATAAAAGCTTTTCTTTAAGTGGAAGTAAAATTCCTTTAAAGAAAAGCTTTTTTATCTTGTTTTTATATAAATAATATTAATTTTTATAGAATGGAATTATATATGTAATTAATAATTATACAAAAAACACGATAAATGATATATATGTGAAATAGATTAATTATAAGTAAAATTTCTGTATTTATTTTTATGAGCCGTTTGCATTTAAATGCCTTATTTATTTACATGAAATACATCATATTTTAGGTGTAAACACATAGAAAAATCCTTTATTTATAAGGTTTTTTACTAGATTACAATTTACAATTTTACAAGTACAAATGTTACATATTTATGAAGAAATTTGACACAAGTGTAAATACTTGGTATAATATCTTTTCGTAAAGGAGGAATTCAATGGATTTTAAAAACCTATTAAGCCACAATTTAACAAAATGTAAACTAACTGCAGTAGTGGTTTTATGTTTTGCAATGGCTACATTAACTGGATTTGTAACAGCAAATAAAAATGTCACAATTGTAGCAGATGGTAATAAAATGGTAGTCAATACGGTCTATGATAATCCAAAGAATATATTGAAGCAAGCTGGTATAAAGTTAGATAATGGAGATGATTATACAGTATCTACAGGTAATATAACTGATAATGCTGTAATTACAATCAATCGTGCAATGCCAGTAACTGTAGAAATTGATGGAGATACAAAAGTAGTAAAAACCACAAAGAAAACTGTGGGTGAATTGATATCTTCAATGAATTTAGATGAAGATAAGTATTTTGTTGAGGGCGGTAAAGATACTCAACTACATACTGATGCAAAAGTAAAAGTTTTAAATGTTTCTAGTAAATTAGTATTAAGAGATGAAGTACAAAATTATCAGGTGATAAAAGAGCCAGATAGCTCTATGATCCGTGGTAATGAAGAAGTAATTCAAGCTGGAAGAAATGGTTTAAATAGATTATTAGTTAGAGAAAAATATCATAAAGGTATTAAAGTGGGAGAAGAAGTAGTACAAACTTCTCAATTAGTTCGTCCTGTAAATCAGGTTGTTCGTGAAGGCACAGCAGAACCGATGAATACTATTGGTTTGAGATCATATTCTCAAGTATTGTATATGGAAGCTAGTGCATATTTACCTTATGATGGTGGCGGTGCTGGATATACGGCGCTTGGTATTCCTGCTCGTTATGGTGTAGTAGCTGTAGACCCAGATATTATTCCACTTGGAACACGTGTATATATTCCAGGTTATGGTGAAGCTATTGCAGCAGATACAGGTGGTGCGATTAATGGCTATATGATTGATTTATGTATGGAAGATTATACTCAAGCTATAGCTTTTGGTCGTCGTGGTGTAGAAGTTTATATTTTAGATTGATATTTGTATAAATTGATTTAAAATAGTAGGATAGATAGAAAATTATATATAAAGATGAAAAAGAGTCTGTAAGTTTACAGGCTCTTTTTGTCTAGAGTATATGGCTTTTTACTTGCGTTTTTTGATATATTTTTGTTATACTAAAAAAATATGAGTTTATTTGTAATATTTTAGTTGAAAAATAAGTGAGAAGGTTTTTAATGATAAAAGAAGTTTTAGTTGTAGAAGGAAAAATGGACGTTGTAGCCATTAATAAAGCAGTTGAAGCTGATTGTATTATCACAGAAGGTTTTAATTTATTGCCTAAGACTATAAAAAATATTAGAGCTGCTTATGAAAAACGTGGCATTATTATTTTAACTGACCCAGATTCAGCTGGAGAGCGAATTCGCACATATTTAACAAGAAGATTTCCTAATGCAAAGCACGCTTTTGTACCTTGTGAAGAAGCTACTGCAAATGATGATATCGGTATAGAGCAGGCAAGTCCTGAAGCTATTCGTAAAGCATTGGCTAAAGTGCGTACAATGAATTGGAAACCTAGTGATGAATTTAGTGCTACTGATTTAATTTTAAATCGCTTAAATGGTTTTGCAAATTCTGGTGTTCGCAGGGCAAAATTAGGTGCTATTTTAGGAATTGGTTTTGCCAATGCTAAAACTTTTTTACGCAGATTAAATAATTATGGAATTACTAGAGATGAATTTAATCAAGCTTTAGCAAAATTAAATTCAGAAAATGATATTAATGAAGTTGAAAATAAATAATAAATTGGAGGATTTTTAATTAATGAAGCAACCTACTATTGCTAATAAGAAGGTTACAAGATATATTTTACAGCGTTTTGGCATTCATATGAGCAAACGCTTAGGTCAAAACTTTTTAATAGATGCTAATATTGTACAGGGAATTGTAGATGCAGCAAATGTGCAGGAAAATGATAGAGTATTAGAAATCGGTCCTGGTATCGGTACTTTGACTCAAGCTTTAGCTGAAACTGGAGCAGAGGTTACTTGTGTTGAATTAGATAAAAGATTGCCAGAAGTTTTAGCACATACTTTAGACGCTTATGACAATGTGCGTGTTATTCAAGGGGATATTTTAAAAGTAAATATTCCAGAAATCATGGGCGATAAACCATTTAAAGTAGTAGCTAATTTGCCGTATTATATTACTACACCAATTATCATGGCTTTGCTCGAAAAACATTTGCCCATAACAGATATCGTAGTAATGGTACAAAAAGAAGTAGCAGAACGTATGGCAGCACAGCCAGGCGGTAAAACATATGGTGCTTTATCTGTAGCAGTGCAGTATTATACAGTACCTGAAATCGCTTTATATGTGCCACCACGTTCTTTTATGCCACCTCCAGAAGTGGATTCTGTAGTAGTGAACTGTAAAGTTAGACAGACTCCTGCCGTAGAGCTTATAGATGAAAAAATGTTCTTTAGAGTGGTAAAAGCAGCTTTTGGTCAACGTCGCAAGACTTTAAATAATGCTTTAAAATCCATGGGCGTAGATAAAAATATCATTGCTGATGTATTAGATAAAGCTGGAATAGAAGCAACTCGTCGCGGAGAAACTTTGACTATGGAAGAGTTTGGAGCTATTGCTAATATTTTGGCACAAATGGCAAAACAGGAGGCATAATTTATGAAATTTGTTTCTTGGAATGTAAATGGTCTTCGTGCTTGTATGAATAAAGGTTTCATGGAAACTTTTCAAACTTTAGATGCAGATATTTTTTGTTTACAAGAAACAAAAATGCAACCTCATCAATTAGAATTAGACTTACCGGGATATAAACAGTATTGGAATAGTGCAGAAAAAAAGGGTTATTCAGGTACAGCTATTTTTACTAAAGTAGAGCCGTTAAATGTAAGTTATGGTTTAGGTATAGAAGAACATGACCATGAAGGTCGTGTAATTACTTTAGAATTTGATAAATTCTTTATGGTCTGCGTATATACACCAAATTCTAAGCGAGAATTAGAACGCTTGGATTACCGTATGCAGTGGGAAGACGCTTTTCGCAATTATTTAGTTGAATTAAACAAGCAAAAACCTGTCGTGATGTGTGGAGATTTAAATGTTGCTCATAAAGAGATTGATTTAAAAAATCCTAAGACGAATCGCCGTAGTGCAGGTTTTACAGATGAAGAACGCAGTAAAATGACTGAATTATTACAAGCAGGTTTTGTAGATACTTTCCGTTATCTTTATCCGGATAAAACAAGCATTTATTCATGGTGGTCATATATGCGAAAAGCTCGTGAAAATAATGCTGGGTGGAGAATTGACTATTTTATCGTATCTAAAGATATTGAAGCAAATATAAAAGAAGCTGGCATTCACAATGAATTTTTTGGTAGTGACCATTGTCCAGTTAGTTTGGAATTAGATATTTAAATAAAATGGCAATAGACTTTATTT
>OGZI01003886.1_pt1 | contig 9902 bp, 7 predicted proteins | sample 1576711 | NCBI WGS metagenome assembly OGZI01 (sample SAMEA3541482, study PRJEB24748) | human gut metagenome | biome: human gut; feature: human-associated habitat; material: faeces | place: China | collected 2012
TATCATCTCGTGCCTCCTTCCCGCCCGGCTGGCCGGAAAGGTCTCCCCAGTGGAAGCACTGCGGTACACAGATGCCGCCCCAGGCTCCAGAAAGAAGGAGAAAAAAGGGCGGCGGGGCGCCTCCTTGGCCGCCATGGCCTGGGCCAATCTGTGGCGTAACAAAAAACGGACCTTTCTTGTCCTCTGCTCCCTTACCCTTGGTTTGGTGCTCATGAGCTTTTTCTACGCCAAAAACGCCAGCTTCGATGTGGAGAAATATCTCCTGGACCTCTCCGTGGCAGACTTCCAGCTGGATGATGCCACAAACCAAAGTGCCGACGGGTATGACCCCAACAGCCAGACCATTCAGCAGAGTCTCCTGGATCAGCTCAACCGCTTGGGCACTGTGGAGGCCACTGGCCGGCTGTACGCCCAAGAAGTGTCCCTTCCCGTCAGCCAGAAGGCTGCGGAGAATCTTTCCACCTATTATACCCAAGACCGTTTGGACGAATTTGCCTCCTACGACCCCATGTTCCCCACCTGGAAAGCCAGCTTCGATCAAGCAGTCGCCGGTGCCACCCTCACCCACACCGTTTATGGCGCAGACGGGTTAATCCTGGAGGCCGCCGCCAGCGGAGATTATCTCCTGGACGGGACATATGATCCAGAGGCTTATGCCACCGGACACTATGTCCTTGCCATCGGGCCCGCAGCAGAGGCCCAATCCGGCGGCCTGCCCACTTATGCGGTGGGAGAAGAGATTCAGATAGAAGGACGGACATTTACCGTCATGGCAATCCTCTCTCCCCTCCAGCCCATGGTGGCGGGAACCACCCCCGCATTTGACCTTCCTCTGGTGTTGCAGGCCGATGTATTTACCCAGCTCTTCCCGCAAAATCATCTGCGGAAATTCTATTTTAACGTCGCCGATGAAAGTCTGGACGCAGTCTCTGCACTGCTCACTGATTATCAGCAAACCCAAGCCATTGGTATGAACATCACCTCCCGGCAAACTATGATAGACCAATACGAAGCACAGACCCGCTCCTCCTCCGTCATGGGATACGCCATCAGCGTGGTGATTGCCCTGGTTGGCGTACTCAACTTTGTCAACAGTATGGTCACCGCCATTGTCTCCCGGAAGCGGGAGTTCGCCATGATCCAAAGTGTGGGTATGACCAAACGGCAGCTGCGAACCATGCTGACCTTGGAGGGACTCTCTTACGCCGGTATCACGCTGCTCCTCTCCTATCTGCTCAGCGCCGTCGTGGTCGGCGTCCTGGTCCGTGCGATGACCGCAGATGGATTCTATACCTTCCAATTCACACTCTTCCCCCTTCTTCTCTGCACTCCGATCCTTCTCGTTTTCGCCTGGCTCATTCCTGTTCTCTGTTTTCGAAACCTGGAAAAGCAGAGCATCGTGGAACGCCTTCGGGCCATTAAAATTCCTTGTTTCACAGCGAGCAGGACAGCGTCTGCTGTCCTGCTCGCTTACTCTTTTCACCGGGCCGCGTCGGCAACGAACCCCGCTCCCAAGGCAGAGACCGTCACTTTTCCGGCGATCACAGAGGCCGGCAGCTGAAAGGGCGGGTCCAGGACCCCCAGGGAATCCGGATAAGAGGAAAAGAAAGTTCCTCCATAAAGGTCCATCCAAGATGGCACCGGCACAACTGCCAGAAGCAAAAACACAGCCACCAGCGCCATCAAGAGTCTATGATGCACACGTCCCAGCCAAAGCCCCGTGCCCATGACCAGCAAGAAAGGCGGAAACACAGTTATCACCAGGGGCAGCAGCAGCGTGTTCCAGTCTATCGCCCCAAAAATGATCCCATAAAATCCAACGGCGTACACCACAGGCACTGCTGTGACCACAAGAAATGCCACCGTGACCGCAGTATACCGAATCCGGCAGTGGACCGCTTGGGAAAGCGGGGTTGCCGCAATCAAAACTTCCACCCGTTTTCCTGTGTCAGAGGTGAGAATAGAAAGAAAACAGAGCAGAGCTACCAGGAGCAATGGCATCATTTCGGCCAGATAAGCCCCAAAACTCCAAGGGGAAAAGGGCGCCGTATTCGCTATACCCAACAGGATTTCCCCTCGCATGGTCCAGTACCCATATAGCAGGGCCACCAAGAGCAAGCCAACGGTAAACCGATTTCCCAACAGACGGCGAAGCTCATAGTAGAAAATCTTAACCATTTCCATGTCCCCCTTTCACCGCAAGCTGATCCTCTGTCAGGCCGCAGGCATCCAAAAAGTCCTGCCAAGTGACATAGGGAGGCATCTCCGTTCCCCCCTGTTGGAAGAGGGTTTGGAGGATAGCGTCCATTGCCGCCTCTCCACCCACCAAGGTCTCCGCCTGTTTCACCTGCAAAGGTGCCTTTCCATAGGTGCTGGCGTCAAAGATCAGGGCTTGTATAGAGGCTTGATGCTCCTCTGACAAACGGCTGATATACTGCGGATTGCGGAGGGAAAAATGATCCATCATATCATCATACCGCGTCTGCCACTGGTCCACGTAGAACTGCTGGGCATAGTCCGCTCCCTTCCATTCTTTCATCATCCGGTATGTGGTGTAGCAGGTCAGAGCTTCCGCGCTCCAATCCGTATTTTCCAGATCCATGATGGGGCACTGGCTGCCCCACCACTGGTGCACAATTTCATGGGCAATCACCTCTTCCGCACTGGCCCCCTTAGAGGGGTCTTTCAGGTTGTCCTCCGAAAAGAAAAGTTCCCCCATATAGCTGAGATTGTCCGCGGCACCACCGCCCATCATGTGGGCGCTGGTCATCACGATATTGAGTGGATACTCCTCTGTATAGGGCAGCGCCCCATAATGCGCCGTGCAGTAAGATACGGTGTCTGTCAGCAAACGCTCAATCCCCAACGAGGTAAACTCCGTTTGGTGGGTCGCACTATACCAGAAATACACCGGGAATGCTGTGCCCTTGAGTTTGACACAGACATAGTTTCCCGCGAAAAAGGCCGGGCGGAGTCCCGTTCCTTCCAAATGCCAGGTTCGGGTTCCTTCCCCCTCTCCCACCACTTGCGCCGGCTTTCCTTTCGACACCATCTGCAACTGCTCCGGCAAAGTAACGCGGCCGGTAAAGGTGCAATCTTCCGCCGTCTCCCCGTGAAGGGCAGGAAGCACGCTATTGCCGCCCATGCTGATGTACTCCGGCGTGATCTCATCATAAATGGCCAACACCCCTGTGTTCGCAGGCAGTTGAATGCGCCCTTGATAGGAAATCTCCACCTGCAAATTCTTTTGCGCAGGGAGCGTGAGGGAGATATTTTTCAAAGAGATAAACTGATCGTTGTGTTGATCCGTAAACGGAACCTCTTCTCCATTCACCAAAATAAGCTCAACAGTATAGCCTGGATTAATATCCAGCAGACACGCCTGTTCCGTACCGCTGATGTTTTCCACCTCATAGGTCGCGTTTCCCTCTGCCGTGCCTTGTTCCGGATGAACCAGCAGCTCCAGCTGCGTCTTATGAATGACCACCGTAGGTTCTTCCGTCTCCTCCATGCTGGAATAGGCCGTCCCTCCCCCTGTTACATTGCCGGTATCCAAAGAGACAGGCGGAGCATGGTCCAGGTAAGGTTGGCGGAAATACAAGCCAGCTCCGCTTACCAGAAGACAAGCCGCCAGCAGCGGCAAGTAGAGCTTTCGCCCATAGCAAGCCATGGAGCCAAAAATACCCCTGCCGTGGTTTCGAACGCACAGAAGGGACCCCACCCAGAGCCCGCCAAAGAGGCACAGCCACAGCAAACGGCTGTACCGCGCCAGCCGGAAAATCGTCGTATTGCCTAAGTCTCCGGAAAAACCCAGGTTGGACAAATCCATCCAGTACAGCAAATAGGTGTCCTGACTCCAAGGGCCCAGTCCCACCAGCAAAAGTGCCAGGAGAAGCAGCACACAGACATCCACCCGCTGGAATATTTGGTAAAACGCAGCAGCCGCCAAAACCGTCATTTCCAGAAAGGGAAGCAAAAACAGCAGGGCGACTTGGACATATTCCTTTCCCTGAAAGGTCTCCCCCAACCGGTACCAGGTATAGGGAAGGTAAAGTAGACTGGTCACCAGAGAGGACACTACTGCGGTCAGCATCAGCACAACGGTCCGAACCACAGCCATCCGCAGGGGAGAGACCACACTGTCTGTCAAAGGTCCCATTCTCCCCTTTTTGACCCGGTTCATCTCTGACAAAGTTAACACCGCAAACGCAAGCGCCCCGCCCAGCGCGCCTGCCAGCATGGGATTCAGAAGAACCAAGGCCGCGGTTGTACCGCCCCCGGCGGGCTGATAGAGTCCATAGCCCACCAAGGGGGCAGCGGAAGCGGCCAGCAATGCCAGCCAGGTTCCCTTGGACCGAAACAGACGCATCCACTCCACTCGAAGGTCACGCCAAACTGTCATGGCCGCTTCCCCTCCTTCCCCACCAGATAGACATAGGCATCCTCTAAGGTAGGCTCTACTTTCTGAACTGTCTCCGGTAGTTTCTCCGCCACAGCCCGGCATAAGATTCCTCCGGCTGTGTTGACCTGGGCAGTTACCTCGCAGGAAATTCCTTGGGGCGGATAGCCTTGGAACACCCCCACGTGTCCCTGGGCCCGGGCAACCAGCTGCTCAGGGCGTCCGTCAAACAGGAGCTCTCCCCCATGAATGACAATGAGACGGTCACACACAGACTGCACATCCTCAATAATGTGGGTGGACAGCAGAACCAATTTATCTTTGGCCTCCTGTGCAAATAGGTTGCGGAAATGAATCCGCTCCTCCGGGTCCAGCCCCACGGTAGGCTCATCCAAAATCAAGAGCTGAGGGGAGCCCAGCAGCGCCTGCGCAATCCCCACCCGCTGGCGTTGCCCGCCGGAAAGGGTACGAATCCTGGCTCGCCGCTGCGGCGTCAAATTGGGGGCCGACAAAACCCGCCGAATCTCTGCTTTGGGGGCACGAATGCCCTTTAAGGCAGCCATATAGTCCAGAAACTGGGTTACCGTTAGCTCCTCATAAAGTCCAAAGTCCTGGGGCAGATAGCCAAGCTGGGCTTTCAAGGCCCCTTCGCTTTTGGCCAGGGGCCGCGCGTCCACAAAAATGCTTCCCTGGGTGGGAAGCAGCGCCGCCGTCAGAAGCTTCATCAGGGTGGACTTTCCCGCTCCATTTGGCCCCAGCAGTCCAATCATCTGGGGACTGCTCAATGTAAGGCTCATATCCTGAAGCGCCTTCTTTCCGGTGGGATAGGTCATGGTTAAATGTTCCATCTGTAGTTTCATCGCAAAAATCCTTTCCTTGCTTTTAAGAGCAAGGAAAGGATAGCAAAAAAATATGGAGTTAATTTAGCAGGAAGTTGTAGTTTCTGTGGAGTTGGTTCTGGGCAGCCAAACTTCCACACAGACTCCAGCGGCGGTATTTCTAATCCGTATCTCCCCACAATGGTATTCCAGAATCCGTTTCACCAGGTACAGCCCCAAACCGCTTCCGCCCGTCTGCCGGTTGCGAGAGCCCTCCCCCCGGTAAAAGGCCTCAAACAGATGGGGAATCCTTTCTTCTGACAGGTGAACCCCTGTGTTTTCCAGAGAGAAATAGATCTGCTCCCCTTCCTCCCGAGCAGAGAGAAAAAGTTCCGCCCCGTCCGGGGAATACATGGCTCCATTGGTTAAAAGATTGCAGACCGCCTTGGAGAGTAAATTCCACTCTCCCGGTACCCGAAGGTCCGGCGCAAGGGAAACATGCAGCGTCTGCTCCTTTTGGGCAAAGAGGTCCGTGTATTCCTCCACACAGGCAGTCAGGAGATCGGTTAGATTCAGAGGCTTTATGCCACGGCGGACCTTCTCCCCTTCCATCCGGGAAAGGGTCAGGAGTTCCCCCACCAAACGCTCCATGCTGCCCATCACTTGCAGACTTCTGGCCAGGTATCGCTCCCGGTCGGCATAGACCCCCACCCCGTCCAGCATCCCTCCCAGCTGCCCTTTGACAATGGTGATCGGCGTCTTTAGTTCATGGGAAGCTGCGGCAAAGAATTCCATCCGCTGCCGCTCCATTTCCCGCTCTCGTTCCATGTCTCGCCGCAGCGCCTCATTCGCCCCCTGCAGCTCCCCCATGGCGCGGGATAGCCGGGTAACATAGCGGGCGTAGAAAAAGGACCCCAAAATAGACACCGACACCACCGAGGCCAGCAGCCAAGGCCATAATTTACCCAAGGCTTCCATCGCTTGATTAACCCCTCGGATTCTGCCTACCACCATCAGCTGATACACATCCTGACTGCCTTGAAAAGAAAACGGAGTCGCAACGGTTTGGGTAATGTGTATTGATTCGTTGGTTTGCAGCGTCATGCCCTCCTCCGTTTGAATCTGGCTAAACGTCACCCGGCCCTCTTCCTCCTCTGTTTGTGCAAGGTCCTTTGTCCCCGCCACCGGCTGACCAGTTTCATCTAAAATACTCACTTGGGCATCATAATCCGACGCAAATTTCTCCAGCAGCGGGCCACACGCAGATAGCGTAGTCTTGCTCAACTCTTGGATCAAACTCTCCGCCTGCTCCGATAACACGCGGTTTCTGTCTGCCTGGTATGTCACCGGCATCATCCAGGCGATCAGACCGTAGGTCACAATACAGACAGCCAACAGGAGCAGGCAGGTAAAACAGAAAATTTTCACTGGCAGATTACGTCTTATTTTCCCGCTCCATTCGGTAACCCACGCCGCGCACCGTCTCAATATAATCCGCCTCCAATTTTTTTCGTAGATTTTTGATATGTGTATCCACAATTCGCTCATCCCCGTAGAAATCGTAGCTCCACACACGGTTGAGCAGCATCTGCCGGGTTAGAACCCGCCCCTGGTTCTCTAACAGGGTCCGCAGCAGTGCAATCTCCCGCCTTGTCAAATCGACAGGGGTTCCTCCCAGATAGGCCTGATATCCCTCCAAATCCAAGGTTAGGTTCCGATAACAGATGGGCTCATCTCCGGCGTGCCCTGTGGTCCGGCGAAGAACTGCTCGAATTTTCTGCAACAGAACGGGGATGGAGAAGGGCTTGGTTACATAATCATCAATGTTGAACCGAAAGCCCTGCAGCTGATGCTCCTCACTGTCCAACGCAGTCACCATGATAACTGGTACGTCAGACTGTTCCCGGATGGCTTGGCAGAGTGCATATCCGTCCATCTTGGGGAGCATCAAGTCCAAAAGCACTAAGTCAAAGGTTTCCTGATAAAACAGCGTCAACGCACCCTGTCCCTCCTGGGCCAAACGGGTCACATACCCGGCATGCTCCAAATAGTTCTGGAGGAGTTCCCCAATATCAGGCTCATCCTCTACAATTAAAATTCGAAACATTCTTTTTCACCTCAAATGGTAGTATACCAGAGAAATTTGAATTTTTTGTGGAGTGTACTGCCCTCCATTGAGGTAAAAAACTTCCTCCCCGTACAGCAGGGAGGAAGTTCCTTCTATCACGCTGTTAAATTTTCTCCAGAATCATTTTCGCGCAGTCGATCTGGTTGGGGATGTTCCCCTTCTCGTCCCGGACTCTCCAGATGTCAGGGGTAATTTCATCCACCACATACATCTTGCCGGTTTCATCATAGCCTACCTCAATCTTAAAATCAATGAGCGTCAGGCCCATAGCGGACAGTTCCTTCTTCAGAACCTCTCCTACCTTGACCAGAATGCCCAGCGCCTCGTCGTACTGACCAGGGGCCAGCATCCCTTTCATGATGCACAGGCGCTCACTGATCAGAGGATCTCCCTGCTCATCGTCCTTCAATGTGACCTCCGTATAGGGAGGATCAAAGACAATGCCCTCTTCCAGGCTAAACCGGCGGCACATAGAGCCAGCCGTGTAATAACGCAGCACAAACTCCAGCTTCGGCACGGTCAGCTTGCGCACCTGCATCAGGCCCTGCTCCACATCCGCGCCCAGATAGTGGGTGGGAATGCCGTTTTTCTCCATGATTTCGAAAAAGTGCTTGGAGATTTTCAGGCCGATCTTTCCTTTGCCTTCCACACTGCCACCCACGGTGTTGGAGCCGGGGTCAAAGACACCGTTTTCTCCCGTGGCGGAATCCTTAAAGAAGAGATTCACCACACCAGTGGCTTCGTCCAGCATGACCGTCTTCGTCTTTCCGTTGTACAGGGTTTTCATATTTCCTTGTCCTCCCTACTAAAAGTATCTCGGTGTTACACGACCATTTCTCCGTTATTATAGCACACTCTGCAAAAAACGGGAGAACTGAGAGAAAATTTTTTTTCGTTTGTTCGCAGATTTTTTTGCCCCTTTCCCATACCTTTTCCGTCAAATTTCTCGTTCTTCCTCTCTTTCCCTTCCCTCCGGTCCCATGCCAGCCCGCAAAAACCATGGAATCCCCTTTCCTGGACTGGATCAGCGACAAAAGAAAGCCCGTTCTATTGAAGCTTCTCAAACTCTGTGATACCATAAACAAATACCAAGCGCAAGCAGAAAGCAGGACCCACCATGGAACAAAATACCTTATTCGGGCAAGAGCCCCCTCGTCCCCTGGCTGCCCGACTCCGCCCTCAGTGTTTAGAAGAATACGTCGGGCAAACCCATCTCTTGGGGGAAGGCAAGCTCCTCCGCCGGCTGATTGAAACGGATCAGCTTGCCTCTATGATCTTCTGGGGGCCGCCCGGTGTGGGAAAAACCACTTTAGCCCAAGTGATTGCCCATGCCACCAAAGCAGAGTTCATTGCATTCTCGGCTGTTACCGGCGGGATTAAGGAGATCCGCGCCATTATGCAGCAGGCGGAGAGCAACCGAAGATTCGGAACCCGCACCATTGTATTTGTAGATGAAATTCACCGGTTTAACAAAGCGCAGCAAGACGCATTCCTTCCCTTTGTAGAAAAGGGAAGTATTCTGCTTATCGGGGCTACCACGGAAAATCCCTCCTTTGAAGTCAACGGCGCTCTGCTCTCCCGGTGCAAGGTCTTCGTGCTCCACGCTTTAACCTCAGAAGAGCTTGTCCATCTGCTGAACCGGGCCCTGCAGGACCCCCGCGGCTTTGGGGCTCAGCATATCCTCATCGAGCCGGACATGCTGGAGCACATTGCCCGTTTTGCCAATGGCGACGCGCGAATCGCCCTATCCACCCTGGAAATGGTGGTCCTCAACGGAGCGGTCTCCGACAATACCATTACAGTAACCAGAGAGACCCTGGAACAGTGCACCGCCCAAAAGTCCCTTCTCTACGACAAAAATGGAGAGGAACACTACAATCTGATCTCCGCCCTGCACAAATCCATGCGAAATTCTGACCCGGATGCCGCAGTTTACTGGCTGGCCCGGATGCTGGAAGCAGGAGAAGACCCCCTTTACGTCGCCCGACGCCTGACCCGGTTTGCCAGCGAAGATATCGGACTGGCCGACGCCCGTGCCTTGGAAATCGCTGTGGCTGCCTATCAGGCCTGCCATTTCATTGGAATGCCTGAGTGCTCTGTTTTCCTGACCCAAGCTGCGGTTTACCTCTCCCTGGCACCCAAATCAAACGCCCTGTACCTGGCCTATGAACGTGCCAAACAAGACGCCCTGACCCAGTTGACGGAGCCTGTCCCCCTAGCACTCCGAAACGGGGTCACCAAATTGATGAAGGACTTAAACTACGGCAAAGGCTATCAATACGCCCATGATGCCCCGGACAAGCTCACCACCCTACAATGTCTCCCAGACACTCTGGTGAACCGGGTCTACTATCAGCCCACAGACCAGGGGCAAGAGGCCAAGTGGAAAGCTCGCCTGGAACAGATCAAAGATTGGAAACACGAAAATCGGCATGCATGACATTTGGAATCCTTGGCACGGCTGTCATAAGTACAGCGAAGGGTGCCGGTACTGCTCCATGGACCAGAAAAGCGGCCGGAGCGGCGCAGATATCTACCGGACAAAAATTCCTACCCG
>OGZI01003889.1_pt1 | contig 9898 bp, 8 predicted proteins | sample 1576711 | NCBI WGS metagenome assembly OGZI01 (sample SAMEA3541482, study PRJEB24748) | human gut metagenome | biome: human gut; feature: human-associated habitat; material: faeces | place: China | collected 2012
CCGGCATTCCGGTGATCAACGCCGGTGACGGCGGCCATCAGCACCCGACCCAGACGCTCACGGACTTACTGTCCATCCGCTCTTTAAAAGGCCGGCTGCACGACTTAACCATCGGCCTCTGCGGCGATTTGAAGTTCGGCCGTACCGTCCACTCCCTGATCAACGCTCTGGTCCGCTATGAGAACATTAAGTTCGTCCTCATCTCCCCACCGGAGCTGCGCGTTCCCGAATACATCAGAGAAGACGTATTAAAAGCGAACAACATCGAGTTCGTGGAAATGGACAGCCTCGACGAGGCCATGCCGTCTCTCGACATTCTCTATATGACCCGCGTACAGAAGGAACGTTTCTTCAACGAGGAAGATTACATTCGTTTAAAAGACTGCTACATTCTCGATAAGGACAAAATGAAGCTGGCCAAGGAAGACATGTACGTTCTTCACCCGCTTCCCAGAGTCAACGAAATCTCCGTCGAAGTAGACAACGACCCGAGAGCCGCCTACTTTAAACAGGCCCAGTACGGCGTATACGTGCGCATGGCCCTTATCATGACATTACTGGAGGTAGAAAAACCATGTTAAATATCAGCGGATTAAACGAAGGCATCGTATTAGACCACATTCAGGCCGGCAAGAGCCTGGACATCTACTATAACCTGGGACTGGACAAGTTAGACTGCCAGGTTGCCATTATCAAGAACGCAAAGAGCAGCAAGATGGGACGCAAGGATATCATTAAGATTGAGGGTGGCCTGGACCACATCGATCTCGACATTCTCGGCTACATCGATCACAACATCACCGTCAACATTATCCGCGGCAATCAGATTGCGGAAAAGAGAACCTTAAAGCTTCCGAAAAAGATTACCAATGTCATCCACTGCAAGAACCCGCGCTGCATCACCTCCATCGAGCAGGAACTGCCGCATATCTTCTATCTGGCCGATTCTGAGACGGAGACCTACCGCTGCATGTACTGCGAGGAAAAGTACTCCAAATAAAATAAAATAAAAAGAATCATGACAGGGGAACTGGCACTGTCATGATTCTTTTTTACTTTCTGAAAACCTGTTATTTCTTATCTGCTCAGCTTTTTATTCAGTTCCTTCGTCTCAGCCAGGCGTACGAGAAATATGGCCACATAAATAATCACATAAATGATGATAAATGCAGGAAGCATCACTCTTGCGCTGGAGATCCAGTCCGAGGAGTAGTGAAGAAATGTCCCAACCGTAGCAGCCAGAGTAAAACAGAGACAGAAATGGATTACGGTGCGGATCAGAAGATTGCCAAAATCCATGCACATAATCTGAGAAATAACGGCAAACAGTGCAGACGCCGCCACCCAGACCAGCACCTGTTTTAGCGTCGCGTCCATTCCACCCATGGCGGCCATGGTTACCGTACACACGACAGCCCCGATCCCAATTCCAGTAAATATACTGATTAAAAACTCTTCGAAGCGTTTCATATTATCGTCCCTCCATAATATATTTTCTAAAATCCTTCATGTAGTTTCTGGAAATAAGCAGCTTTGTCTTTCCATCCTTTAAAAATGCGGTATAGTTGCCGCTGAACTCCACCTCCACAAAAGCAACCATGGCAGTGTTGATGACTGTGCTTTTGCTGATCTGAATAAATCCTCTGTGGCGAAGCTGCCTGGCCAGCTCATAGAGCCTTCCTTTTGCCTCATAGACTCCGGATTCCAGATAGGCATTGACCTTTCCGCCCTCCGTGAGAAAGTAACAGATCTCCTCCGGCTTAAAAAAGTATTCCTTTTCTTCCGCATACAGCGGGATCTGGGATATGCCTCCCGCTCCGCCTAAAAGCTCCAGCAGCTGCCTGACCTCCTCGCTTCCGCTCCGTCCCCGTATGATGACCTCCGGTTCTTCCATATCTCCCGGTTCGATGATAATTTTCATACTCTGCCTCCCTTCTGATGTCATTGTATACCAGCCTCTCCGATTTGTCTCAGAAAATGCAGTGAGTGGTAATTTTTTGCCAGTAAGATGCCAAAAATCCTTCTTCAATCTTTCTTCACGACAGAAAAATGCAGCTGGCCGGAGAAGATATGACCAACTGCATGGAACCTGTTCTCTCTATAATCACGTCTGAACCTCTGTTTTGCGGTGCTTTCCGGCATTCCAGAACTGAAGAACCAGAGTCGCCGCACCGCTGACGGCCAGAAAGCCATAGAAGCTGATTCCTCTGCTCAGCATCATCATGGGAAACAAATGATCTGCAGCAACCATTCCGCTGTATAAGATCATAAAGCTGCCCTCCGACCGACCCCGGCAGCGGTACCGCGGTTACCGCCAGGCTCAGTATGGCCTGGATCGCCAGGAATTCAAGCGGCTCCACACCTCCGATCCCAAGAGCCAGACAGGCAAAATACGGGATCAGAAACAGCGCCGTCAGCCTAAATGCAGTTAAAATCATCACTTTGACAAAAACCTGCGGATATTTGCGGAAGCATTCACCGCCCCGGCTGTACTCATCGATCAGATGCTCCGCTTTCCGCTCCAGCTTCCTTCTGTCCTTTATGATTCTCAGTTTCACGGCTATCGAGATTCCTGTCATGGCAATGCGCTCTACCAGAGCCCTTTTTAAGATCACCAGAAGAATTCCCAGAGAGCAGAGGCCGTTTACGGCTATCCCGAACACGAGCAGCCACTTAATCAGCCGTCCCTGGCTCTGCACATAAGGATACTTGAGAATTACCATGACCACGCCATACACCAGAACCATCAGCTGGTATACCGCGGCCAGAGTCAGAAGGGAAAAGGAACTCTGCGCAAAACCGAATCCATCCCGCGTCATATAGTAAAGCTGCATGGGCTGGCCCCCGGTCGCAGACGGGGTGATCGCGCTGAAATAGAAATCGGCAAACGAATACCCTGCCGACCTAAGAAACGGAACCTTCGTCTGAAAAGCTCCCATCAGGGTTCTGATACTCTCCGCCTCACAGATCAGATAAACGGCCATACAGGCAGCGCTAAGCCCCACAAATCTCCAGTCTGCCCCGGAAAAAACTTCATACAGCGATTCCGGCGAATGGTCCTTAAACAGAATATGAAACGTCATAAAGGACAGTACCGCCAGAACAGCCAGACAGATCATCATCTGCCTCTTATGCATTCTCTTTTGTTTCAACATCGTCACACCCTTCCAGGATTCACTGAATACCATTATAGTCCTAAAATATTAAAATCCTGTGAGGATTTTCTAAATATTTCTTCAAATTTACGGTTTCCCGGTCAAACAGAAAAAGCCTTCTGCCGCATGAACCTGCTGACATATCATGCAGGCCCGCATGGCAAAGGGCTTTTTCATTTATATTTTGAGTAAGACGATAAGCCGGGTTATGTCGTTGAATGGCCATCTATCTAGGCCTGCCGTCGCCGGCAGGCTCAAGCAACCTACCCGAAAGCAGGCGGGCCGCCTTATGCTCTCTGTTCGGTCTTGCTTCGAATGGGGTTTACATGGACCCCTCCTGTTACCAGGAGAGCGGTGGTCTCTTACACCACCTTTCCACCCTTACACTTACGCGCCGGTGAGACGCGCAGATGCGGTATATTTCTGTTGCACTTTCCCTGGAGTCGCCTCCGCCAGACGTTATCTGGCATCCTGCCCTGTGAAGCCCGGACTTTCCTCACCTGCGGCCTTTCGGCACATGCAGCTGCGGCCATTTGTCTTACTCGGAAAACTGAAAGCTAGTTTACCACACTTTTCACGGTTTGTCTATGGAGGAGAAAAAATTCGCTCTAAATACGCGGGGAAAACTTTTCAGTGACTTTAAGTGGAACAAGAAAAGTTTTCCTCGTGTATAGACGGAGGCAGCTTTGAATGACAATCTATAATCACACTTTAAAACAGCTTCCTCCGATGAACTCCCGAATCATGGAGTTATGAGGAATGTTCTCGCTGCCCACTCCCAGGAAGTAATCCAGGAATTTCAGCAGCCGCTTGGCCTCGGCATACTCCGGCGCATCCTGGGGGATGCCAAAGAGCAGAGGCTCCGCATACTGCTTCAGCACCGCCAGCTCATACAGGAGAGCGGAGTTAAACATCACGTCCGCGCTTTCCTGGAATGGGAAAATATTTCTCTCCTCGCCTCTCCGGACAGAGTCCCACATGCGGATCGTATCCTGGGCGGAGGAACCTCTGGTTCTGGCGTCCCGGATCATGCGGCGCAGAAGTCTTCCGTCTGTAGTCGGGATCTGGTTGTGCTCGTCAATATTCAGCTGGGTCAGAGCGCTGATATAGATTCTAAACTTACTCTCCTTTGGAAGAGCGTAGGACAGGCGGTCGTTCAGGCAGTGGATTCCCTCTATCACCAGGATATCGCCCTTTCTGAGCGTCATGAAATCGCCCTTATATTCCCTCTCTCCTGTCACGAAATTGTACTGGGGAAGCTCCACTGTCTTTCCCGCCAGCAAATCCGCCATATCTGCATTGAACTGTTCCATATCAATGCATTCCAGCGCTTCATAGTCATAGTTTCCCTGTTCGTCTCTGGGGCTGTTGACTCGGTTGACAAAGTAATTGTCCACAGAAATCGGGTGGGGATTCAAGCCCAGCCCCCGCATCTGAATGGAAAGCCGATGGGAAAACGTCGTCTTTCCCGATGAAGACGGGCCGGCAATCATGACCAGCTTCCGATCCGGCCTGGCCGCAATCTGCTCTGCAATATCCCCGATCTGCTTTTCCTGCAGCGCCTCCTGCATGAGAATGATTTCATTCATCCTGCCCTGCGTGATCGCCTCGTTTAAGGATCCTACATCAAAAATCCCCAGCTTCTCTCCCCAGCTCTCCGACTGCCGCTGCACTGTAAACAGCTTCTTTCTGGGAGCAAGAGGCTCGATTTTCCTGGGAGCGCTTCTCTTTGGCAGCAGAAGCACAAAGCCCTTTTCATAGAGCGTTAAATCAAAGTATTTGATATATCCTGTGTCAGGCACCATATAGCCATAGAAATAATCCTCAAACTTGTCAATGGAGTAGACGTTCACCCTGGAAGCCCTTCTGAACCGGAACAGCTTCTCCTTGTCGTACATGCCGTGGCGGTGGAAGTGCTCTACGGCTTCCTGGGTATTCAGGCTTTTTTTCACAATGGGGAGACGCGCTTCTCTCAGCTCCTCCATTCTGTCCTTCACAGCCTTCAGAAGCTCCTCATTCAGCTCAAAGTCCCCCTCCGGTTCAATATAGAGTCCCTGCCCCACAGAAAAGCAGACTGTCACCTTTTTTACGCAGTCTCTTCCAGCGGCGTCGTAAAAGGCCTTCAACATTAAAAATACGGCGCTTCTCTGATACGTCTGCCATCCTTCTCTGTCCTCGGCTGTGATAAAGGAGAGGCTGCAGTCCCCGGACAGCTCCTTGTGAAGCTCTCTCAGCTTTCCGTCTGCCCTGACCAGAAGAATATTCTCCTGCTCTTTTTCCTGAAAATCCTCTGCTATCACGCGGTAAGGCGTTCCCTCCGGATACTCATGTCTCTCCCCTGCGATCATTACAGCTGCCATATCCATCCCTCCTGTTTCTGCTACCCTCTGCACGTCACTATATCACACAGTTTGGAAGTCCCTGCGAAGCTTTTAGAACCTCTATCTCTCCCTGAAAAGCCTGAGAAAGGTACTCCGCCATAAAATCCATAAAAATCTGCTCAATTCCAAAATGGCCGGCATCAATCACCGCCATTCCCTGAGCCGCCGCGTCGATTCCTGTATGGTGGCCCATATCTCCGGTAATATACACCTGGGCGCCCTTCGCCAGAGCGTTTTCCAGAGTACTGCCTCCCGCTCCTGGGCAGACAGCCGCTTTTTTCACCAGGCGGCTTCCTCCGTCATCCCCATATACAGTTACGAAAGGAAGCTGAAATACTCTCTTAACATACTCTGCCGCTTCCCGCACTGTCATCTCCTCCGGGAGAAATCCCACTGAGCCGATTCCAAAGGGCCTTCCGTCCTCCATGAAGCCCATAGGCTCCAGAATCTCCCGCTCTGAAAGCTTCAGCCGGTCTGCAGCCAGATCTCCCATACAGCCCGGGGCCGCGTCAAAATTGGTGTGCATCGTATAATAAGAGATATCCGCCTGTATCAGCTTCATAATGCGGCGGCTGATGAAATCATCGTCATTTACTTTTTTCAGCGGCTTAAAAATCAGAGGATGATGAGTCAGAAGCATATCGGCCCCTTTCTCGATCGCTTCCTCCACCACAGCGTCGTCCGCATCCACCGCCGCCAGAATCCGCTTTACCGCCTTGTCTCTGCGGCCTGCCAGCAGTCCCGGATTATCCCAGCCGCAGGCAATGTGCTCCGGAGCCAGCTGATTCAGTTTTTCAATTATTTCCCTGCATTTCATACTGCGCCTCCTCTATCAGATCTAATTTCTTCTTTAGCTCTCCTGCCCTTTTTTTAGAGCTGTCTGTATCTCTGCTGTTAAGAGAATTGAAAATCCCTGAAACAGTTTTCTTCTCCTGCTCCAGGAACTCTTTTAAAACCGGATCCGCCGTCTCGATCAGGTATTTTCCGTAGACATAGTCGCTTTCCCTCCAGCCGGAGCAATCCGCCGCGTCCCTCCGGCCAGGGCCAGCCACGTCCATAATCGTATAAAATTTTCCATCCTCCTTCACCATGGCTTCCCTGTCAATGGAAAAGCCATGCTCCAGCAGATACCGCCTTACATGCTCCAGGTCAGACTGGGGCGAGAGAACCCACTGGGCCGCGCTGTCCCAGATATGGCGTCCCTCCTCCAGGATATGTATCTCCAGCTCTCCGCCCATTCCGGCAATCACCACCGTGTCCGCCTCTCCCGCCTTGAGCTTTTCCAGTCCGTCGGAAAGCCGCGTCTCAATCTGCTCAGCCAGCCCAGCCTCCCCGATATGCCCTCTGGCTCTCTCGAGAGGCCCTTTCCTCACGTCCATGGCCAGAGCGGAGAGGATCACTCCCCTCTCTGTCAGGGCAATGGGAATATAGCCGTGGTCGGTTCCTATATCTGCCAGCCTGCTGCCCGGCTTCACAAAAGAGGCAATCATTTCCAGTCTTTTTGATAATTTCATCGTCTGTCTCTTTGTCCTTTTCCTTTCTTCTATGATTACTCCGCTTCCCATCAGTCCAGATAGTCCTTCAGCTTCCTGCTTCTGCTGGGGTGGCGCAGCTTTCTGAGAGCCTTCGCCTCTATCTGGCGGATTCTCTCTCTGGTCACGTTGAATTCCCGGCCTACCTCCTCCAGGGTTCTGGGCCTTCCGTCGTCCAGGCCGAAGCGGAGCCGGAGCACCTTCTGTTCCCGGTCTGTCAGCGTATCTAAAACCTCCATCAGCTGCTCGTGAAGCAGAGTATAGGTAGCCGCGTCTACCGGAATCTGAACGTGCTCATCCTGGATAAAATCGCCCAGATGGCTGTCCTCCTCCTCGCCTATGGGAGTTTCCAGGGAAACCGGATCCTGGGAAATCTTCATAATCTCCCGCACCCGATCCACCGGCATATCCAGCTTCTTCGCCAGCTCCTCCGGGAGAGGCTCCCGGCCCAGCTCCTGCAGAAGCTGTCTGGAGGTGCGGATCAGCCGGTTAATGGTCTCTACCATATGGACGGGAATCCGGATGGTGCGGGCCTGATCTGCGATGGATCGGGTGATGGCCTGGCGGATCCACCAGGTAGCGTAGGTGCTGAATTTAAAGCCCTTGGAATAATCATACTTCTCCACCGCTTTAATCAGACCCAGATTTCCCTCCTGAATCAGATCCAGAAACTGCATTCCTCTTCCCACATACCGCTTGGCAATGCTGACCACCAGACGGAGATTGGCCTCCGCCAGCCGTTTTTTGGCCGACTCATCCCCCATCTCCATCCGCTTCGCCAGATCAATCTCCTCCTCCGGCGTCAAAAGAGGCACCTTTCCAATCTCTTTTAAATACATGCGGACCGGATCCTCGATATTGACGCCCTCCGGCATGGACAGCTCCAGATGGTCAACGTCGATCTCTTCCTCCTCCAGATCCTCCTCTTCCAAAAAGAGTTCCGGATCTATCTCCAGATCCTCGTCGGGAGCCAGCACGTCCACCTTATTATTTTCCAGATATTCGTCAATCTGATCCAGCTGCTCAGGGCTCAGGATTTCGCCATGGAAGAAATCGATGATTTCTTTCTGTTCCAGCACGTTTTTCTTTTTCCTTGCCAGCTCCAGAAGTTTCTCCAGCTTCTCTTCAAAGGTCAGTGTCTTTTCTTCCATAATTCTCCATCCTTCCATCGCTTACTGCTTTTTTCTCCCCCGCATCCCACGCAGGCAGATGCCCCTGTATCCGGAGCTAATCCAGCGAAATATGCATATTTGCCAGTTCTGCCTGCTCTCTGATAATCCTCTGCAGTTCATTTAAGTCAGAGGCAGTCCGGCTCTGATAGTCAAGGCTGCTTTTCTTCACCTTCATCACTGTATCGGCAAACGCTTTCTTCTGTTCCTCGTTGCTCAGGGAATCATTTAGGCTGGCGTTAAACAGAGCCGCCACCTCCTTATAGTTTCCCTCATCGTCAATAAAATGATTCAAAATCGCAGCCGGACTTACTTCCCCGTTTTCATGTCCCTCGAACACCATCTGGGCAGCTCTCCGGTACAGCGGCTTCACAAAGTCCTCCGGCCCTATGATCCCCTGAATCTTGTCAAACAGCCTAGGATCCTCGATCAGCCAGGTGAGCAGAAGTCTCTCCGACTGGCGGATTCCCTCCTCCCGATCCTTTTTCTTCTGGAAGGTCTTCGGCTTCTCTCCGTAAATCTCTCCTGAAATTCCCGTCTCCCTGGCAGCCTGTGTCCCTGGAAGAGCCGTGCCGTAACGGCTGCCCATCTGGTTCACCAGACGCTTTAAGTCCTCATAATTAATAAAATACTCTCTGGCCACTGCCTGAATGTAGTTATCACGCTCCAGGGCCTCGGGAAATTCCAGAAGCTTTCTGGCCGTCTCGTTGTAAAAGGCCGTCTTCTGCTCCGGATCCTCCATGCTGTACTGCTGTCTGATGGTGTCGATCTCGAATAAAAAGCTGTTTCTGGCTTCCGCAATCCGCTGTCTGAAAGCCTCCGGCCCCAGATTTTTAATAAATTCATCCGGGTCCTTATACGGTCTCATGTTCAGCACACGGACCGACATCCCCACGGATTTTAAAATAGGAATGGCCCTGAGAGCAGCCTTGACTCCGGCGCCGTCGCTGTCATAGGTCAGAACCACCTGATCCGTATACCGCTTTAAAAGGGCCGCATGCTGGCTGGTAAAGGCCGTTCCCAGAGAAGCCACGGCATTCGTAAAGCCGGCCTGGTGCATGGCAATCACGTCCATGTAGCCCTCGCAGAGCAGGATAAATTTCTCTCTGGACAGCCTGGCATAATTCAGCCCGTACAGATTTCGGCTCTTGTCAAACAGCTTCGTCTCGGGAGAATTCAGATATTTGGGTTCCCCGTCCCCCATCACCCTGCCGCCAAAGCCAATGACGCGGTTATTGACATCCATAATAGGGAACATCACCCGGTTCCAGAACTTATCCCTGGCTCCCCGCTCCTCAATGGTCACAAGGCCCGTTTCCTTCAGAATACTGTCCTCGTATCCCTTGGATCTTAAAAACTGGTATAAATCATTGCTGGTCTTATTGGAATAGCCCAAACCAAAGCGCAGGATGGTCTCATCCGTAAGCCCGCGCTTTTCCTTAAAATACTCATATCCGGCCTTTCCCTGGGGCTGCTTCAACTGATAATAAAAATAATTGGCAGCCAGCTTGTTTACCTCAAGGAGCCTGGAGCGAAACTCTGCCTGTTCTCTGGCCTCTTTGCTGTACTCCATCTTGGGGAGACTGACCCCGGCCCGGTCTGCCAGAGCGGTAAGCGCCTCCTGAAAAGTATAGTTTTCATATTCCATTACAAAGGTAAGA
>OGZI01003896.1_pt1 | contig 9873 bp, 10 predicted proteins | sample 1576711 | NCBI WGS metagenome assembly OGZI01 (sample SAMEA3541482, study PRJEB24748) | human gut metagenome | biome: human gut; feature: human-associated habitat; material: faeces | place: China | collected 2012
AACGGGATTGCAGCAGTAGGGACACTCTGCAAACACGCAGGACTGATATTTCCAGAAGGGGCGATGAAAGCGGCAGCTTCGGCACTCAGGGAGAATGCCATCCGCGCCGCTGTCAAAATGCTCAAAGCCGGGTGTGGTCTGCATCAGCAATTCCAGTGCTTGCAGATCACCGGCTGTCATGCGTTTCATGCTTAAAAACTCCTTTCTTTCGCCGCATCGCCAGCAAATACTCCGGCTTTTGGGCAACAAAAAAAGAGGGTTTGCTTCTTACTCCAAATTGGAGAAGAAACAAACCCTCTTCGTTTACGATGTAGTTCAGATGATTTCTCGGATGGTATGAATGATACCGAGCAGCAGCCCGATGAAGAAGGCGAGTCCTCCGATGAGACCGCCTATGATTAAGTTCAATGCGAAAATGCCGACTGAGCCGGAGATGCCGTAACCGCTTGGAACGAGCCAGAGGCACATCCTCCGGATGCCGAATGGCAAGCCGACGCAGATCCACATTAGGAAGTAGTCGCATACGCCGTCAGGCATATAGATCGGCTTGAGAAATGACGCGAGGCAGAACGCAAGCGCGATTGGAAGCACAACTTCCTTCAAGAAGACTTTGATAGCACCCACTATATTCTCCTTCTGCCGGAAGTGTGCAGCGGCACCCTCCGGCTTGCTTGATTATTGTGAAAGTCCTTTGTTTTCGGTCAAAAAAAGAAGGGACTAAGCCAGAATGCCTTGGTTTTCAAGGTCTTTCTGATTTAGTCCTATTATCGCACAATAATCCTTGACGATCAAGGTCCGCACCATACCGCTCTCAATGAGGCGCATCGCTGAATTCCACCCGGGCCGGTTGAAATTTGTTCCGGAAAAACCATCATCATACAGGAAATATGGATTAGTGAACCCTTTCTCACTGGCATATTGCTCCAGTATCATCCGCTGGTTCTGGATACTGTTCGACTCGCCCTCCCGTTCATCCTCCTGACTGAGACGCGCATACAAAATATCATAGGGTTCGCGGTTTGCCTGTTTCATCATCTTCTCCTTTCTGTTACGGCAAACCAATACGGATCAACTCAAACATACCGTATCGGGGCCCGAAAGTCTATCCCCAAAGGGAATTTTGTTTTTCTTCTCCTGAATTTCGATATATTCCAATAACCGGGCCGTAGGCGTTTGTGCGGCAGCAGGAAAAAAAGACCGGACCAGAAATTTTCGCTTGCCTGCCATCATGGCCCTGCTTACCCGTTTCCCTTCCGGCACATCCGTTATTCTGGAATCACGGAAGTCAAGCGAAACAAATCCGTCTTTTTCCGGATGGATCACAGCCTCCGTATCACCGCATCCGCCTGATACGCCGGTTTCCAAAAAACTCTCAAGTTCTGTCCCAATATTACTCAGTGTACATCTCTCCCTTCTGTATTTCCTTATCACAGCGAATGCTGCCAGACCGATTCATTCTCCTGATCATCTGGTTTGTGCCCAAGAGCAATTTTCTTCCTCCGTTGTGTTTGCCAAAGTTTGCGGTCAGTATGCCTGGGTTTGACTGTAGAGTCTTTCACAGGAAAATCGGACGGAGCAGGCTCCAAAGCTTTTCCCAACTGGACCATGCTACCCAAAGCATACCGCCAAGAACCGGGAACGCTGCCAGTCCGAGAATCAGGCTGCGCCAGGGGATTGGCGGCAGTTCCAACCTGGGCGCAGAGAAACGCCGCGCGTTCTTCCTCCCATCCTGTTGCAGCAGCGTCCGTATCCGGGCCACATCCTGCGACAGGGCCTCTATCTGGGGCTGGGTGGGGCAAGCATCCGTCCGGATGGAAAGCTCCCGCAAAACGGCTGTCTGGTCCGAAAGACGGCGCTCTAATCGGTCCATTGCAATCAGCAGTTCCCTCCAGTCCTGTTGTGTTGGCGTCGGCGGAAGTGTAGTCCGCATCTGCGGCAGAGAACACCGGGATGGATTCAGCCGCTTCAGTTCTTCCATGGATAATTTCTGTTCGGGTCCGCAATTCAAGTTCCATGACCTCCTTCCTGTATCGTTCACTGTGGAGCCGGTCGTCTCTGCACTTCATTCCCTGAGGCGTGGTGTAGGTAATGCTCTTCCGGCTGTCCGTCCAACAAACCCCATATCCATCACTCTGCATCAAAGCGATGAACTCTTCTTTGTCAGACGCATACCGCATACATTGATCAATTGTGTCTATAAGGCGGAACTTCCAGCTCTCGCCCTTGGCCGCAGAACGGTATTCCCGTCCGTCCATACCGTGGGTTCTTTTCTTTCCCTGTTCCCGAGGAAGAACAGAGAATCCATATTTCATACACAGTTCATCTGACATCTGCCGCAGAGCATGCAGGGTACCAGGCCCCTGACGGAGCATCCTGCCCGTTCCATAACATACTGAATTGACGATGAAATGGGTATCAAAGTGCGCTGCGTCTAAATGTGTGGTGATGAGTACCTCATTGTCCGGCCAGGCCCGCGCCGCGAACTCTTTCGCCAGCCGGTGAGCCTGCTCCCCGGTGATTTTTTCTTCCGGGGAAAAAGATTGGACATAGTGGTAAAACCAGACCGGACTATCCTTGCGGTGTGTGGCCCGGGTGGTTATGAACTCCTGGGCCGCCAGATGGGGCGTACAGTTCAGCCCGCTTGCCAACGGATGACCGGTCTGCGCAACAGTCTTTTTCGCCTGAGATACATACTGGGCCACACTGCGGAGTGTCCCGCCAGTCTGTCTTTTTGTACTTAATGAATGTGACTGTAGCCATCAGCGTTTTTCCTGTTCCGTCAGCTTCTGCAATATAAGATAGATCCGGCTGAGTATCTGCCAGACCTCTCCCAAATGGATCTCTTTGATCCTTCCCATATTGGACAGAACCGCCAGCTGGTTAATGCTTCGGCCAATGCCCTTGAGTTCGTGGGTGATTTCTTCCAGCCCATCAATCACTACGACACGATGCTTCAAAGCGGTCGCACGGACATAGGCTCCTATGGACATATGTGCTGTTTCTGCTTTGAACCGGATTTTTTCGTATTGCTCCGGCGTAAGACGGAGCGTGATGCGTTTTTCCTTTTTCTGTTTCACTGATACCTCCGTAAAGTGGGTACGGGCTTCCGCCCGCAATATCGCCGGTCGGCCGGCGGCGCCAAGTCCGACAAAGTCGGACAGGCGCTCTGCTTGCCCTCCCTGAAGGGAGGATTTTCCGTTCATCGGAGCCAGCCCCGTTCTTCTCAGACACAGGACTGCATAAAAGGAAGGATGCAAGGGTGCAAAGTTTTTAGAACGCTGCATCCTTACATCCTTGCTCCGGCAGCATCCAGTACCATTGGCTGCCGCGTTTCTCTGAAACGATTCCCAGGTTCTTTTTGGCGGTCATCAGAGTCCGTTCGGATACACCCAGTTCTTTGGCACGGTTCAGAACCGCCTCCGCAGTAGCGGCTTCCCTGAGCATCCGCTCCAATTCCTCCTCCATCTGGAGGGTTTTGGTCTGAAGCTTTCCGCTCCCGCTGAGTACATCGTCTACTGAGAGATCACAGGTCCCTTTCCATTTAAATCCCCGTTCTCCATCCAACTGAAAGGCGATCGATTTGCCTTCGGGGGCCAGACTGTTTTTGTCCTGTGCAACGATCCGAACGGCAGGGTCATCCTTGAGCCGCCCCACTACCAATACGCTTCGGGCTGCTGCCCGAAAGTCAATGGAACCCAATCCACGGTAGCCTGATTTCAGCCCCTGGGCTTTGTTCATGTGGCCGATAAGAATCACCGCACAGCCGGTACGCTCCGCCATGGCCGCCGTCCGCTTCAGAATGGGCCGCACCTCGTTGGCACGGTGCATGTTCACACCGTCTCCCAGATATGCTTGAATGGGATCCAGGACCATGAGCTGCGCACCTGTCTTTCGCAGCGCCTGTTCCAGCCGTTCATCGGAGAGGTTCAGCTCCCGTTTGCTCTCGTCAATGACCAATACCCGGGCGCAGTCCGCTCCGGCGGTCTCCAACCGCGGCTTGATGGTGTCTGCTAACCCATCCTCCGCTGTCTGGTAAATCACGTTTACAGGTTCAGGAGCCTGTTCGCACTCCGGCAAAGGCTCACCCCGGGTCAGAGCTGAGATGACCGCCAGCACAAATGTAGTTTTTCCTTCGCCTGGATCTCCCTGCACAATGGTCAATTTCCCCCGCGGGAGGTAGGGGTACCAAAGCCATTGCACATCCTCCGTTTGGATATCCCGCATGGAAATCAGTTTTAGTTCTGTGTTCATGCTTTCACGACCTTTCCCAAGAAAATAGCCGTCCCCATGAGAATGGGAACGGCCGGGATGTTTTCTCCCGCTTGATTATTCTCTGGATTTTGATAGAATGAGAATGTCGCAAGACAGCGTTCGAACAAATATGCGACAGAAGGTGAAGCTATGCCGCTGGGACTCAGACAGAACAACAATCTTCTGCACCTGACACTGGATATCTGGCAGGAACAGATTTTTTTCAACGAGGCTGCGTATCCATCCGGATATTTCGCTGCTGAAATTCTGAACGTCAATGACGAAACTTTGAGGGAACTGCTCACTCACGGCGGCGGGATAAGCCATTAGATGGAGGCGTTGGTGTGTGCAGAGCAAAGCCGGTTTGTCAAATTGCTGCCGGAGCTCCGCTCTTCGGTTGAGAAAATTCTTGACGCCTTGTGGCAGTGCCCGCCGTACAGCATGCTGGATAAGGAACAGGAGCTCCGCGCCATAGAGGTCCTGTTTTCAGATGCATCCGTCAGAGATTTGATGGAGCCTGAATCTCCCGCCCGGCAATTTTTCTTTCGTTACCTGACAGCTATGTTCAGCATCCCCCTTGGGATCTTTCATTTTTCCGTGGCGGGCCGATATTTTGAGGAGGGCTATCTGCGGCGGCTGAAAAAACGGACTGAGACATCTTTTGCCGTGGCGGCGCATGACTGCTTCAACAGCGGCGACTTCTGGATGATGATGGAGCAGCTTCCCATGGCAGGTATTGAAGCATTCACCGTTTCGCCGGCCATCTCATCCTCCTACACCTTTGCCCGCAGTCCCAGGGACGAAAAGGAAATGGTGTTCGTCCAACGGATCAGCTTTCCATCACCCATCCATTTTTACAGCTTCGATTTAATGAACGGCCTGCATCACGGCCATGCCCCCAGCCGGTGCCGGAACTGTGGGAAATACTTTCTCACAACCAATGGCCGTATACCAAAATATTGCAGCGGCAACGCGCCTCAGGATGCAGGCATGACATGTCGGCAGTACGGAGCCATGATGCGGCAGAAGGAGCAGAACAGGGAGCACCCCATCTACCGTCTGTTTTCTACCCGGACCAACACCATCCGCAAACACCACCAGAGGGGGAAAATATCGGATGACCTGCGCCGAGAATCTCTTCGCCTTGCGGAAACCTATCGGGACAAGGCCCTTATGGACAACGGGTATGCGGCGGCCGGCTATGCTCGGGACATGGAGCAGGAGCGGCTTTATGCGGAAGCTCGAAAGCGGGTGGCTCCGTGACAAAGCAAATGTATTCCGTTGCAGGAGGGGGGCCCGGCAACGAAGAGCTGGCGAGGCGGCTGCAGACAGGGGACGTGCTTGCGGCAGCTCAATTGGTTTCTCAAAACGAAGGTTATCTGACGGTTTTAGCCAGAAGCTGCTGCGAACCGTTTTCTCAGCATTCGCTGGAAGAAGACCTGAAGCAGGAAGGCGCGATGGCGCTGCTGTCGGCGGCCGGACGTTTTGACTTTGATGCGGGGACAAAACTCCTGACCTTTGCCACACCCATTGTTCAAACCGCAATGCTGGACTGCGCTGCCAAAAGTTTTTCCGCCCTGCCGCTTCCGCCCAGCCGTTATTATCAGCTGCGTCAAATAGCTTTCCTTTGTGCAGTTCACGGACAGGCTGCGGAAATCGATCTTTTAATGAAGATTCAGGACAAATTGAATATCTCCGGCCGTACCGCCAGGCGTTTGCTGGAAGAATACCGTACGGTATTCCAAACTGAATCACTGGGAGAGCGTGTCTTTGACCTCGGATGCGGAGGAGACCCGGCTGTGTCCTATGACCGCCATATGCGCAGGACACTGCTCCGCCAGAGAATAGCCGAAATCCTGAAACCACGGGAACTGACTTTGGTCCGCAGCTATCTGGGACTCTGTCATCCGGAGGAAAAAGGCATATCCTTTCAGGAACTGGCCGCTCGTCTGAACTACAATGGACCCAGCGGCGCGGAAAAGGCCTACAAAAATGCCATCAACAAATTAAAGAAGCAGCTCCATGGTGGGGCATACGGGCGATGGCTGGATGTCCAGCAGGCCATCCGGGAGGCACAGTGCGGAACAAAGGCGGATTGAGAGCATGTTCTGCCATTGTTTTCAGAGCGCCCGATTGGTGACTTTGCGCTTCTTTACATCAAAGCGTCTTCTTCTACATAACTTGTTGCATTCACATTTATATTTAGGCGATTGCGAAAGTAGGAGAAGAAAACGGAGCAGAAGCATCAATAGGTCGAGAGCTGGCGCGAAACAAAAAGAGAGGCATAAGAAATCAAGCCCCAGACAGACCGATGTGGAGCATATATGAATACATTGAAAAAATCAGACGACAAGTTTACGGACACTGAGCGTGAGTTTGCAGTCATGAAGACGGTCGGCTAGAACGACACAAAGAAGCTGGACGATGCCGGCCAAAAACAAATCGGCTTTCGTGGTGAAAGTGTTAAAGGTTTTTCTGTGATTCAGTCCCAACACAGCCTTGAAAGAGCCGATGGAACGCTCCACAGCAACACGCTTGGCATAGAGAGCCGACCATTGGGGTGTGCCGCGGATAATCCCGGGATAGAGGCGCTTGTCGGCACACGGGTAAACATATATGCTGCGGCCATATGTGGCTGATGAGCAAGGATTTTCGCAGCGGCAACGCCAGGAAGTCCCACGAAGGGTAGAAACGGTTTCGGACTTAGGACAAATGAATTTAATGCGTTTTGAACGATTTTTTCCGCCGCAAACACTGTGGAAGCGCATAGGCGTTTTATCTGCGGGGCACAAAGGAATGCCAGATTCATTGAAGTCGGCAGAGGGGGAGGTCGCTGAATTGCGCGGATTCATAGGGATAATAGCGCGAGAAAAGCCGTATTCGCCGAGTAATGCAGTATACAAATCATAGGAATCAAAAGAGGAATCGCCCATGAAGGTAGAGTATGCAAGGGACGGATGAGCAGTTCGGAAATCATCCAAAACAGGCAGCAACGCTTTCGCATCGTCAATTTCCTTGTCAGCGTCGGGGTTATCAGAACGCTTCTCCGCCAGCATCTCGGTGTGTTTGGCTTTGAAGTCTTCGTCAAACAAGGCGATGTGATGGATAATGCCAAGACCGTTGGTAAGTACCCCAGCCTTTTGCGCGTAGCAGAAATGGCCATTGACATATTGTTGCCTAACGGCGGGGTTGGCGATGGCATGGTCAGGAAGAAGACCGTAAACTGCCTTGTATGGGTTCACCTCCGGGTTCGCCTTGGCAAAGGCCTTTGCCTGATTCAGCTTTGAGTGAAAAAACTTGGGATTGTTTTCAGCAACGTAGCTCTCGATACCAGTGGTATCGAAAATGAGGCTGTCAGCAAGTTCCGCGTCCATCGTGCGGCAGATAGATTCCGTGATGTCCACCAAACGCTCGAACAGCTCGGCGATATACGGTAGGAAATCCTGCTTGAACCGAGTGAGTTTGGCGGCATCGGGAACTTTGCGAAGACCACAGAAATCGCGCATTTCCTTACTGTGGCGGAGTGTGACGAGGAGCTGACTGTCGTCCGTGTATCCGAAAATCCTTTGAAGCAGAAAGCTCTTTATGAATCCTTCAAGCGGATATTCGCGTGGACGCCCTATCCGCTGGTAGAACGCCATGTAGAACCGCGCCGGAATGAGTGCATCCCAGTCAATGTGTTCGTCCAGCATACGGAATAGCTTCGGCTTATCTTCCTCAAGGCTGGCGGCTACATCATGGTAGATGTCCATAAGTGACATCTGCGCATATTTATTTCGCATGACTTTTCCTCCAGTTTTGCGCATGTCCTTGGACCTTTGACACCTACAATTATACCGCATAACTGGAGGAAAGTCAGATATATTCGATGCTCAAAACCGTTGGCTTTACCAGCTTTTTTGAGTTTCGCAATCGCCTAATTTATATTCTGTAGGAGGAAATTACCAAATCGTGGTTGCCCCGTCGTCCGGCAACTGTCGAAAAAACAATTCATTTTTTGGGGTGAGAATTTTGAGCATTGCAGCTTAATACCATTTCGAAAAGCGCATAAAATCAGCCCACCTAATATGATCCACTGCGGATGTTTTTCGTTCATTCTGATACCTTTCAAGTAAGAACAAATTTTACTGTTCACGCAATAAAAAGCCATTTACCCAAGGCAAACTCCATGCAATTTTATAAGTGACAAGTAGGGTCATGATTATGAAAAAGACAGTACAACATTTACGACAAATTTTAAGCGTTATACTATTTGAGTATTGAACATGCTTTTCACAAGCGTACCGGTACAGGCGTTTGCAGCTGAAGAGCCAGCACCGCGCATCCCTGTTTCAGCGCCGCTTGAACATCCGGAGTCTGTGGACTATGAAGCGAAGCAGCAGGAGACTGACGAATCTGCCAGCGCATCAGCGTCCACGTCGGACAGTACTCCGGCGGAATCCGCACCTCCTGTTTCACCCAGCGCTTCGCAGGCGTCGTCGTCTTCGCAAAGTGCTTCGGCAGAAACGACGGAGAGTACCAGTATACCGTCCAGTAGCTCGAATGCGCAGACGTCTGGAGACAGCAGTACATCTCCGAAATCCGCGAATGCTTCTGAGAGCGCAAGCGAAATTGAAGCGGCAGAAGATGTAAGTAGCCCTGTGGAAACTCCGGCAGAAGGAACATCGGAAGAGCCACCGCATACGCAATGTCGAAAATGCTGACGCTTCCCGAAAACCTGGACTATACTCTTGCCGAACTGCTTCTTATCAATCGAGAGAAACCCGACACAGTGCGTGAACCGGTAAAAAGCTTGAAACCGCAAGCACGCTCATTGCGTAGCACGCGCCAAATGCTTCAGCAGCGCACCCATGGCCGGGTTCTGCAGCCCGGTCTTCGAGGGCCGGAAAACCAGCAGACTGCCGCATGTGGGCTCCGGCGTCAGCAGGCGCAGGTCCGGGCCTGCGCAGCTTTCGGCCACACGCCGGGAAAGCATCGCAACGCCCGCGCCGCTGCGAACCATACGGGCGATGTTGCCCGCGGCCGCGCCGGTGTACCCAACCTGCGGTGAAAAGCCCGCTTTGCGGCAAAGCTCCAGGCTGGTTTCCAGCAGGCCGGTGCCGGCGCTCAGCAGCAGAAAGCGCTTGCCGCTGAACAGCGAAAGCGGGACGGCGCCTTTTGTGGCGCAGAAAAGTTTTTCGGGCACCAGAAGAACAAGTTCATCCTTGCACAGGATGACGTCCTCCGGCATCACGGGACCGTCCGGGATGCGGAAAAACGCTCCGTCACAGCGCCCGCTCTGGATGAGCGCGGGCATGGCGGTATTTTCCCGTTCCTCCACCATGAGCCGCGTGCGGGGATACGCGGCGGAAAAGTCCGCCAGCATTTGAGGAAAGCCGTAACAATCCGCGACGGGGAGTAGCGCAAGGCGCAGGCTTCCGTCGGGGTGGACGGCCTGTTCCAAAAGCTGATATTGGCGCGCCAGCGCCTGTGCCGGAGGATATGCCCTGCGGCCTGCGTCCGTCAGCTCCGCCCTGCGATGGGCGCGGTCAAACAGACGGACGCCCAGCTGGAGCTCCAGCTTCTGTACCTGCTTTGAAATCACCGGCTGAGAAAGAAAAAGCGCGTCCGCAGCGGCTGAGA
>OGZI01003901.1_pt1 | contig 9861 bp, 8 predicted proteins | sample 1576711 | NCBI WGS metagenome assembly OGZI01 (sample SAMEA3541482, study PRJEB24748) | human gut metagenome | biome: human gut; feature: human-associated habitat; material: faeces | place: China | collected 2012
GTGAACAAACACTCAGCATTGAGGTGATTGTCGTTGATGACGGCTCTACCGACGAAACGTCGACCATACTTAACGCCATCACCGATGAGCGGCTGATTCTTGTTCATCAGGAAAATCAGGGGGTATATGCTGCACGTAACACCGCGCTGGCGGTTCACGGCGGTGAGTGGGTGGTCTTTCTGGATGCGGATGACCGGATTGAAGAGGGGTTTCTCCGGGAGCGTCTGAAGAGCGCACGGGAGAACCAGGCCGATGTTGCCCTTTTCAATGGCTGGCACACAGACAGCAGTTGCCTGCAGCGGCGACCTGTTCATCGCAAACAGCCCTGCGGTCACGCGCTCAACGGGCATGCCTGGATACAACATTGCGTGGCGCAGAAAGAGTGGCCGCACTACCTGTGGCTGCAGATGGTACGCTCGTCTTACATCAGGAAGAATAATCTGCGCTTTCAGGAAGGAAAAAGCCACAAGGACATTCTCTGGACGATTAACCTGGCCGCTGCAAACGGTCTGTTTTATTTCGCTGACAGGAAAGACTATTGCTACATCACGAATCCGGCATCCATTACTCACCGACAGGACTATTACGATATCCGGGCGCACAGCTACATTGACGTTATTAGCGGCATTCTCGCGCTCTCATCTCTACCACAGCACCACGAAATCAGAACCCCTCTGAGAAGGCATGCGCTGGTTGAGTGCCGCCATTTTCTCGGACTGTACCGGCGTAAGATTGCCAACCGGCAGGCAGCCAGGATGCGGTTCAGGCAGCGAATCGCGTTGCATCAGTTGATTGCCGGGGTCAACAGCCTGAGCGATGTCTTTTTTCTGCTGAAATTCATGAGAAAGATTTATCTGTAGCCAGAGAGATGACGCAGCGGTGAATCTCGCGAGATAGCTGCTGCTGGGAACTGCCGCATAAAACTAAAAAACCCGGAACGCTACATCAGTAACGAACCGGGTAAGTCGCGCAGAAAATGGCTTATAGACTGTTGGATGAAAGATTCCTTGCTTCTTCAGATAAGTAATATAGCCGCAAAAATATCTGGAATATCCTTTATTCAAAAGTAAGATCTTCCCCCAAAAGAAGCCATAAATCGACAGGTGCCTTCTTCTGTGATGGTACATAGAAAAAGGTGGTGGCAGAACTCTTGATGCCTGTACAATAGCGATAACACACAACTTCATCGTCGGCATCACCAGGCGCAATTATCTCCTGTGAGTAAAAACCATTGTAGAACGCCACCACGGCTTCCCTGTCGTCTACCTCAACGCTGAAGTAGCGACGAAGATACTTACTCAGTAAGCGATACATCAGGTCGATACACTGCTTGTGTGGCTCACGTAACAACGAGGTGGCGTCGAAGCATTTATTAAAAACACGGCATAAAAGCGCCATGACGCGATCGGGATCGCCAGATAACACCGCATGAAAACCAACGATTGCCAGTAACTCCAGATACAAGGGATATTCGGGGAACAGCTGCCGGATCTCCCCCAGGCATTCTGAGATTTTGTTATGCCCAAGACGCCACAACTCCCCATGAAGTAAAGTGAACAAGGGAAGCTGTTGCTCAATACCCCCAAACTCAATCTCTCTGGGAACATTGCCATAAAAACGTTTAGCAGGTGTAATTTCTCTTAATGCCGCATTCACCTCCTCTGAACCAAATCGCGCAGTTAAACTGTCATACAGACTGCCGTTAAAAGGGATCAACTCCCCCGTTGACTGAATCCCCCCGAACCCCTGTCCCTGATACGGGATAGCATCATTATTCCTGCGATTAATAAATGAAGGCGCTATAATCAGATTTTCAGCCGTATTTGCTCCGCCCTTTGCGTTCGGATATAAATGGCTGATATCCAGACAAAACAGTGGAACAAGCGTTGTTTTTCCATCACATCCCTTCTGTGGAGAGGTATAACTTCGTTGGTGTCGAGACTTGCGTATATACAGATGATAATAATTAACGATATCTCCCATATTCGAAACTGATCCTAACAAATAAAGATTCCGTTTGATTGCATTTTCCATATGTGTCCAGTACGATGAACTCAGAACACTTTCAGCGTTGAAGTTATCGAATTTCCTGGAATCACGTTGTCGACAGACTGCACTGCAATATATTCTATTCCTTGTTCCTGATAACGTATTCTGACAAAGTGAATATCCGCATCGGGTATTTTCTCTCCGTTCACGTCTGTTGACCCCGGATAAAAAGATCTGATAATGGTTATCACATAATCGTTCCTGTCGTGCTAGCCAGAATCTGGAAACAAGGTTATCGCAATCTCTCCTGCATTTAGTCATGATGTGTATGTACTTTAATTCATTGAATGTTATCACTAATGATTGCTATAGCTGGTAAAGAATAGTGATGTGATATTTAGTTAGTATATATTACGTATAATTACCTTATTGCGTTACGAACACCTGGTACGTGAATACAGTCATACAGCACTATTTTCCACTACCAAATCGAAAGTGACGATCTGCTTCATGGGGTGTTCCGGGCATCATGCACTCCAGACATCATGAGCGAATTTTGAACAAACACCCGTCACCATCACGCTCTGAAAAGCTGATATATCTGCTAAATTAGCAATACTAGCAACTGTTTTAAGACGAGCAAGTGCATATCTGGTCATTTATTCATCAACCTCAGCATGATCGCTGCGATGATTGCCTTCATTTCAAATGAAACAACACTGGCATTCGAAAGTAATAAATACTGTTTTGTTTGACAATTGCCTGTATGGTCGTAAATATCTTACAAATCAACATGCCAGAAACCTTCATCCTTCAGGTTTTGCATTTGTACGATGCTGTAGTTGTGGGGAAAACCGCCTGTACATATAGAGCCGTTTGAATAATAACCTGCAATATGTAACATGCTGGAACCGTTGTATCGTATAATGCAACACAATCTCTGATTGATAAGTTGATTTAACGCAGGCGTTAATTTATCTATGTGCCTGAGACGACCCGGACCAGACTGAAGCAATTCACATTTAGGAAATGGTATACCTTGACTTTTGTTCAGTCTTTTAACAATAAAGCTCCAGAGGCTTCGAACTTCGCATTCAAACTGGTATCGCTCTGACAGTGGATAAAATAAGTCGCTCGCCTGCTGCAAATACCAATCCACTATTGTCAGGGCATTTCTTATCTGACGAGCATCGATAATCTTAGTATAAATAAGGTCAGCGGCCGAACTGCCTCCTGTAGGTTTAGTTAAATAAAAAGTCATTATTGTAGCCAGTCGCAGTGCCTGCTCTATAGCTTTTGACGCAAAATCCCGGATATGTGAATACTTCCCGCCTGGTAAAATAGCCTGCTCAATTTCTCTCTGTTTTTCCTGAAGAAACATTTTTGCATCATCTGACAGTCTCAGTTGATCTTTCGGTATACTGTCATCATAAAACCGGGCTTCAAGAAGGCTTAACAGCCCCTGAATGTGGTCATAAAACGGAGCTAATACTGCATTCAGCCCTTCTTCATCAATACGGCTATTACGTTGCCCTATTGAGCTTTTTACCTTCATAACAAGGAATCGGGCAAGTAAACCACTGCTTTTAGCCATCTCTCCATGTTTTTCTAAATAATTACTAAATACGCCAGGCTGAATCATTAGTGAAAGCATCAGACATAATGGGAGTTCGTAGTTCTCACCATCTGTTCTGTCAAATGAATATTTCCCTCCATCCCAGCCTTTATTCAACAGTCCGAGATGATTTTTCAACCCGCTTCTGAAAAAAGAGATCGCTTCATCCATAATGATGCCAGCTTCAGCATGTAGGCTTAAGCCCTGGATAAGAGCTTTAAATGTCACATCCTGATAGCTGAATTTTGGCTCAACAGGACGTTTTGGTTCACCTTTATAATGTTCATCCAGCTGAACCTGAGCATCCTCGACACCCTTTCCATTTTTTATAGCCTGACGTTGATTGGCATCGAATCCCTGTAAGCTAGTTTTCCAGATACGATGTTGTCTTTTATAGATGGTAAGCCGATCTCTGTATTCAAGCTGCATTTTCTCAATCTGGCTGTAAAAGGGCCTCATTAACAGTCGTGACAGAAACGTCTTACCTTCACCAGACTCGGCAAGCGTAAGTAGGTATAAAGAGCATGGGCCAGGTATACCCGAGTAAGGTGATACAACACCAACAAGGTACTGGCAGATAATTGAAAGCATGGTAAAAATAATGTTTATCGTAAGTTCCATTGACATTCCTGTAAACATATTCACACGCTCAACTGTATCTTTTAGTTGCTCAGGTAAACAGTGCAAAGGGAAGGTTGTCCTGTGTTCTTTTTCTGTTTTTTTATTTAAAGACATCAATGCATTTCCTGTTTGTTGGTTATTTTATTATGTTTTCTATTTTCGTTATTTTCGCTATTGCTGCTTGGGTATTATCTGGCAGCAGCACGCTCATTTAACCATGCTTCATAATCACTTCTCCGCCAGCGACTGGATCGACCTATTTTCAGGGGGCGAGGGAATAATCCTCGATTAATGAGGGAATAATAATGCTTGTCGCTAAGACCACTGTGAGCGGTGATGTCTTTCATACTGAGCAGAATGTCATCACCCATTGCAAAGCGGGTACGTTTTTCAACATCTGGTGAAAGTCGTTGCCCGGTCTGTTCGTTGTTATGCCAGTTTGCGTAAACCGGATATTCTGTTTGTGGCGGGTTTGTCATTGTGGGTTCCTCTTGATTGATTACCGGAGCTCGCTGCTCCCTACGAAAGAGAAATCTACAGACTGTCTGAATGCACCACGACACCATCAGCAAAAAAATTATTTAAATTTTACTTGATGTCTTGACTTTTTCTATTTGTCACTTTTAAAGTGCAGGGGCAAAGTGTTACGTTTCAATTTTTTCAAGCCTGTCTTAATGTGATCAATCACATAGAAACGTATGATGATTTCAACAGAATACTGGTTAGGCTGGTAAGTTTAACTATGACAATGAGGAGGGTATTTGGTGGGAAGAGCAAGGAAGGCAAAACTTTTTGTGGATGAGCATGGCGATACACCGGGGAATCATTACTGGCATCGGTTTATGTCACTGTACTATGTAGAACATCCATCAACATTGGGTAAGTATGCTTACAGTAGATTCAGTTCCCTTGAACCGCTTGAGCAGGTGTATATAGGCGAATTAAAAAATGCTTTTGAGATATGGTTTGATGTGCTTCATGCCAACCCCCCCTCAGAACCTACAGCCTTTCAGAAGAGGTTCCTTGATGAACCTATGTCAAGTTTGATGATAATAGATGAAACGCTGGTGTACGATATCTTCTTCCGTTTTATCTATGAAATGGATATCAAGCGGGAAGATGTCTCAGAACGTCTGGATGCACTTCTTGTCGATGATAAAATACCGTATCCCTATCTTTTTGAAGTTTCATGCTATTTTTACATCATTGCTACACGAATTTTTGCCGACGAAAATTTTGATAATAAAGAGATTCAGTTTTTTAGAGCAATGTTTGAGGCTATCAATAGCTTAAAAGAGTTCACAAGCAAGCATGATGCGTACCTGCAAGAGAAAAACAAGGAACTGCATAAAAAAATATCAGGTAAAGGAGGTGAGAACAAATGGTCAAAGATCCGTGCAGAAGTCATCCGATTACTGAGAGAAGAAATTAGCTCAGGCCAATATTTAGGACGGTTTAACAGTAATGCTGATTTGACTGAATACTTACTTCCTATGGTAGAAAAGTATATTCGTATTTGCGATATAAAATCGCCCGATGATTTGTTTTATACGCTCGAAAGCTGGTCAACAAGCCCTAAATCAGATATCTCGGCACTGTATGGGCTGTTGGTCATCTAATCAGCCAACATAAGGCACTGTAATAAACGATTCAACAATACATTAAGATATGGAAGACTGGATGAAACTTGCCGATTCAGAATTATTCGGAACCGTTATAGCACCAGAGGATTTTAGTGAAATACTAACCCTGGCTACTCTTGATATACATAATGAACGGAATATTTACATGTGGCGAGGACAAGGTGATATTGCATGGCCAATACATAGCTCGGCATACAGACGCCTCATGAAGGATAGAGACTATCCATTAGGAGAGCATGTTATGCGAGATTATGAGCGAGAGTTATTACTAAATGCTCAGCATCAAGGGTATCATTTCGAAAATGGTAGGGAATTAAGTGATTTTGTGTTGCTGGCAAAGCTTCAGCATCATGGTGCAGCCACCAGGATGATCGATGTATCAAGAAATATCCTGGTTGCATTATGGTTTGCATGTGATTCAATGCGTGATAAAACAGGCCTTTTATTTGGATTGCATTATTCGGCAATCAATGGATTTGAAGGGCGTCCTGATAAACGCTCTTATAATCAGGTGTTTGATAGAAAGACTGATATAGCGACAAATGAAGATGATTTCGATAATACTCCAACATTATGGCAGCCTCCTGTTGTGACAAAAAGGATTGCCGCCCAAAGTGCACAATTTCTTTATAGCCGGGTCAGCAACGATAGAACAGGAAGTCTGAGTTTCAGATGCGGTGAGAATATCGTGAACATGATCGCAATAACACCAGAAATGAAAGCTAAATGTTTAAAAATATTAGAGAACACTTTTGATATCCGGAGGTTTACATTATTCCCTGACATTGACGGCTTTTGTTTTTCCAATAGCACAAATTTTGGGTGTCACAGTAATGAAAGATGGTGAATATTCTATTCGGCAATCTACGAATTGATCTTCCCCGCATAAAGTGGACACAGCCCTAAGCGAGGTTCTGGTTTTCAACTGTTCCGGGCTGAGACCGCCACAGGCACTGTGACGAGGCCAGCTCTTGTAATCACAATAGATATAATTAAACACAGCCATTCGCATCAGTTCACGGCTGACAAAGCGCTATCCGTGCACGCATTCCATCTTCAGTGAATGAAAGAAGCTTTCCTTCTGCACAGGCATTATCGTAGCTGTTGCCTTTAGGGAAGGTGCGAATAAGTCCGAGATGTGAGATCATCGTGTTGTAACCTGAACCCAGAATGAGTAACCGGATGAGCCAGCAACTGACTTTTGCCGACAGTGAGTTTTCCAGTAAACGCCGCCAGACCCGCAAAGAAGTTTTCCTTGGCAGAATGGATGACTTGCTTCCCTGGGACAAATTACTTGGCGTTATCGAGCCTGTGTATCCCAAGGCCGGTAATGGTCGCAGGCCCTATCCGCTGGAAACCATGCTGCGTATTCACTGCATGCAGCAATGGTACAACCTGAGCGATGAGGCCATGGAAGATGCCCTCTATGAAATCGCCTCCATGCGCCAATTTGCTCGCCTGTCACTGGATAAAGCCATTCCAGACCGCACTACCATCATGAATTTCCGGCATTTGCTGGAGCAGCATGAACTGGCCCGCAAAATCTTCAGTACCGTTAATCACTGGCTAGCAGAGTGTGGCGTTCTAATGACCCAGGGCACCTTGGTGGATGCCACCATCATTCAAGCCCCCAGCTCTACCAAAAACAAACACAACAGCCGTGATGAAGACATGCACCAGACCAAGAAAGGTAACCAGTGGTACTTCGGCATGAAAGCGCACATTGGCGTGGACGCCAAAAGTGGCCTGACCCACAGTCTGGTGACCACGGCGGCTAACGAGCACGACCTCAATCAGGTTGGCAAGTTACTGCATGGCGATGAAGAATTTATCTCAGCCGATGCTGGTTATCAGGGGGCCGAAAAGCGCGATGAGCTCAGCGATGTCAGCGCAGACTGGCTTATCGCCAAGCGTCCCGGCAAAGTGAATGCATTGAAGCAACACCCGCGCAAGAACAAGCTGGCCATCCGTTACGAATACCTGAAAGCGAGTATCCGAGCGAAGGTTGAGCATCCATTTCGGATAGTAAAATGTCAGTTTGGTTTCGTCAAAGCCAGGTACAAGGGGCTGGCTAAAAATGACAGTCAACTGGCGATGTTATTCACCCTGGCGAACCTGGTTCGAGTTGACCAATTGATACGGGCACAGGCGAGATCTACCTGAAATGAGGAAATTGGCCTGAAACAGGGCCAAAATCAGCCACGAAGAGACGATTTTGGGCTGAAAATTGGAAAATTGAGCCACAGGACGTCGATAAAGGACGGTTTGGGGCGTCATATCGGGAGCTGCGGACCACTTAATCGCAACTTCCATAACAGGTGTCTGGAAATATAGGGGCAAATCCAATTTTCGCCAACTTCACTGACCGATTAGCTGGCACTGAACATACTATTCCAGTATACCTATTCTTGCCTTACTCATCCCGGGTATGAATCAAATAATGTGACATGGTTCGGATAGATACTGGTTATGATTTACAGAGATAATTCATGCGTTATTAATAGCCTCGTGAAGGCTCCAGATGCATGGTGCAACTTTTAAGCGATGCATGTAATGCGGTTTTTTACCCACTAGTATAGAACGAATATTCATTTCTTGCTGGGCGATCGCACACTAAGGTGTACACCAAAATAAAGACACTCTTTTTTGAAAAAAACAGAGTAAAATGTTGTGTGACATCGGCATTACAAAACGAAAATTCATGTTATAATCGGGTTATTATTGATAATGTTACGCATTGCAACGTGTAACCGGATATCTGCATTTGGGTGAAGATAGCTTAAGATGGATAAAAAATATGATTTTTCGCTCAGTTATGAAGCCTTAACACGGGTATGTGAAAATGCAATATGTGAACATATTCGCAGAGCAGGTTCTCTGGAAGGGTTAGGTTTCGCACTTGAATATACAAAGGCCTATGCTATCCTGGAAGGATGGTCTCTGCTGGCAGCTGCTGGCGATACATTTCCAGCTCTCATTGAGAAAGACAGAATATATCTGTTGCAACTAATTTCCGGGAAAAATAATATAGAGCTACATTAAATCATAAATTATTTGGCAGAACATCTCCGTTTTTACTTAACGCCCGCCGGAATCACTGACGTGAGGAAAATGAAATTTGTTGTGCAATAATAATTCTGATTATTCTGGTCAGTCGGATTGGCCGTAGAGTTTCAGTATTCTTGTGCGATGACAAGGCGGGATAACTACCGTCATCGCGCCCTGTCTGGAATCAATGACTTCAGTTTTAGATATAAAGAAAAAACAATATACACATTAGATAAAAGTGAGAAAAACTCGTCCTGTATAACATCAGGTAGAGTAAAGCATTTATCATTAACTTACTGAAGACGGAATAACTACATTTATACCCGAAAGCTATTCTCTTTGAATCTACTTTAGATTTCTATTATTTCTGATTGCCATAGGCTTTTTTACAGTACCCTGTGATTTCCTTGACTTCACTTTATATTTTATTATCATCCCATATAATAAAACCAGCGAAATAGACAAAACAACATACAATAACATAAAAATACCTGTGTTAACAATTAAAAAAGGAGATTAGGTCGAGTCCGTGAGTGATTTTAACATATACGCGAATTGATACAACTCATATGTGCTAGCCAGTTTCATCTTTTTCTTTATTTCTTTTATAGGCTTTGTTGAATAAATCAGATTTCGGGTAAGTCTCCCCCGTAGCGGGTTGTGTTTTCAGGCAATACGCACGCTTTCAGGCATACCTGCTTTCGTCATTTTGTTCAGCGCTCGTACCAGGGCCATAGCCTCCGCAACCTGACCATCGTAGTCACGCAGCGTCAGTGAACCCCCGAACAGCTGTTTTACCCGGTACATCGCCGTTTCCGCTATCGAGCGACGGTTGTAATCTGTTGTCCATTTCCACCGCGCATTACTCCCGGTCATTCGCTGATTAGCCACTGCACGGTTACGGTCTGCATATTCACCGGGCCAGTAACCCGCACCTTTTCGGGG
>OGZI01003904.1_pt1 | contig 9859 bp, 6 predicted proteins | sample 1576711 | NCBI WGS metagenome assembly OGZI01 (sample SAMEA3541482, study PRJEB24748) | human gut metagenome | biome: human gut; feature: human-associated habitat; material: faeces | place: China | collected 2012
CAGCCGCCCTGCTCCGTTCCTGATCCATCAGGAAAGCAACGTTATCGTGCGTGCCTTCCGCGACTATCTGCGCCAGGACATCGGCGAAATCCTCATCGACAACCCAAAAGTCATGGAGATGGCGCGTCAGCACATCGCCGCGCTGGGTCGTCCGGATTTCAGCAGCAAAATCAAACTGTACACCGGCGAAATCCCGCTGTTCAGCCACTATCAGATCGAGTCTCAGATTGAGTCCGCGTTCCAACGCGAAGTGCGTCTGCCGTCCGGCGGCTCAATCGTTATCGACAGCACTGAAGCACTGACCGCTATCGATATCAACTCCGCACGCGCAACCCGCGGCGGCGACATCGAAGAAACAGCGTTCAACACCAACCTTGAAGCAGCCGATGAAATTGCGCGTCAGCTGCGTCTGCGCGACCTCGGCGGTCTGATTGTAATCGACTTCATTGATATGACGCCGGTTCGTCACCAGCGCGCGGTTGAAAACCGTCTGCGCGAGGCCGTACGCCAGGACAGAGCGCGTATTCAGATCAGCCATATTTCTCGCTTCGGTCTGCTGGAAATGTCCCGTCAGCGTCTGAGCCCGTCACTGGGTGAATCCAGCCATCACGTGTGCCCGCGCTGCTCCGGCACCGGTACCGTACGTGATAACGAATCACTGTCGCTGTCTATTCTGCGTCTGATCGAAGAAGAAGCACTGAAAGAAAATACGCAGGAAGTACACGCTATTGTTCCTGTGCCGATCGCTTCCTACCTGCTCAACGAAAAGCGTACCGCGGTAAATGCAATCGAGACGCGTCAGAATGGCGTGCGCTGTGTGATCGTGCCAAACGATCAGATGGAAACCCCGCACTATTCTGTGCTGCGCGTACGTAAAGGGGAAGAAACGCCGACCCTGAGCTATCTACTGCCGAAACTGCATGAAGAGGCAATGGCATTGCCGACGGAAGAAGAGTACGTCGAGCGTAAACAGCCTGAGCAACCGGCGCTGGCCACCTTCGCCATGCCAGACGTTCCGCCAGCCCCTGCTCTGCAGGAACCTGCCGCGAAAGCCGCCGCGCCTAAAGCTGCAGCAGCAACCGCAGCCGTTGCCGCACAGCCCGGTTTGATTAGCCGTTTCTTTGGCGCACTGAAGTCCATCTTCGGTGGTAGCGAAGAAGTGAAACCGGTTGAACAACCTGCGCCGAAAGCTGAAGAGAAAACCGAACGCCAGCAGGATCGTCGTAAACCGCGTCAGAACAACCGTCGCGACCGTAACGATCGTCGTGATAACCGTGATAATCGCGGTGACCGTGACAACCGTAACGAACGTTCAGAAAACGGCGAAAACCGTGAAGATAACCGCCGTAACCGTCGTCAGTCACAGCAGCAAAATGCGGAAGCTCGCGATAACCGCCAGCAAACTACTGACGTTGCAGACAAAGCGAAATCTGGCGATGAGCAGCAGGCTCCGCGTCGCGAACGCAACCGCCGTCGTAACGATGACAAGCGTCAGGCTCAGCAGGAAGTTAAAGAGCTGAACCAGGCTGAACAACCTGTGCAGGATGCCGAGCAGGAAGAGCGCGTACGTCAGCCTCAGACTCGCCGTAAACAGCGTCAGTTGACTCAGAAAGTGCGTTTCACTGACAGCCCGGCGGTTGAAGCCGAAGTGGCAACTGCCGCAGTAGTCGCTGAAACCGCTGTCGCTCAGCCTACTGAACAGTCTGCGCCGGTACAGCGTACCGAACTGGCGAAAGTTGATCTGCCAGCCGTCGTTGCGACTGAGCAGGAAGACAACAGCGACGCGCGTGACTCCAATGGTATGCCGCGTCGTTCCCGTCGCTCCCCTCGCCATCTGCGCGTCAGTGGACAGCGTCGTCGTCGTTACCGTGACGAGCGTTATCCGGTTCAGTCGCCGATGCCGTTAACGGTCGCCTGCGCATCTCCTGAATTAGCGTCCGGTAAGGTTTGGATCCGCTACCCTGTTGCACGTCCTCAGGATCAGCAGGTTGAAGAACAGCGCGAACAAGAAATGGTCCAGCAGCAAGCCGCACCTGTCGCTGTAGAGCCTCAGGTTGCTGCAGCTGCCGTGGAACACATTGTGGATGCCCCTGCGCCAGTTGAAGCCGTGCAGCCAGAGATTGTCGTAGCTGAGCCTCAGGCCGCCGTTGTTGAAACCACACAGGTTGAAACCACGCATCCGGAAGTCATTGCGACCCCGGTCGAGGAACAACCGCAAATTATCGCTGCATCTGATGCGCCCGTTGCAGAAGAAATCGCCGCTGAAGCCGAACCTGTGGCTGACGTTGTGACTGCGCCGGTTGTTGAAGAGCCTGCAGAGGTTGTTATTTCCCAGCCAGAAGTGGTTGAAGAGATTGCCGAAGTTGTGGAAACAGCGCCAGTTGTTGAAGAAGTTGCTGCACCGCAGGAAGTTGTTGCAGCGCCAATTGTAGAAGCGACTGTCGTTAAGCCTGTAGTTGTCGCAGCCAGTGTTGATGCTGAACACCTTCACAGCCATGCGACCGCACCGATGACCCGCGCCCCGGCACCGGAATATGTGCCAGAAGCGCCGCGTCATAGCGACTGGCAGCGTCCGGCATTCGCCTTTGAAGGCAAAGGTGCCGCAGGTGGACACAGCGCAACGCATCAAGCGACTGCGCCAGCAACACGTCCTCAGCCTGTCGAGTAAGCCATAATCAATATCAAAGCCGGCCTTCGGGTCGGCTTTTTTATATCTGATCTACGCCTTTCATCCCCGTCAGCTGCGGCATAACATCCTTCATTAAGTCCAGAAACTTGCGTAAGCGAATCGGATAGTAACGCGCCCACGGATAAACCAAATGTACAGGCAACGGCGCCGCATGCCACTCAGGTAGCAACGCAACCAGACGTCCGTTGGCAATATCCTCCGCCACCATCCAACTTGAAACAATAGTCACTCCCAACCCCGCCAGCGCGGCATTCCTTGCGACATAAATACTGTCGGTACTTAATCTGGGTGAAATATTCAACGTGACTGGCTCATTACGCAATTGGTGCAACAACGAAACGCTATGCTGATAAAACGTGTTCACGGCAATCCAGGGCAGCGCTGATAACTGCTCAGGATGAGAAAGCTCGCCATATTGCTCCAGCAGTCCTGGACTCACCACCATACTACGGGGAACTTCAGCCAGTAAGACGGAAACCGTGGCCGGATCCACCTCAGCACCAACCCTGATCGCGCAATCAATATTATCGCTCAGAAAATCAACGGTTTTATCGTTGAGCATCCACTCTACTGCTACCTGGGGATAGCGCGAAAGAAACTGCAAAAGCGGCTCAAGTAGTTGTTGTTGCCCGAACGCATGCGGTGCGCGGACTCGCAACGTCCCCACCGGTTCATCTTCTGTGACATTAAGTCCATCTTCCAGCGCCAGCCAGGCATCAATAATCTTCTTAGCATGCTGATAGCCTCTTTCGCCGTCGTCGGTCAATTTCATCGCATGCGTGGTACGCATGATCAGTTTCACACCCAGCAGGGTTTCCAGGGATTGCAACCGTCGGCTTACGGTCGCTTGCGTTGTCCCCATCTGTTTTGCCGCTGCCGAAAGCGATCCTGCTTCGACAATACGTACAAACGTACGCATCAGCTCCACCCTGTCTATACGCTCATTTTTTATCATTTTCAGTTTCATCATACGTCTGACGTATAACTGTTTTACCACTGCGCTCGCTACCGCGCCACTCGCTTAAGGATAAAAATAGCCGCACATCCTGTGATTGAGGAATCATCTGTGAACACATTTACCGCACTTTCCCGTTGGGTCACTTTCGTTCTGGCAGTAGGTGCCGGATTCAGTGTCGCTGCTATCTACTATGCTCAACCCCTTCTGCCTTTAATGGGTCAGGATCTGAACTTAAGTATTACCGGCATGGGGTTGGTCCCGACGCTGACCCAGGCGGGATACGCGCTGGGTATTTTGTTTTTATTGCCATTGGGCGATCGTTATGACCGCAGGACATTAATCCTGCTGAAAAGTATCTCTCTTGCTGTGCTGCTTCTGGCATGCAGCTTTACCGGGCAGTTGCATTCACTGTTAATAGTGAGTCTGTTGATGGGCATGGCGGCAACCATGGCACAAGATATTGTGCCTGCGGCGGCAATACTGGCGCCCGAAGGCAAACAGGGAAAAACGGTGGGCACCGTAATGACGGGCCTTCTGCTGGGAATTTTACTCTCACGTACCGTCAGTGGGCTGGTCGGTGAGGCGTTTGGCTGGCGTGAGATGTACCAACTTGCTGCCGTCAGTATTGCCGTAATTACCGCGATTATGTGGAAAGCACTGCCTCGTTTTACGGTCCATTCCACGTTGAGCTATCCATCATTAATGCTCTCGATGGTGCAACTTTGGCAACGATATTCCACCTTGCGCCGCGCAGCACTGGCACAAGGCTTTCTGTCCATAGCCTTTAGCGCCTTCTGGTCTACGCTGGCGGTAATGTTATCTGAGCATTACCACATGGGTAGCGCTATAGCGGGTGCTTTTGGTATCGCGGGAGCAGCCGGAGCGCTTGCTGCACCGATGGCGGGCCATCTTGCCGATAAAGTGGGTGCAGCAAAAGTGACGCAATTGGGTGCTTTGCTGGTAACGGTATCTTTCGCACTGATGTTTTTGTTACCCGCCCTGCCCGTTCAGGGGCAGTGGCTGCTTATCGCCCTTTCGGCGGTAGGTTTTGATCTCGGATTGCAATCCAGCCTGGTTGCCCACCAAAACCTGGTCTATAGCCTGGAGCCTCAGGCACGAGGACGATTGAACGCTCTGCTGTTTACGATGGTGTTTATCGGTATGGCGCTGGGTTCCGTTCTCGGGAGTCAGGTCTATGCGCTTGCCAACTGGGAAGGTGTGGTGACGCTGGCAACCTTCAGCAGTGCGATCGCGTTGGTCATAAGACTGACGGGGAACCCGTCGCTTAGTAAGGCGTCGGTTGCCTAAAAAAATGCCCGCTCCGGGGTGTTAAAGGAGCGGGCAGACAAACATACCCAGTTTCAAGATATGTTTCAAAACGAGGCGTTAACGATTGAGCTGGAACAACGACATTCCCTGCATATCGGTGAACGCTTTATAGGATGCCTGTAGCGCAGCCTGCTGCATGACATAAGACGAGATCGCGGCGTTCCAGTCGACATCCACCAGATTACTCATCTGCTGAGTTTGGCCTAATGCACGATCGGCACCCAGTGAATCCAGCGAGCTTAATTCACTCAGCTGCGTACCTAATTCTGCACGGACGCTCAAAACATTATTGAGTGAATTCTTTAAACCACGGTTGGTTTTATCAATGGCAGCAGCGGCGGTAGCTTTTGCAACGTCATCACCCTCAATAGGGGTTTTGAGCGCATCAATAGCAGTATCCAGCATTTTAAACAGGTTCTTTTCCTGAGTACCGCCACCAGGTTCCGGTACGGCGTTGCTTGTCAGGTTGGCGAATACTTTATCGCCAGTATGACCAATCACCATGGTTCGGGAGGCATCGACCTGTTGGGTAACGTTTGTTGTACCGCCGCTGTAAGCGCCATCTGCCTGGGCAAACGGTGCGGATTCTGTTTTATATCCACCGAAAATATAGCGACCATTACCGTCGGTACTGTTTGCCAGGTTCATCAGTTGATCGCGGATCCCCTGTAGGTCGGTGGCCAGCGATGCACGGTCGTCATCACTTAACGTTCCGTTCCCGGCATAAACGATTTTTTCCTGTGCAGCCTGAATTGCCGTCGTCACCTGGCTCAGAACATTCTCTTCCAGCGACACCTTTTGCGTCGCGAATGAGCGTGCCAGCGTATATTGGCTGTTCTGCGCCTGAGCCTGAGAAAGTACCACGGCCTGCGAGGCGGCAATCGGATCGTCTGATGGGTTGATCACGCGTTTGCCCGTTGACATCTGCTCGCCGAACTTCATCCATTCAGCCTGAGAGTTAGTGATGCCACGCATATTCTGCTGGTACATCATCTGGGTGCTGATACGCATTGTGTCCCTCTCCCTTAGCGGATATTAATCAGTGCATCAAACAACGCATTCGCGGTCTGCAGCACTTGCGCGTTAGCCAGGTAATACTGCTGAAAACGCTGTAAATTACCGTACTCTTCGTCGAGGTTAACGCCGGAAATAGACTGCTGCTGCTTATAAAGCTGCGTTACCACGTTGTTCTGGGTAATGGCGCTGGTTTTCAGCGTCGCGGTTTTGTTCCCGACATCGCTTACCAGCGTGGCATATGCATCGTTGAAGGTCTTATTGCCGACAGTCGCTTTGGTTTGCAGATCTAACAGTTTCTGACCGTTACGGTTGTCGCTCTTGCCTTTATCGATGGTGGGGTCCGTATCATTTTTAGACACTTGAGCCATGGCGATTTTCGACTCATCAGTCACCTTGACTTTCATATCAACGATAACGTTTTCTACCGGTTTCAGAATAAAACTGTCATTCTCTTGAGGCCCGGGATTGGGGGGATTAACAGTCACTGTCACTTTCAGACCATCAATATCCAGTTTTCCGTCCTTATCAGGTTTAGCTTCAAACGTTGTGTTATCTGCCAGACGCGTCACCTGCCACTTACCGCCACTGAACACAACCTTATAGTCGGTAGCCTGTACTTTCGAACTGTCACCAACTTCTGCAGTTAATTCCGCTTTGCCAATATTTTTAGCATTACTCAGTACAGACGGGCTGCCGATATCGAAGAAATTCTCACCCTTATCGCCGTTGGCATCAAAACCTTCTTTATGCTGGGCGTTAAATGCACTGGCAAATGCAAGCGCCAGTTGGCCGAGGGTATTACGCGTCTGATCCAGCTCCTGAGAACGGAAGGTGAGCAGTCCGCCCAGTGAACCGGTATTCAACAGTTTCTCAGGAATTTCAACAGCTCCGGCAACGCCATCAACGTAGGCCACGGTTGTACGATTAGGATCATCGCTGGAAGGCACTGCCGCCAGTTGACGCGCATTGCTGCCCTGCACCAGCGAATAGCCGTTGGCCATGGTCAGGTTGTAAGTGCCACCATCCTGAACGCTGACTTCAACACCGACAATCTGATTCAGTTCACTGACCAGCTGATCGCGTTGGTCAAGCAGGTCGTTAGGAGATGCACCTGCGCCGACGCCTGTCATACGAGAAATCTGGTCGTTGAGGCTGGCAATTTGTTTCGAATAGTTGTTGATCTGATCAACGCTGGCTTTAATCGCGGTATTGACCTGCTTATCCTGATCGCGCAGATACTGGTCGGTCGTTTTAAACTGATTTACCAATCCATCAGCTTTACCGATTAGCGCCTGGCGTGCCGCCGGATCTTCGGCGTTGCTGACCAGCGTTTGCAGGCTGGTAAAAAAGTCCTGCATTGAGGTCGAAATAGAACTGGTTTTGCTGGAGAGCAAATTGTCTATCTTTGACATTTGCTCATAACGCGTCGTCAGACCGCTGCTCTGGTTCTGCGCTGCTCGCAACTGGTTAGTGATAAAGGAGTCATATTCACGTTGTACACCAGAAACATAGACGCCATTGCCTACCCAGCCCCCCGCACCCAGCGTGCTGTTCGCTTGCGCCATAATTGTTGTTTGTCGGGTATATCCGGCAACGTTATAGCTGGAGATGTTATTACTGGCAGTATTCAACGCGGCCTGCGCTGCGCTGAGTCCACTCATCGCGTTATTAATCAAGCTGGACATGGAGGTTCCTTGTAATCCTTCAATACTCGTTATTATCGGCAGCAGGTCGGTAGACTTGAGCTATTTAAAAGAGATTATCGATGTTCGTGCTGTAGGTTTTGCTCACTTTTTCACTCATCGATTTCAACTGCTGGATCATGCTGGTTAATTTACGTGCATAGTTAGGGTCTGTGGCGTAACCCGCATTTTGCAATGCCTGCGCCCCCTGTTCGGCGGTCGCGGCAGCGGTCACTGCCGCATAGCGCGGGTTACGCGATATCAGACCGACATAATCCGACAACGCCTCAAGGTAAGAGCTATAGACACGGAATCTGGCTTTCACCTTTTTCGCCTCACCGTTCTCATATTCAGTGGTGGTGATTTCAGTGGTTGGACCTTTCCAGCTTCCCGAAGCCTTCACACCAAAAATGTTGAAACTCGGTTCGCCATTCTCGCGACGAATTTGTCGCTGCCCCCATCCGGACTCCAGCGCCGCCTGCGCCAAAATCAGATGATGCGGGACCCCGCTCTGCTGACTGGCCAGCTTAGCCGGCAGTGACAGCTGGGCGAGGAAGTCTTTGCTGTCACCTGACAGCGGCTCATCATTGCTTTCTGTCGCCCGGGGGATGGCTTTGCGGACCAGTTGCGTCAATGCCTGATTTTGATAGCTGGTCACCGTTTCCAGTGAAAACTTCATCGGCACCTGCGGCGCGTCATCCGCAGGTTGCGCTTGCCCTTCAGTCATCTGCTTGACCATCATTTCAGCCAGCCCCAGACCTTTGCCTGCGGTCATCTGCTGCGCAATTTGTTGGTCATACATGCTGGTATACAAGCGCGTTGAATCGCTGCTAAACACGCCATCTTTCGGCAGCGCTTCACGCATGCTTTTCAGCATCATCTGCACGAACATCCCTTCAACCTGACGGGCGACCGGGCGGATATTCGCCGCCGGGTCCTGACCCGCTTTCGCTTTCAGTTCGTTCAGAGATTGCGCATCCCAGGCGGCACTGGTCAGCAGTTTGCTGTCACCAATCATTAGATGATTTCCAGTTTGGCGCGTAAGCAACCCGCGCTCTGCATCGATTGCAGAATGGACATCAGATCCATCGGCGTTGCCCCCAGCGCATTCAGCGCACGCACCACATTGTTCAGGTTGGCGCTGGAACGCACGCTTTGCAACGAACCACCGCTCTGGCGCAGGTCAATCTGGGTTTGAGGCGTCACCACGGTTTGTCCACCGCCAAACGGTGTGTCCGGCTGGCTGACGTTCGCCTGGCGGTTCACCGTGATCGACAAGTTGCCTTGTGCCACGGCACAGCTATCCAGCGTTACTTCGCGGTTCATGACGACAGATCCGGTGCGCGAGTTGATAATCACTTTCGCATCCTGCGGCGTGACGTTCACCTCCATATTCTGGATATCAGCAAGGAAACGCACCTGCGAGCTGTTGCCGCTTGGCACACGCACCTGAATAGTGCGGGCATCCAACGCCGTTGCGCTGCCAAAGCCACGCGAGCGGTTAATGGTGTCGGTAATCTGCTGCGCCATCGTGAAATCTTCATTATTGAGCTGCAGATTAATGGTGTTACCGCCGCCGAACTGGCTGGGTAATTCACGTTCGATGGTCGCGCCGTTGGTAATGCGTCCGCCATTGAGCTGGTTTACCTGCACGCTGCTGCCACCCGCAGCCGCGCCGGCACCGCCAACCAGAATATTCCCCTGCGCCAACGCATATACCTGACTATCGACCCCTTTCAGCGGGGTCATCAGCAGCGTTCCGCCGCGCAGGCTTTTAGCGTTACCCATGGAAGAGACTACAACGTCAATAGTTTGCCCCTGACGACCAAAGGCCGGGAACTGCGCGGTGACCATTACCGCTGCCACGTTTTTCAACTGCATATTGGTGCCGGTGGGCACGGTGATCCCCAACTGCGACAGCATGTTGTTGAGCGTTTGCGTGGTAAACGGCGTCTGGGTGGTCTGGTCACCTGTGCCATCCAGACCTACCACCAACCCATAACCAATCAGCGAGTTTTCCCGCACGCCCTGCACGCTGGTCAGGTCACGAATACGGTCGGCATGCGCGAAGGCGGTTACCAGCACCAGTGCCATTCCAACAAAAAATTTAAACACGGGGTACCTCGCTTACATCGGCGACAAGTTAAGGAAGAAACGCTGCAACCAGCCCATATTTTGCGCTTC
>OGZI01003909.1_pt1 | contig 9841 bp, 8 predicted proteins | sample 1576711 | NCBI WGS metagenome assembly OGZI01 (sample SAMEA3541482, study PRJEB24748) | human gut metagenome | biome: human gut; feature: human-associated habitat; material: faeces | place: China | collected 2012
CGTACGTCCTTTCCCCGCCCCGATATGGACAGGATGGCTAGAAGCCCTCTTCCAGCGGCGGCCAGACCAGCCAGGGACCGTCGGGCGTCACGGTCTTGCGGTCGGCCGGGGCCAGGAAGACCTGGCGGCCTTCCACGCGCAGGCGGCCTTCGGCCAGCCATTGCAGGGCCTGCGGGTAGATGCGGTGTTCCAGCGGATGGATGCGGTTCATGAGGTCGTCCAGTTCCTCACCGGCATTGGCCGGCACGGCGGCCTGGATGATGACCGGGCCGCTGTCCACCAGCTCTTCCACGAAGTGCACGGTGCAGCCCGTGATCTTCACGCCGTAGGCCTGGGCATCGGGGCCGCCGTGGGCGCCCGGGAAGCTGGGCAGGATGGCGGGGTGGATGTTGATGACCCGGCCGGGGAAGGCCTGGAGGAAGGTGCTGGTCAGCAGGCGCATGTAGCCCGCCAGCACCACATATTCCGCACCGGACGCCTTGATGGCGGCCACCATCTCGCGGTCGAAGCTCTCGCGGTCGGCAAAGGCCTTGTGGTCGATGCAGACATGCGGGATGCCGGCCTTTTCGGCACGTTCGAAGACCTTGGCGCCGGGACGGTTGCCCGCGATGAGGCGGATGTCGATGTCCAGCACGCCCTGGGCGGCCTTGTCGATCATGGACTGGGCGTTGGTACCGCTGCCGGAAGCCAGGATGGCGATTTTCAGGGCCATGGTTTACCTCTGCGGGCTGTAGTGGGCTTTCAGGGCCTCCACCAGCGCGGGGATGGTGTAGGCCTCGGGCTGGATGTGGCAGGGCAGGCCGTGGTCGGCCAGGGTCTTGGCCGTGACCGGACCGATGGCGGCCAGCTTCACTTCAGGATGGGCGCGCAGCTCTTCCGCCGGGATCAGGGAAAGGAAGTTCTCCACCGTGGAGGAAGAACCGAAGGTCACGCAGTCCAGGGTGCCGTCCTGCATGGCTGCCAGCACTTCGTCCTTGCGGGCGGCGGCGGGCATGGTCTCGTAGGCGGCGATGACGTCCACCTGCGCCCCGGCCTTGCGCAGCTCGTCGGGCAGCACTTCGCGGGCCTTGGCGGCGCGGGGCAGGAGCATCTTGATACCGGCCACGGGGCCCTGGGCCAGCAGGCCTTCCACCACGCCCTCGGCCACATAGCGGGCCGGGATGAAGTCGGGCTCGATGCCGCGTTCGCGCAGGGCGTCGGCCGTGGCGGGGCCGATGGCCGCCACCTTGCACTGGCCGATGGCGCGGCTGTCACGGCCGCAGGCGGCCAGGCGCTTCCAGAAGTGGCGCACGCCGTTGACCGAGGTGAAGATGATCCAGCCGTATTCGGCCAGACGGGCCACGGCGGCGTCCAGCTCGCTGTAATCGGCCAGGGGGCTGATCTCGATGGTGGGGCACTGGATGACGTTGGCGCCCAGCTCGGTCAGGCTCTGGGCCAGGCCGCTGGCCTGCTCGCGGGCACGGGTGACCACGATGCTGCGGCCGTACAGCGGACGCTGTTCGAACCAGCCCAGCTGGTCATGCAGGGAGCAGACCTTGCCCACCACGATGACCGAAGGATTGCTGAATTTGTTGTCCACGGCCGCCTGGGGCAGGGTGGAGATGGTGGCCACCAGGCTGCGCTGGTAGGGCGTGGTGCCGCGGTAGACCAGGGCGGCCGGGGTGTCGGGATCCATGCCCGCGTCCAGCAGGTGCCGGGCGATGTCGGGCAGGTTCTTCATGCCCATGACGAAGACCAGGGTGGAGGCGCTGGCGGCCAGGGCCTTCCAGTTGTGCACGGAACCGGGCTTGTCCGGGTTCTCGTGGCCGGTGATGATGGTCACCGACGAGGCGAAGTTGCGGTGGGTCAGCGGGATGCCCGCATAGGCCGGGGCCGCGATGGTGCTGCTGATGCCGGGCACTTCCTCAAAGGGCACGCCGGCGGCCAGCAGTTCCTCGGCTTCTTCGCCGCCGCGGCCGAAGATGTAGGGGTCGCCGCCCTTGAGGCGGGCCACCACCTTGCCTTCCTTGGCCTTGCGCACCAGCAGGGCGTTGATCTCGTGCTGGGGCAGGGCATGGTTGCCCGCCACCTTGCCCACGTAGATGCGTTCCGCATCGGGGCGGGCATGGCCCAGCAGCGAATCGTTGGCCAGTGCGTCATAGACCACCACGTCCGCGCAGGCCAGCGCGTCACGGCCCTTCAGGGTCAGCAGCCCGGCATCGCCGGGACCGGCTCCGATAAGATAGACCTTCATTTATACGCCTCCACGCGCCAGTTCCAGCAAGGTGCGGGCGCCGAAGCCCGTGGAACCCACGGGGCAGAGCGCCGTCTTCTTGGTTGCCCAGTCCACGCCGGCGATGTCCAGATGCGCCCAGCGCACGCCCTCGCGCACGAAATGCTTGAGGAAGAGCGCCGCGTGGATGGCCCCGCCTTCGCGCGGGCCCATGTGGCAGATGTCCGCCACCTCGCTCTTGAGGTTGTCTTCGTAGCCCTTCCACAGGGGCAGGGGCCAGTAATTCTCACCGCCCACGGCACCGGCGGCACGGATGTGCTCGGCCAGGGCGTCGTCATCGCAGAACAGGCCCGCCACCTGCGTGCCCAGGGCCACGGCGCAGGCGCCGGTCAGGGTGGCGATGTCCACCACGGCCGCGGGCGTCCACTGCTTCTGGGCATAGTCCAGGGCGTCGCACAGGGCCAGGCGGCCTTCGGCGTCGGTGTTCTGGATCTCCACGGTATCGCCGGAAGCGGCGCGCACCACGTCACCGGGGCGCATGGCGTTGCCGCCGGGCATGTTCTCGGCGCAGGCCATGATGCCCACCACACGGCGGGGCAGCTCGTCCCCGGCGCAGGCCACCAGCGTGGCCAGCACGGCGGCGGCCCCGCTCATGTCGCCCTTCATGGCGTGCATGTTGGCAGCGGGCTTGAGGCAGATGCCGCCGGTATCGAAGGTGATGCCCTTGCCCACCAGCACCAGGGGTTTTTCCTGCTCATGGCCTTCGGGAGCGTGTTCCAGCACGATGAGGCGCGGCGGACGGGCCGAGCCCTGGCCCACGGCCAGCAGGCAGTTCATGCCAGCTTCAGCCAGGTCCTTCTCGTCCAGCACGGTGCATTTGAGACCGGCATCGGCGGCCAGCTTCTGCGCTTCTTCGGCCAGCAGGGCGGGGGAGAGCAGGTTGGACGGCGTGTTGTCCAGACGGCGGGCCAGGCACACGGCCTCGGCCGCGCGTTCGCCACGGCGGGCGGCCTGCTGGCCGCCGTCGGGCACGAAATCGCCCTCAAAGGCCACGGCCAGCCACTGGGGCGCCGCGGGGGCGTCCTTGGCGGGCTTTTTGAGATCGTATTTGTACAGAGCCAGGCAGGCGGCGTAGACGCTTTCTTCCACCAGGCGCTCACGGCCGCCGGGCAGGGTGGCCAGCTGGGGTTCCAGCAGCAGGATGGATTCCAGGCCCAGTTCGTGGGCGCGCTGCACACCGGTGGCCACGGCCGTGCGGATGTCGTCCGTGGTCAGGTCTTCACGGGCGCCCAGGCCGATGGCCAGCACGCGCGGCACGCGCAGTTCGGGATGGCCGTGCAGCAGGGCCTGCTGGCCCTTTTTGCCCTGGAAGTCGCGCATGGCGGGCGCGATGGCCAGCCAGGGAGCCAGATTGTCCAGCGCGGGGCAGGCTTCCAGCATGTTCTCGCCCTGGCAGACGGGCACTATGAGAATCTCGGCCTTCCACTGGTCGGGGCCGAGGCATTGAAAACGGATGTCCATAGATTTCTCCGAAGCATCGAGATGAACGGGCGTCCCGCGTTGCGGGACGGCGACGGCGGGGATTGCCATCGCGAGGAGCAGAATATACGCTGTGCCGTCGTTTTTGCCAAGCCGCGAGGCGCTTTGCCGCCCCGGGGCCTCCGTCCTCTCCGGCCTGAGCCGTCATCCGTCCGCATCCGCGTCCCTTTCCGCCATGCTCGTCTACATCCACGTCCCGTTCTGCCGCTCCCGCTGCCGCTACTGCGCCTTCCATTCCCTGCCGCTGGGCCCCGCCTCGCCCGACGCTTCGCCCCGGGTGGCGGCCTACCGGGACAGCCTTCTGCGCGAGCTGGATCTTTGGGCCGCGCGTCTGGGCAGGCGGCCGGTGGAGAGCGTTTTTTTCGGCGGCGGTACGCCCAGCCTGCTGCCGCCCGATTTCCAGGCCGCCGTGCTGGAGCGCATCGACCGGCATTTCCATCTGGCTGCCGGGGCCGAGATCAGCATGGAGGCCAATCCCGAGTCCCTGCTGGCCCGCCGGGCCGTGGACGGCTATCTGGCCGCGGGCGTCAACCGCATCTCCATGGGCGTGCAGAGCATGGATGACCGTTTCCTTTCCCTGCTGGGACGGCCGCACCGGCGCGCCGACGTGCTGCGGGCCGTGGAGCATCTGCGTGCCGCGGGCTGCCGCAATCTGGGGCTGGATCTCATGTGGGGCCTGCCGGGACAGGATGCGGCCCACTGGCTGTCCACGCTGGAAGATGCCCTGGCCCTGGAGCCGGAGCATGTCTCGGCCTATGGCCTGACGCTGGAAGAGGGCACGCCGCTGGAACGCGACTGGAGCGCCGGGCGCCTTTCCCTGCCCGAAGATGACGAGCAGGAGCGCATGTATCTGGAAGGCATCCGCCTGCTGGCCGCGCACGGCCTGGAACAGTACGAGATCTCCAATTATGCCCGCCCCGGCTTTTTCAGCCGCCACAATATGGGCTACTGGACGGGGGCCGACTATCTGGGCCTGGGCCCGGCTGCCACGTCCACCCTGGAGGGCCGCCGCTGGACCGATACGCCCGATCAGGCCCGCTGGCAGGCCGACATCGACGCCGGGCGCCCCGACCATGACGCCGAGGCCATCACGCCGCGCATCCGTCTGGAGGAGCGGCTCATGCTTTCCCTGCGTACCTGCGCAGGCTTCGGGCCGGCGGAATACACGACCCTCAGCGGTCGGGATTTCATGGCCGACCACGGCGGCTGGTGCCGCGAGCTGGCCGCCGCCGGGCTGGCCCGCCTGGACGGGGACAGGCTGGCGCTCACGCCGCAGGGCCTGCTGGTCTCCAATGCCGTGGTGGCCGATCTGTTCGAGCGCCTGGACGAGCTGGGGCTGTAAAGAGATATGTTGGGCGGGCGAGGAGAGAGGGACACCCTTTTGGAAAAGTGTGCTCCCTCTCCCCTCGTGCTCCCCTCTCCCTTCCCAAAACGTTTGCTCTGGTCCCTGGACAATACCGGGAGCGTCCCGGGCAGCCGTTGGCGTTGGTCCCCCGGGAGGACCAAGGGGGAAGGAACAAAAGCTTTCCACCGTGGATACTGATGCGGAGCGAAGGCTGCCGGACCGTCTATGGGGAACGGGTTCCGCATGGGCGGGCGCACGGCACCCCATCCGCAGGAGAAAGAATCTTTTGAGGCGTGTCCGCCTTCAGGAAAAGGCAGGACGACGCGGAACAGAACAAGGAGGACACGACGATGTCACTGGATGCTGACGAACTCCATCGCCGGCACATGCTGGCCGCCATCGAAGCCGCCCGTGAGGGAATGCTGTCCGGCAAGGGCGGGCCGTTCGGCGCCCTGATCACCGATCCGGCGGGCCGGGTGGTGTCCGTGGCCTGCAACGAGGTCTTGGCCAGCCGGGATTGCACCATGCACGCGGAAGTGGCCGCCCTGCGCAAGGTGGGGCATCTGGATCTGCGCGGTCATACGCTCTATGCCACGGGCTTTCCCTGCGTGATGTGTCTCGGCGCCATCCTTTGGTCGCGCGTCTCCACGCTCTACTACTGCAACGATTACGCCATGACCCGTGCGGCGGGCTTTGATGACGAGGATTTCATGCGCGAGGTGGGCACGGTCTTCGGTTGCACGCCTTCGGTGGTGGAAGAGGTCAGCCTGCCCGGGCTCGACATCCGGCGGCTGGCCCTGCCGGAAGGCGCGGCCCTGTATGAGGAATGGAAGGGCCTGGCGGACCGACAGCTCTATTAGGGCGTGCTGCTATGAAAGTTACGATTTATTCCCGATAAATAGAGCACATCGGCTACGCATGCCCGGCAAAGGATGCTTGCCCCATGCTTCCTCGTCCATTTGAAAAAATGCGCTGGGGAAGATGGGGGAATGGAAAACTCTCTTACGCCAGCAGTGACAGGATGGCGGCCCGCAGGGTTGTACCCGTTGCGACGCAGAAAGTTACGGGCATCGACAGCAAAGATGAGGGGGGTCCCTTCCCTCCAAAACAGCAGGGCAGGCATTGCCTTGAAAAGAAACGGCCGGCATCCTTTGCAGGATGCCGGCCGTCGTTATGTGTTGCCTTGTTGTGGCCCTTGCCTAGAATTCCAGGCTACCGGGAGTACGGGGGAAGGGGATGACGTCGCGGATGTTGGTGATGCCGGTGAGCATCATCAGCAGGCGTTCGAAGCCCATGCCGAAACCGGCGTGGGGCACGCTGCCGAAGCGGCGCAGATCCAGATACCACCAGTAGTCCTCGGGCTTCTGGCCCATCTCGGCGATGCGGGCCAGCAGCTTGTCCAGGCGTTCTTCACGCTGGGAACCGCCGATGAGCTCGCCGATGCGGGGCACCAGCACGTCCATGGCCGCCACGGTCTCGCCGTCGTCATTGCCGCGCATGTAGAAGGCTTTGATCTCCTTGGGATAGTCATAGACGATGACGGGACGGCGGAAGTGTTCTTCGGCCAGGAAGCGCTCGTGCTCGGTCTGCAGGTCCACGCCGAAGGCCACGGGGAAGGTGAATTCCTTGCCGCTGTCTTCCAGGATGTGGATGGCATCCCGGTAGGAGACGCGGGCGAAGGGCTGGGCCAGCATGCCCTTCAGGCGGTCGATGAGGCCCTTGTCCACGAAGTTGTCGAAGAGCTTGAGGTCGCTCTCGCAGCGGGTCAGGGCATGATCAACCACATGGCGGGTCAGGCCTTCGCCCAGTTCCATGATGTCTTCCAGCTCGGCAAAGGCCATCTCGGGCTCGATCATCCAGAACTCGGCGGCGTGGCGCGGGGTGTTGGAGTTCTCGGCGCGGAAGGTGGGGCCGAAGGTGTAGACGCGGCCCAGGCCCAGGGCCAGGGCTTCGGCTTCCAGCTGGCCGGACACGGTCAGGTTGGCCTGGCGGCCGAAAAAGTCCTTGGAAAGATCTTTTTCACCGGCGGGCAGGGCGGTCACGCGGAACATCTCGCCCGCGCCCTCGCAGTCGGAGCCGGTGAGGATGGGCGTATGCACCCAGGAAAAATGCTGGCTGTGGAAGTAGTCATGCACGGCGCGCGCCGCTTCGGAGCGGATGCGGAAGGCGGCGCCGTACTTGTTGGTGCGCATGCGCAGGTGGGCGATGCCGCGCAGGAACTCGTCGGAGTGGCGCTTTTTCTGCAGGGGGAAGGATTCGGGATCGGCCAGGCCGAACACACGGATGCTCTCGGCACGCACTTCCCACTTCTGGCCCTTGCCGGGAGAGGCCACCAGCTCGCCGGTGACGGCCACGGAAGCGCCGGTGTTGGCATCGCCCAGACCTTCGTGGGCGGCGGTGCCCGCATCCACGATGCACTGCATGTTGGTCAGGCAGGAACCGTCGTTGATCTCCACGAAGCTGAAGTCCTTGGCATCGCGGCGGGTGCGGATCCAGCCGCAGACGGTGATCTGGCGCTGCGGGGCTTCGGAGGCCAGGGCATTGACGATAAGGGTGCGTTGCATGACGACTCCTTGTGTCGCAAAAGGGTAGAATGTGTATGGGTAAGGCTCTTGCCGTATGTTCGTGACAGGGGGCGCGGGCCTGTGGGCGGAGCGCACCCCAACACACTACTATAACGGTAAAGACGGCGCCCTTCAAGGCCGGGAGCCGGGGCGGTGCCGGGGATGGCGCTTGGATTTTGGGCGGGAACGTGCTTAGATGGAGGGATGGGATTGCCCTCCATCCCCGGCAGTCATGAAACAAGGAGACTCGGACATGAAAAAGATCGCCACGCTGGCCCTGTGCATCCTGATGCTGGCCCTGACGGCCCCCGTGATCCAGGCGGCCACCCCCCAGGCCGGAGCGCCCAAGGCCGACAAACCCGCCAAAGTCGACGCCCGCAGCACGCCCGTCTGGGTGGAGCTGGAAGGGACGGACAGCATCGGTGCCCGCCTGGGCATGCGCCTCAAGGAAGCCTTCAACGGCAGCAACCTCTTCAGCCTCACGGACAAGGACATGCCCAAGATGCGCCTGCTGGTGAGCACGCAGTCCGAATTCCCCGGCCGTCCGGGCGTGGGCTCCGTGTACTCCATCTGCTGGACCTTCACCCAGGGCGAAGGCTACCTGGGCTATCTGCTGGCCCGCGAAGTGGGCACCCTGACCTACGAGGAGATCGACGCCCTGGTCAACCGGCTGGTGGAACGCACCGACGGCCTCTCGGTCAAGTACAGCAACCTCTGGAAGTAGCGATTTTTCTTTGAAAAAAACGGCCCTGCGCTGTTGAGAAAAAGCCGCTGTCCCCTTGCGGGACGGCGGCTTTTTGCATGGCGAGATGGCGCGCGGCGGGTATCGTGACGAGGGGGAAGGAGGCCCTTTTGGCTGGCGCGGCAAAAGGGCCTCCTTCCCCCTCGTGCTCCCTCTTCCTCCCCAAAACGCGCTCATGGCGTCCCGTGCTCCGCACAGGACGCACGTATCTGTCATGACGGGGCTTGGGGAGAGCTGAAAACAGCCGTGCCGTCATGGGGCAGACACGGGAAGTGGAAGGAAAACGGGAAAAGGTCAGTCCCCCATGCGGGTGACGTGCAGACGGGCGGCCAGGGCTTCCAGCACGCGGGCGGGCGTGACGTTGAAGCCCAGGGCCTCCTGGGCCTCGTTGAACCAGAGGCAGCACTGGACGCGCTTCTCGCGGGGCAGCAGGGCCAGGGCCGTGTCCAGGGGACAGAGGGCATCGTCATTGCCGGACATGACCCGGCTCATGGATTTTTGGCAGGCCAGCAGGATCTGTCCGGCCAGGCGGGCGTCCAGGGCGTTGCGGGCGCCGGTGCGTTCGAACAGGCCGCGGCCGCTGGTGATGAACAGGGCCAGGGCTTCTTCCCAGGGCTGGAGGGCCGGATCACGGGACAGGCTGTCGGGCCAGGGCAGGGTCAGGCAGAGGGAGCGCGAGACCAGAGTGGGCAGGAGCTGTTCGCGCTGGGCGGCCAGCAGGACGAAGCAGGAGGAGGGCGAGGGCTCTTCCAGCGCCTTGAGCAGGGCATTGGCCGCATTGCTGCGGTTCTGTTCCACGCCCATGAGCAGCACCACGCGGCGGCCCTGACCGTGGGGAGCGTCGCGCAGCTTTTGCTTGAGCTCGCGGATATTGTCCATGTTCAGGGCGCGGATGGGGCCGGGATGGGCCTCGTCATCGGCATTGCTGATGCGGCCGTCGTAGGCCAGCACGTCCAGATGCTCACCGGCATCGATCTGCATACAGGTGGGGCAGATGAGGCAGGGCCCGCCCTCGCTGCCCGCTTGCGGGCAGTTGACGCAGGCGGCCCAGTAACGGGCCGCGGCCAGACGCTGGGGCTCGGTGCCGCCTTCCAGCAGCAGTACCTGCGGCGGGTTGGCGGACAGACGGTGGAGCACCTCGCGGATGCGGTCGAAGCCCGGCGTGCTGATGTCCTGGAAAAGCGGCATGGCGTCCCTCGCGCGCGGGAGCGTGACGGGCCCGCACCATGGCAGGGCTGCCCAGGTGCGCCTCAGGCTCCACCAAAGATGGTTGGCAGGAAAAGGGCCGGCCGGACGGGGCGCGGTGCCTGTCCGGGACAGCACGGTGTCATCCGCACTGCCTGTCATGGCCCATGCTCCCCCTGAGGAACGACCGTGCCCATGTTCGCGTCGTCCCCCTGAAAAAGTTTTTGGAAGGGAGAGGGGGGAGCGCGAGGGGG